>Ga0209083_1003442_pt1 | contig 13229 bp, 10 predicted proteins | sample AM7aDNAmetaG_FD_184132 | JGI IMG/M metagenome (GOLD analysis project Ga0209083, IMG submission 184132) | Freshwater microbial communities from Finland to study Microbial Dark Matter (Phase II) - AM7a DNA metaG (SPAdes) (version 3) | ecosystem: Environmental > Aquatic > Freshwater > Lake ...
TGCTTGATGAGGGCGTACTCCATGTCCGTGAGCGCCGCCGGCTTGCTGAGGATCTCGGCGGGCACGCCGATCTTGCCGACGTCGTGCACCTCGGCGGCGAAGGCGAGACCCTCACGGGCCTCCTCGTCGAGCCCCAGCTCGAGGGCGATGGCCGCCGCCAGAGCGGTGACGCGCCGCTCGTGGGCGGCCGTGTAGGGGTCGCGCAGGCCGACGATCGCGCCCATCGTTTTCACCATGTCGTGGAGCTGCTCGCGCAGCTCATGGGCGCTGCGCGCGAGCGCCTCCTCCGCCTGCTTGCGCTCGTTGAGTTCGATCTGCACCTGGGCGTAGAGCAGTGCATTCTGCTCGGCCTCCTTGCGCTCGGTGATGTCGCGAGCCGCCGCGAACACGCCGAGGACGGCACCGTGTTCATCTCGGTAGACTGAGGCGTTGTAGAGCACCTCGGTGATTGCGCCGGAGCTATGGCGAATGGCAAGCGGATAGTCGACCACTTGCCCCGCTGAAAACGCCTCCAGGTACCCGGCGCGCGCCATCTCTGGTTCGGTGAAGTAGTCCGCGAAATCACTGTCGATGAGCGTCTCCCGGCTCTTGCCGGTGATCTTCTCGGTGGCCGTGTTGACGTCGGTGATTCTCCCGTCTGCGCTGATCGTGACCAATGGATCCAGGCTGGTCTCTATGAGATTACGTGAGTAGATCGAAGCCTCGCGGACCGCCTTCTCGGCGAGGACTCTTTTGTGGACGTCGGCAAAGGTCAGCTGGCAGCGCAGCGGCTCGCCGCCCGAGGAACCTTGCGGGTGAGACTCGAGGTGCGCCCAGAAGGGCTCGCCGCCGACCGGCTGGAGGCGCAGCTCGCAGGTCTGCGGCGCGCCGCTCTTCTCGAGCTTGCGGAGGTGCAGGTAGTACACGTCCCGGTCCGGCGCGCAGACGAAGGCGCTGAACGGCTGCCCGACGAGTTGCTGTCGCTCGTCGCCCAGCAGGTGCGCGGCCGTGAAGTTCGCGTCGCCGACGATGCCCTTGTCGCTCAGGGTCAGGTAGCCCACGGGCGCCAGATCGAAGAGCTCGAAGTACTTGTCGCGCCGCGCGTCCAGCTCGAGCTGGGCGCGGCGCAGCTCCTCGTTCTGCATCTCGAGCTCGATCTGATGGACGCGTAGCTCGTGGACGGCGGCGGCGAGCTCCTCGGGCATCGTCGAGTCAGCAGCGGCGGCAGAGGCTGCGGCGGAAAGCCCGTCGAGGTGCTCCTCAGCCTGCCGGCGCAGCTCCTCGGCCGAGAGCGGCTGGCGCACCTCGTCGGCCGCACGCGGCGCGGCTTCGCTCTTGCGCGGACGCCGGGCGTCGGCCATCAGGCGCCGCAATCGATGTCGGTGGTCGTCTGCGGCATGAGATGTCGCTGCCTGCGCAGGACCTCCCGCGGCACATGGCGCAGATCGGCCAAAGTGCGCTCAGCGGTCCGCATACTTCGTCCCCCTTGCGTCGCCCCCTCTCCCTGGACGCTGTCACCGATCGCGAGCGTCCATACTGTCAAGGCCCCCAAACGGGGGGGGGTAGATCCGGCTTCGGTCTAGATTACCCCTCGTGCCCGCACGGCAATCATCGGCATGCCGTTTCGCGGAGTTGAACCGACTCCACTTGGGTCGACCCAAACTGCGAAAACGACGGAACCTGCGACTCACGAGGGCATCGGCAAGGCCGGAGGCGCTGCCATGGGCGGCCACGAGCGTCCCCAACCCTAGTGTTGTCTTGTGCGTGCTGTCTGCCCAGCATCGTCAGAAGTGAGCAAGCTGGTGCTGTGCACCGACTGCTGTTGGCGCCCCGCCCACATCGAGCGTTCCTTCCGCAAGGCGCAGGCGCTGGGCTTCGTGCCCTACGCTGCCGCGCGCGACCTCGACAAGATGGTCGTGAACGTGGGCCACGCCCCCGCCTGAGGCGCGGGAAGGATCCGCGCTCGCGCGGCAAGCGTCGCCGCGGGATGCGGCCGGCGGGGCGAAGCCCTCGCCGCCGTGGCGCCGTCAGAAGGAGCGCGCCTCGCCGCCCGGGGCGGCCGGCCGCGGCTGCGCAGCGGCCGCCTCCTCGGCGGCGAGGCGTTCCCTCTCCGACTCCTCGATCTCGACGAGCGTCTTGGGCGCCAGGCCTTCGGCTTTGCGCCCGGCCCACCACTCGTCCAGAGGCTGGTTCTTGAACTGGACCCAGCGGATGTACAGAAGGACGACCAGCGCAAGCAGCACCACCTCGACCACGAGCAGGGCGATAAGCCTGACGACCAGGGGCGGCGCCAGAGGGATGCCCTGAGCCAGCAGGATGTGCAGCGCGCCGCTCACGGCGACCCCGAGGGCGACGGAGAGGCGCCGCCCGCCGGCGCGGCGCCGCCCGCCAGCGGCAGCGGCGAGGCCGCAGGCGGCGCCGGCAGCTTCGTCGCTGCCTTTCCGTCGGCGATGTACGGCAGGATCAGGTCGATCTGGTCGACCGAGAGGATCTGGCCCCAGGCCGGCATGAAGATCACGCCTTTGGTGCCGGGGTCCGGAATCGAGCCGTCCACGAGGAAGCTTCGCAGCTCGCTCTGCGGCACCGGGTCGTCGGGGTTCCGCAAGCCGGGCACTTCCTTGTCCGCCGTCTTGGGGTTGGGCGCCGGCGGCGGCGTGGCGTTCAGCCCCACCTGCCCGTGGCACTGCATGCAGGCGTAGGCCTCGTAGATGTCCGGAGCCTTGGCCGGATCGGGATCGTAGGTCACGCCGACGTGCGGGAACCCGGCCAGGATGTACGCCGCGAGAGCGTCGGCCTGGGCGCTGTTGACGACGCCTTTCCACGACGGCATGTTGACGATGCCGGGTTTCTTGGACACGATGCCGCCCTCGTCGAGGACCTGCGTGATCTGCATCGGGTTCGTGAACTGCTCGTCACTGGAGCGATACGTGTTGTTCAGCGGCGGGACGGTGCTGTCGCCACCGACGTTGAGCCGGTTGGGGATGCCGCCCACGCCGTCCGGCGCGTGGCAGCGGACGCAGGCGAGGTTCACGTAGAGTTGCGCGCCGTCCTTGACCTGCTGGCTGGCCTGTACCGTTCCGCCGCCGCTCGCGGCCGGCGACGGCGAGCCCGACCCGGGGGCTTCGGGGGTCGCCAGGCTGGCGCAGCCGGCGGCGACGAGCAGGGCGGCCGTGGCGGCGGCGAGGCCGAAGCCCAGCAGGACTCGCTTCATGGTGCTCCCTCCCGAGATCACGACGACACCGCTCCCCAGATCGTCAGCGCGACGAGGGCGACGATGATGACCAGAGCGATCGTCGTCGTCAGCGGCTTGTAGCGCGGGTTGCGCTCGGGGCCGCGGTCGACGAACGGCAAGACGACGAGGAGAAGAACGACGATGCCCACGAGCACGAGGCCGACCACCTCCGGGATGACCTTGATGAGCTGAAAGAGCCCGAGGAAGTACCACTCCGGCTTGATGCCCGCCGGCGTCACGAGGACGTTGGCGCGCGGCGCCAGGTCCGCCGGCCAGAGCAGTGCGAGGCCGCCCATGATGCCGAGGAACAGGAAGAGGATCATCGCCTGCGAGATCAGTTCCTCCCAGAAGTACGGGATGTACTTCTGCGTGGGGTCGCGCCACAGCTCCCAGTAGAAGCGCGGCGGCTCGTTGGTGGGGATCTGGGCGAGGGGGCGCTTGCTCACGACGGCATTCCTACAGCCGGCCGCTGATGCCGTGGCGGCGGATCATGAAGAAGTGCCCCAGCAGCAGGATGATGATGATGGCCGGCAGCACCAGCACGTGGAGGTCGAAGAAGCGGCCGAGCGTGGCGGCGCTGATCTGCTCGCCGCCGCGCAGGCTCACGAGAAGGAAGTGACCGAAGATGGGCACCGAGCCGGCGATGTCGGTGCCGACCTTGGTGGCCCAGTAGGCCTTCTGGTCCCAGGGCAGCAGGTAGCCGGTGAAGCCGAAGCCCATGGTGATGAGCAGCAGCGCCACGCCCGTGAGCCAGTTGAGCTCGCGCGGCTTCTTGTACGCGCCGGTGAAGAACACGCGCAGCATGTGCACGAATACCAGCAGCACCATGCCGCCGGCCGACCAGCGGTGGATGGAGCGGATCCACCAGCCGAACTGCACGTGCGTGGAGATGTTGAGGACGCTCTGGTAGGCCGTGTCCGGGGTGGGCTGATAGTACACGGCCAGCATGATGCCGGTAGCAGCCAGAATGACGAACAGCACGAGAGCGATGCCGCCGAAGCAGTAGATGTAGTTGGTGGCGTGGAACGGGACGACGCGGTTGTATTGGTCTTCCATGAGGTCGTCCATGCCGAGCCGGTTGACGACCCAGCCCACCAGGCCGGGCTTCCTTCTCTTCGCCTCGGACGGCGTCTGCTGGGGCACAGGGCCCGCGGATGCGCTCACGTGAACTCTCCCTTGTACCAGGTGGGGTACGCAGCGTGGCTGAGGTCGATGGGCCCCACCAGCAGCGAGCCGTTCTGCACCTGCGAGTGATAGGTCGGCAGCGGCAGCGTGGCCGGCCCGTGCGTCACGGCCCCGGTCGGTGAGAACTCGCTGCCGTGGCAGGGGCACGTGAAGGAGTCGCCGCTGATTCCGGTCACGCACCCGAGGTGCGTGCAGATCAGCGAGTACACGGCGTACTTCCCGTTCAGGTTCTGTACCGCCGCGGGCTGGTCGTGGACGGTGAGGAGCGTGAGCCGGCCGGCGGGGAACGAGCCGAGAGCGCCCGCATTGACCACCTGACCGATGGCGCTCGATACGGCGGCCGGTGGCTTGAGGAAGCGCAGCACCGGATAGACGACCCCGGCTACGGCCGCCACGCCGAAGATGCCGATCAGCCACTTGAGGAAGCTTGACCTCGTCATCAATGCCTCGTTCCACACGTCGCCGCGGGATGCGGACTGTGCGTTGTTCAGGACACTACTACTTGTGACGCACGGCTTGTCAACAGTGCAGTGGCCGGAGCGGACTTCGCTGCCCCGCCCGCACCGAGGTTGTCGCGCTGTGCTACGCTGATTGCGCATGTCGTACGGGCACTACAAGGGGGTAGTTATGGCTGCCATTGGAGGAGCTCTTCCCGCACACACGATGAGGCTCCGGCTCACCGCCGCTCTGGGGTGCCTTCTCGTCGCGGTGGTCATGGCGATCGCCGGGCCGGCGCCGGCGCGGGCGACCATTCTCGAACGCCTGTCCATCGAACAGCTCTCGCGGCGCGCGACCACGGTCGCCGAGGGCACCGTGATCTCCACCGACGTCGAGCAGACGCCCGCCGGCGTGCGCACGGCCGTGCGCCTCCGGGTGCGCGACTCACTGAAAGGCATGCCTTCTGCGCTCAAGACCGTGTACGTGCCCGGCGGCAGGCTCCCGGACGGCACCCAGGTGGTCGTCGATGCCATGGCTGCGTTCCGCCCGGGCGACGCGTGCTACGTGTTCGTCGACGCGCGCGGCTGGGTCATGGGCGGCTTCCAGGGCAAGCTCGACGTCGCCGCCGGCCGCGTGGTGGGCAGCGGCGTCACCACGGCGACCATGAGTCGCCGCATCGAAGCGGCGCTGCTTCCCGGCCGGCCGGCGGCGCGTCCGGCCTCCGCCGAGCGGCTCCACCCGGTCACGTTCCCCCTGTCAGACGGGCCGACAATCTTGTCGATCACGCCGGATGAGGCCTCCGCCGGCACGGACACTATGGTGACGATCGATGGGTTCGGCTTCGGCTCCGCGCGCGGCAAGGTCGAGTTCTCCTATGGGGGCGACAACATCATGCGCATCAGAGCCGACGACGTCTCGTCGTGGACGGACGAAAGCATCGACTGCGTTGTTCCGACCGGCGTCATCGCGCGCTACGACGCGTCCGCCGGTACCGGACCGGTGGTGGTCACCAGTTCAGGCGGAGAAGAGTCCAACGCCTACGACTTCGTCGTGCCGTTCGGCTACGGCGCGTCCAGGTGGGCGAACGCGGGGGCCACGTACCTGGTCAACCCGTCGGGCATCGACGACGCCCTGCGCGAGAGCCTCGTGGACGCCGGCGCCGACGTGTGGAACGCCGCCGGCTCGGGCTTCTGGTTCACGGATGGTGGCATCACGACCCTGGGCGAAGCCAAGGACGGCAAGAACGTGATCTCGTGGTCCGATGATCTCCCGGACGGCGTGATCGGCCAGGCGTCGTCGTACGAAAACGCCGCGGGCGACATGACCGAGACCGACGTCCAGTTCAGCAATGCCTATGACTGGGCCGACGGCGCTCCCGGCTCGGGCACCATGGACGTCCAGTCCATCGCCATGCACGAGATCGGGCATTGGCTCGTGCTCCTCGACCAGTACATGGACGGCGACTCGGACAAGGTGATGTACGGCTTCGGCGACGAGGGCGAGCAGAAGCGCACCCTCGCTCCCGGCGACGTCGCCGGCATCACCTGGATCTATCCCGTCGACACCGTCGGTCCCGTGTGCGCCGCGAAGAATGCGACCGTGAGGCATAACGGTACCGTCAAGCTGTACTTCCGGGTCTATGACGCGCAGAGCGCGAAGGTGATGAAGCAGCTCGTGATCGCCACCCCATCCGGCGTCGTGAAGCAGAAGTGGACGTGGGGCTACCGCGAGAGCTACGACGGCTGGTGGTCCGTCCCCTACACCTGCAGGCTGACCCGGGGTAGCTATGAGATCCTGGTCACCGGCAAGGATCTTGCCGGCAACAGCGCCAGCAAGGTTGGCAGGGCGACGCTGACGGTGAAGTAGGGGCAGCCGGCAGCGCTCGAGGAATCGAGGGACTCGGCCGCGCGCGTGGAACGAAAGAAGCGTCGACCATCCGGAGCCCCATGAAGAAGACCCTGCTCTGCTTTGCCATCGCCGTGACGACCTGCCTGGGCGCAATCTGGGCGGCGCCCTTTGCCGACGAGGCGGTGGCCGAGTCGCTACAGGCGCCGCCGGTGCACCTGCGCACGCTGCAGATCGCGGGCGACCTACCGGTCACGCAGGTGCCGTCGGCCGGCGCTCAGGCGCCGGCCGACGCGGGGCGCCCGAACGTCCGGCGCCTGGGCGCTGCGCCCAGGCTCGACGCCGGCATGCGGTTCACCATGGTCGGCGTGATCTGCGGCGTGCCGCCCTCGCCGGGCGCCGTGACCCTGCGGCTGCGCACGAGCACCGACGGCCGCTCGTGGAGCCCCTGGCAAGAGGCACCCCTTGAGCTCGCCGGCGAGGCCGGAGGCCCCCCACGAGCGTTCACTGAGCCCGTCTGGACGGGGACGGCGCGGTACGTCCAGGTAGTAGCCGTGGCGGCCGGCGCCGCAGGCCCACCTGCCGCCCTCAAGAACGTGCGCCTCGTGGCGCTCGACCCCACCGAGGACGCCGCTGCCCTTGAGGCCGTGCGCCGCGCGTCCGCGGGCGCGGCCGACGTCGGCTCCGCCGCGCCGGGCGCGGCCGCCTCCGGCGCTCCGCAGATCGTCACCCGGCACCAGTGGGGGGCCGACGAGTCGCTGCGCACGAGCCGCCCGGCCTACGCCGCCGTCAAGATGGCGTTCGTTCATCACACGGCCACCGGGAACACGTACACCGCCGCGGAAGCGCCCGCCATCGTGCGCGCCATCTACGCCTATCACACCAGGTCTCTGGGCTGGAGCGACATCGGCTACAACTTCCTCATCGACCGCTTCGGGACGATCTACGAAGGCCGCTACGGCGGCATGAAGAAGGGCGTCGTTGGCGCCCAGGTGCTCGGCTTCAACACGGGGAGCACCGGAGTCTCGGTGATTGGCAACTTCGCCGAAGACGCCCCCCCCGCCGCGGCTCTGGCCGCGCTGGAGAGGCTCCTCGCCTGGAAGCTCAAGATCCATCACGTCAGTCCGCTGGGGACCGCCACGCTGACGTGTGATGCCTCCGAGAAATACGCGCGCGGTGCCAGAGTGTCGTTTCCCGCCGTCGCCGGCCACCGCCAGGCCAACTTCACGGAGTGCCCGGGCAACATCCTCTACCCGCTGCTCTCCACGGTCCGCCAAGAGGCGGCCGGCCGGCCGCAGGCGCCCATCATCGCGCTGGTCAAGGCCCTCCCTGAGAGCTTCAGCCCGAACGGCGACGGCGTGCTCGACGCGACAACCCTGAGCCTGTCCCTGACCAGGACGGCAAGCTGGAGCATCGAACTGCGTGACGCCGACGGCCGCCGACTGGGCAGCTACAGTGGTGAGGGAGCCTACGACGAGGTCACGTGGCCGGGTACCGACGCCGACGGTACCAAGTACGCCGACGGCGTCTACACGGCAGTGGTCACGGCATCCTCGGCGCTCGGCAAGGCGACCCCCAAGACAGTCGAGGTCACCATCGACACGGTGCCTCCGGGGATCACGAGCACCGCCGTCCGCCCCGACGCCTTCAGTCCCAACGGCGACGGCTGCGACGACACCACCAAAGTCCGCTACGTCCTCGCGGAGCGCTGCGCGGTGCGCGTGTCGATCGTCGATGCCGACGGCAAGGTGGCGCGCCGCCTCAGCGAGTGGCAAAGCCAAGTCTCGGCGGCGCACTCGGCGACCTGGGACGGAACCGTGGCGGAAGGCGGCAAGTCGGTAGCCGCCGCCGAGGGCGAGTACGCGTTCTCCATCGAGTGTCGCGACGCGGCCGGGAACACCTCGCAGGCCACCGCCAAGGTCAGCGACGATCGCACCCTGGGATTCCCCACGGCCACGCCGGGGACCATCTCACCGAACGGCGACGGCGTGAATGACGGCACGACGCTCGGCTTCAAGCTCACGCGAGGCGCCACAGTGCGCATCGTCGTGAAGGTCGACGGCAAGACGGTGCGCGCCTTCGATCTCGGCTCCCTGGAGGCCGGGCCTCACGCGGTGGCGTGGGACGGCGCGAACGGCGCCGGCGAGCCGCTGGGCAGCGGTCGTCCAACCTTCACGGTGACCGCGAAGTCGGCGCTGGGCGTGACGACGGTGTGGCGAGAGGTGGTCATCGACCTCGTTCGCCCAACGCTCTCGACGGCTGCGGCGCAGACGGTCGCGCTGGGCAAGACGGCGACCTTGGCGTGCACGGCGCAGGATCCGTATAGCGGCAAGGTCGACCTGTCGTACACCATCGCCGACGCCGTCGGCGCGACGGTGGCCACGGGGCGACCCGGCCGGGTCGCCGCCGGCAAGGCGACCACGGTGACGTGGAAGCCGCCGGCGCGCGGGGTCTACACCGTGACGTTCCTCGCTACCGATCTGGGCGGCAACCGGGAGCAGGCGCCCGCCGTGACGCTGCTTACCGTTCGCTAGCCTCCCCGCGCCCGCCCTGCGAATGGGTCTCGCGTCATCACCGCGTTCTCGAGGCTAGGGTCTTCACCCCGACGTTCTCCTACCCTTGAAACCCTAGAGTCGGCACGCTAAGCTCTGCACAAGAGCCACGACGCCAGGTGCAGCATCGCCTGAGGAGGATGATGCACCTGGCGATCAAGACTTCGCCGGAGGGTCAGGGCATCCGCTGGCGTCGTTCCCTCCGCGCCAGGCGCACGGCGAGAGCTCGTGCCGCACGTTCGGGCGACCCGGGAAGTGCCCGGGCGCGCTGAGCCGTGAGCACGCGGGGGGTGACCATGGCAGGTCTGTGGCCGCGCCTTTGGCGCGACGTGACCTGCCCGGGGAGGGAGGTAGACATCATTCATACGCTTCAAGTGGGCAATCTGTGAACGGAGGGAGTGTGGGGAAGAAAACACTAGTGATGCTGGCGGTAGCCCTCGTCGCGCTGGCAGTCCTGCCGGCGATGGCCTTCGCCAGTCTCACCAACGAGTACGGCCTGAACTGGGCCGGCCAGACGACGTGCCAGGGGTGTCACGGCACGGGCGCCGACGCCGCCAAGTTCTCGGCCCTGCACAGCGGCTTCGCGACGCCGGGCCTCACGCCGACGACCTTGCCGGACACCTGGACGATGATCCGTGCCGCCGGCGATCCGCCGCAGGTCCCGGGCACCCTCGGTGCCGTGTGGGACGGCGGCGGCGAGTACAGCATCGCCGGCCTCAAGTGGGTCACGCTCGGCAACTTCGCTGCCAACTCAGGCACGGAGTATCTGTTCTGGACGGGCAGCACCGTCCCGACGGTGATCCCGTGGAACCTCGTCGAGGGTCTCTCGGCTGCGGCGGACGGCACCTGGACCATCGCCGCAGACGCGCCCGACACGGGCCTCTACGACGCCAAGTACGGGTGCCAGCGCTGCCACATGCTGGGCGCCACGACGCCTCTGGCGAGCGCCACCACCGTCGCCGCCGTGCCCAACCCGGCGGCCACCATCGCGGTCACCGACAAGACCGCAATGCAGTGGGCGCGCGATGCCGGCAAGTCGGTCACTGACTTCATGACCGACCCCACCGTGTCACAGGCCGGCATGAGCATCCAGTGCGAGTCCTGCCACGGCACCGGCGCCAAGGTCGCCGGCGGTCACATGGGCACCGGCATCAACGTCAACACCACGCTCGAGGTCCTCGGTCAGTCGCAGGTGTGCGGCCAGTGTCACGGCAGCTACACGACGGTCGCGGGCACGGCCGGCCTCAACTACGGCTACACCCCCAACCAGCCGTTGTACAAGTTCGTGAACGTCAGCGGCGTATCCGGCGGCCAGTCGTACACCAAGATCCCGACGGTCGCCGAGTTCATGGCGAGCCCGACGGCCTACTGGATGTACCCCAACGGCAGCAACGCCAAGGGCAACCACTACTACTACAACGAGTGGGCGGCCTCCGCGCACTCGTATCGCAGCGCAGAGACCAGCTCGTCGCCCAACGCCATGGCGTTCCAGGCCGCGGGCAACGGTCACTACTCCACGAAGGCCATGGACCCGACGCTCAGCGGCTGCTACAAGTGCCACACGGGCGAGGGGTATCTCAAGAGCAAGGACGCCACGATCGCCCAGAGCTTCACGCCCACCGCCGCCAACGTGGGCTACATGGGCCAGGAGTGCGCGGTCTGCCACAACGGCCATCCGTCCGCGCTCGGCGCGGCCGACGTGGTCCGCACGCCCGACCCGGCCGGCGTGCGTAGCGCCACCGGCCTTTCTGTCGGCAACACCAGCATCTGCGAAGACTGCCACAACTGGCAGTACGAGGTGCTCGGCACCAAACCGGCATACACGCCGATGGCCGATCTGTCGGGTCACGCGTCCCCGAGCCACCCGCAGCGCGAGACGCTCGAGGGCTACTCGATGGTGGAGATCAACAACTACGGCGAGTTCATGCCCGGCGCGGTCTGCGAAGACTGCCACATGCCCAAGACCAACAAGACCGCCAACCGCATCTCCCACGGCATGAAGCCCATGCTGCCGGGCGACGCGGCGACGTGGATGACAGCGGCGGGAACCGGCTACGACGGCCAGGACTCCTGCTCCACGTGCCACGCCGGTGCCACGCGCACCGAGCTGCAGGACAACATCGACGCGTGGCAGACCAACACTGCTCTGGCGGCCACGCGCGTCGCCGATGGCATCAAAGCGGCGCAGAAGCGCAGCGAGTTCTCGCTGACCGACGCGAAGACGGCCGGCTACATCCTCGTCGGCAAGGCTACGTGGAACTACAAGGTCTGGGAGAACGACGCGTCGCAAGGCGTCCACAACCCCGAGTACGTGCTCGCCGGCCTGAACAAGGCAGAGGAGCTCGCGGCTTCCGTGGGCGGCTCGTTCAAGGTCATCCATGCCAGCGAGAACGTGAAGCGCCGCGGCATCGGCGTAGTCTCCGGCATCGTCGTCAACGGCGACGGCGGTCCGGCGTGGAACGCCAAGCTCGTCCTGTTCAGGAACGGCAAGGCTACCGACAAGTACGTCGAGGCCGACTTCCGCGGCGGCTTCACCTTCGCCGTCCCGGCAAAGAAGGCCAGGTACAGCGTGGAGTGGATGCGTGCCTCCGAGAAGGCCACGCACATCATGAGCGCGAAGGTGTCCGTCAAGTAGGGCACGGCAGACGCGAGACGCCCGGGCCGGCTCGGCCGGGTCAAGACCGGGGCCGCGGCGGACTCTGTCCGCCGCGGCCCCTCTTGCGGCTTCGGCCCCGCGGCCAAGCTTCACGCGTGCCTGACTGGTTGCGGCGGCCACCCGAAACCGCCAGACTGACACGCGATCGTCACCGCGAATCCCAGTCGAGGCGCCCCTTGAACGGTCATGTCGCACACCGCATCTCTCGCGCCGCCGCCGGCCTGCTCGTCGTGCTGGCCGTGGCCGCCGGGCTCGGGATCGGCGCGCCCCGGGCACCGGCATACGGGGCCTACATGCACGGCGGCATCGTCACGTGTGCGACCTGCCATCTTGATGGCCACACGCGCTGGAAGCCGGTGAACGAGGTCTGCAACACCTGCCACCCCGGCTACGCCGTCCCGGGCGCGTCGGCGATGTGCTGGACGTGTCACACGCCGGGTCAGGACATGAGCGGCTTCCGCAGCGACGCCGTCTGCACGGCCCCCTGCCACCTGGCAGACGGCACGACGGTCACGCACGTCGCGCACGCCGACCGGTCGGCGACGTGCACCGCCTGCCACCCCCTGACCGCATCCGTGACCGACGCCGCGGGCAGCCCGCACCACGTGTCGCCACCGCCGCCGCCGCCGACCATCGACGGCTTCCTGCCCGCGGCGGCGGCCGTCGGCGATCTGGTGACTGTGACCGGCACGGGGTTCGCCGGCGCCGGCGCCGTGGGCTTCAACGGCACGCCGGCGACTGTGTTCACGGTGGTCTCCAGCGTGCGGATCACGGCCGTCGTGCCCGTAGGTGCCACCTCAGGCGCGATCACGGTGACGACGTTCGCCGGAGTCGGCACGAGCGCGGCGGACCTGAGCGTGAGCGCCGTGATCGGCGCGAAGCTCACGCTCAGGGCCGAAGCCGCGTCGGTCGCGCGGGGCAGCACAATCCGGCTGAGCGGGCGGCTGACGCCCCTCGCGCTCGCCGGGAGCACCATCCGCCTCAGCGTGGCCCTGCAGGCTAACGACCGGTGGACGACGGTCCGGACCTTTTTCGTGAAGACCACGCCCGCCGGCGACTATGCGCGGGCGTTCAGGCCCTGGCGGAAGGGCCGCTATCAAGCTCTGGCCGCGATCGCCGCGACGGCCGCGCACACGGCGGCCCATTCCCCGGCGGCCGGCTTCACTGTGCGGTAGCCGGCGGCACTGGTCGGCGGGGATCCGCTGTGCGCAACGCGACTAGCCTCGAACGCTCGGGGTAGGACATCCACAAACGCGAGGACGCCGTGAAGATCCGTCTCATAGAGCCCGAACCACCCAGCGTTCATCTCATGTCTCCGTGGCGCTATCCGCGGCTCGGCCTG
>Ga0209083_1003449_pt1 | contig 13209 bp, 9 predicted proteins | sample AM7aDNAmetaG_FD_184132 | JGI IMG/M metagenome (GOLD analysis project Ga0209083, IMG submission 184132) | Freshwater microbial communities from Finland to study Microbial Dark Matter (Phase II) - AM7a DNA metaG (SPAdes) (version 3) | ecosystem: Environmental > Aquatic > Freshwater > Lake ...
AGTAGAGTGTTGTTCCATCTTTATATTTTCGCTCCATGCAATTAGCGTATTTTATTTGATTTGATGAAAAGTATTCCGTTCCATCCATAGAAACTAAATAGTAATCATCAAAAAATTTAAACTCATGTAAAAGATTGGCACGCTGTAAACGATTAAAAATGAGATTAAATGCCGGTCTTATAGCTTCTGTAGGAAGTGGGTCAAGCATTGTTCTTAAATGAGTGTCGGTAGGTATTCTATCTATTTTATACACGCTTTTAAGATTCGGACCAAAGTTAGCAATATTGTGTTCGAAGGATAATAATGATTTTTCCTTTAATGAGAACATGGCAAAGCCAGACATTAAAGCGTCTGCAAGTGAAATGCTTGAATTACTACTGCGTTGATCTGTAACCTTTGAAAAACAGTTTTGCACCGCAACAATTAAACTATTTGCATTCAATTCGTTCTTGATAATCATTATAAAAACTTTATATATTTGGGGGAGAAAATTTCCACAAGTATACAAAAAAATACAGTTTGATATTCAAAATGTTACGAAAGTTAAATTTTAAACACCACTGTATTTAAGGGCTGCAGGTCAAATCTCGAATTGCTGTTGATATATGGCTAATTTCAAGGGGTGGAAGGTTTTTTTGCCATATCTTTAAAATATTTTTGTTTAGTACTTATATAATTTAGCGTTTACATTTGTTCAGTAATCCCAAATTCTTTCGGAGTATTACAAAATACATTTCAATTAATGACATTAAAATATAGAGCAGACATTGACGGACTTCGAGCCATAGCTGTTTTAGCTGTCATATTATTTCATGCTGGTATTCCAGGATTTTCAGGTGGTTTTGTTGGTGTCGATGTTTTTTTCGTCATTTCCGGATATCTCATCACATCCATCATCCTCAAAGACATTCGTTCCGGTCAGTTCTCTATCTCACGATTCTATGAACGTCGAATCAGAAGAATTTTCCCCGCACTCTTTCCTGTTATTGCTTTTACTACTGTCGTTGCAGCCTTCCTGTTTGATCCTATTGACTTTGAAGCATTCGGCAAAAGCATAACGGCCACAACATTCTTTGGTTCAAACATCCTCTTTTGGAGTGAGTCAGGGTATTTCGATGCTGCCTCAATTACTAAACCACTGCTCCATACGTGGTCGCTTGCTGTTGAGGAGCAGTTCTATATATTATTTCCTCTACTGCTCATCGCAATCAATCGGTTTTCCAAAAAGAAATATATCCCATGGATACTACTAGGAATCAGTCTCATCTCATTTTTAACAAGTATTTATGGGGTTTATACCCATCCATCAGCAACGTTTTACCTTGTCCCAGGGCGAGCGTGGGAACTCCTCTTCGGCTCTTTTATAGCACTTGGTGTGATACCAGAGCTTCAATCAAATGTTCACCGCAATCTCTTTTCATTTATAGGACTTGGTCTCATTGTTTTAAGTGTTTGTTGCTATACAGAATTAACACTTTTTCCTGGCATTGCAGCTTTTGCGCCAGTAATGGGGGCAAGCTTAATTATATACAGCGGCAATGGTGGTGGGGAGGAGGGATCGTTCGTCAAAAAGCTTCTATGCCTCAAACCTATGGTATACATCGGCCTCATTTCCTACTCACTCTACCTATGGCACTGGCCGCTTCTTGCATTTGCGAAGTATCTCATTTTTAGAGACCTAACACATATAGAAATCACAGGAATCATCCTCGCAACCTTCCTTATTTCAGCACTCTCACTAAAGTTTATTGAGCAACCATTTAGAGGCAAAGAACCTTCTATTCCGTTTTTGGCTTATTCTTGTTTTCCGATCACATCTATCCCGAATAGACATAAACTCTTCTCACTCTCTGTCTTCGTGATGGTCATCTTTTTTATAATCGGCACAGTTATTTATGTGAAAAACGGAATCCCGGGTCGTTATCCTGAAGCGGAATCAGTTGTTATGAATATGAAAACTGACCCGCAATGGATGCAATATTCTAAAGGAGAAAAAAACTTAGAGGGATTAAACAAAGGGAATATTCCTCAATTAATTGGATCAAGTGGAGGTATCCCGTCTTATGTTATATGGGGTGATTCTCATGCGGCTAGTTTAGTTACGGCTTTATCTGAGATGGGGATAAAATATGGATTGTCAGGATATAGTATAGCACATGGTGGAATTTTTCCATTACTTGGGGTTTCTAATGTTCGTTCTGGTAACGGTTTCAATAAAGCTCAATACAATTTCCTTGTTATTGATTTCATAAAAGCTCGGCCTGAAATTAAAACGGTGATTATCGCGGGATTTTGGACCAGAGAGACACCATTATTTAATGAAATTAGTAAATATTCTGGACACCAGACTTATTCACAGGTATTGCGCGAGGGAATGTTAAGGTCTATTAATACACTTCTTAAAATGGGTCGTAATGTCGTGATTGTAAGCGATATCCCAATACTAAAAATCGATCCGAATCGTTTTTTTTATATATATAGGAGATTTAACGTTAATCCGGATATTAAAAAAATATTTCCAACTGTTGATGAATATCAAAGTAGAAATAAAGATGTGATTATGATTTTAAAAGAGATAGAAAAGTTTCCAAAAGTTACTATTGTCCACCCTGAATCAATGCTTTTTGATAACAAAGGAAACATTATATTTATGTTTAAGAAAAAACCCATCTATGTAGATAGAGACCATTTATCAACAGAAGGCTCTATATTTATCAGTCCAGTTTTTGAGGAGATCTTCCAGAAAATGGCAAATAAGAAATGATTGGCTCTTCGCGCTTAATAGAAAGTCATTCCGTAATCGATTCCGAAACAGTTAAGTATTTTATTGATATCTTCTTCAAGGGTTTTTACCTTTCTTGTCTGGCATTCCATTCATACTTCATCTTATGCTAAAACTTTTCAATGCAATTGAGACTTTAAAGAATAATGCATTGTCCAGAATGATGGTCAAAGGCGCACGCACGGCAAAATTGTTTCCGTTAACCAAATAAAAAACAATAATAGAGTTAATGGCTTTAAAATATCGTGCTGATATTGACGGACTTCGTGCTATTGCGGTATTGGTCGTAATAATGTTTCATGTAGGTATTCCAGGGTTTTCCGGCGGTTTTGTTGGAGTTGATGTTTTTTTTGTAATCTCTGGGTTTCTCATTACCACCATTATTTTAAATGAAATTAAGGAAGGGAAATTCTCCATTGCAAGATTTTATGAACGACGAATCAGAAGGATATTCCCAGCACTATTTCCGGTTATTATTTTTACGTTTTTGGTTGGATTTTACCTATTTGATTTTGTATCATTTAAAGAATTGGGCGAAAGTATAATTGGAACGACATTATTTTATTCAAACATACTCTTCTGGCTTCAAGCTGGATATTTTGATGTTACTTCTATTCGTAAACCTCTTCTTCATACATGGTCACTTGCTGTTGAAGAGCAGTTTTATATATTTTTCCCGCTACTGCTTCTTTCAATTAATCGAGTCGGTAAAAATAGTTATCTTCCGTGGCTGCTTGGCATTGGTCTGCTTTCTCTCTTTACGAGTATTTATGGTATATACACTCATCCATCCGTAACATTCTTTCTGGTACCTTCTCGAGCTTGGGAGTTATTGGCTGGTTCAATTCTTGCTTTGGAAGTAATACCAGTGCTTACATCAAACCTTCAGCGTACATTATTTGGGTTTGCAGGGTTTTGCCTCATATGTTACAGCGTTGCCTTTTATACAGAAGCGACACTCTTTCCTGGAGCTAATGCTCTTGTGCCAGTAATTGGTTCAAGTATGATCATCTATAGTGGTATGGATGGACATTCAATTATGAGCAAACTTCTTAGATTTAAGCCATTGGTCTATATTGGGCTTATATCATACCCACTCTATCTTTGGCACTGGCCAATTATCGTGTTTGCCAAGTATCTGATATTTCGTGAGTTGAACTTTCTTGAGATTTCAATAATAATTATTATAACATTTATTATCTCAGCACTTTCCTTAAAGTTTGTTGAGCGTCCTTTTAGAGGTATTCAACCTATCATTCCTAATAGAAAAAAGTTGTTTGCTTTCTCAGGGGTGTTGATGTTTTTTGCTTCAATGATTGGAGTCGTAATATATGTTCAGGATGGGATGAGGTGGCGTTATCCAGAAACCAATAATGTTGTGGAATCGGGTATATGGGAATGGCATCAAAGCTCAATTTATGGTGAATTGGAACAATTATCCAACAATTTGCAACCAGGAAAATGCGGAATTGTATCAACAAAGCCAAGTTTTCTTTTATGGGGCGACTCTCATGCAATGGCATTAGTTCCGGGATTTGATAAAAATGCAAAAAAGTATGGTCTTTCTGGTTTTATTCTAACCCACAGTTCTTGCCCTCCATTACTTGGAATAGACGATAGCAATTCTCCGTATGATGAGCCTGAGTTTAATAATAATGTTATTATTTTCATTAAAGCTCATCCTGAAATTAAAACAGTTATTCTTGCCGCCGCGTGGTCACAATATGATCGTTTAATTGAAAGAGAAAAGGAAGTCTATACGGATGCATCATTTTTATTTAAAAAAGGGCTTTATAAAACAGTGAATGCTTTACTATCATTAAACCGTAAGGTTATTTTAGTAACTGATATACCCTATCTTAAAAATTACGAATCACCCCGTATATTTTATCTAAAACTACGGTTCCCGAAATATTATTCCGTACCAGAATCTATTTCTCCAACATTTGTTGAGTATATGAAAATGAATAACAGTACTCGATTAATATTTAATGAAATCGAAAATAGTCTGAAGATTACAATAATTCATCCTGAATTGATGCTTTTTGATAATAATGGTCGTGGACTGTATCAGCTAAACACTATACCCTTGTATCGAAATACCGATCATTTATCAACCTACGGCTCATATATTGTTTCTCAAGCATTTGATCAGTCATTCAAGAAAATGTCTTTGCTGCAATAGGATAGGAATATTCTGATAATTTTAATTCTCAAAGGTATAGCTATTTATTGTTTTCAACTGTATGAACACATACGACCTCAATGAACATACTTGTTCTCACTCCTTGGTTTCCTGATCATCCTTATGACCAGCAGGGAAATTTTATACTTGATTCCATAGAATCAATTTGTGCGTTGGGTCACAGGGTTAATGTTCTTGTAACGCGTCCTTTTGTTTTGAATTTAAAATATGCGATGAAATGGAGAGGCGGCTCTTCCATACAACCTGAAATGTATGAACGGGGTTTTTCACTATCTTGTGTATACTATGTAAGTATTCCTCGTTTTTATCTCCGTTTTATCTCTAATTATCTCTACATAGTCGCATGTAAAAAGGCGGTTCGCCGCATTATTGATGAGAGCAAGATTGACATCATTCTCGCCCACACAGAGCTTTCAGGCTATCTTGCATGTGCTATTGCTGGTCATGTAGCCATACCTGTTACAACTGTTGTGCATGGTATAGAAACATCATGGAGATATCAGCATGGCTCAGGCCAACATGCATTTTTGCATAGTGCATTTTCGAAGCCGGATCGTCTGGTTTTGGTAGGTCATCCCTTGTTTGATTTTGTTCGCAGTTATGCTGATTCTTTTGACCATGTCAGGGTCGTCTATAATGGATTCAGTGAGAAAGGGGCTACACCGTTCAAAAATCGACAAATATTTGAACGCCAAGATTGTGTGCAGATGGTCAGTGTCTCTAACCTTCTTAAGGGTAAGGGGATTGATGTTAACCTTGCGGCTTTGGGACATCCTGAAGTCATCGCTTTACCTAACTGGCATTATCATATAGTTGGTGGAGGGCTGTTACGCTCTTCGCTTGAGGCTCAGGCACGTGAACTGAATATCACAGAAAGGGTGACCTTTCATGGCCAGTGTGATCATGATGTTGTGTTTCAGTTACTGTCCCAATATGATATTTTTTGTTTACCTTCTTCACCTGAGGCTTTTGGGGTGGCTTACCTCGAAGCAATGGCCTGCGGATTGCTTACAATCGGTGTGCAGGGTCAGGGCCCATCATGTTTCATTGAGGATGAAAAAACAGGGATTTTGATTCACGAACGTAACGTTGAGGAGTTGGCGTTACAGTTGGCAAAGATTTTTACGAACCCTCATCATTATGTCGAAATAGCCGCGGCAGGAAGAGACTATGTGTGGAATAATTGTACATGGCAAAGTCACGCAAAATCATTGACTGATGTTTTTTGGGAGTTAGTTAGATGAATAGGGTATCATAGTCCTGATAACCAGATTGCGTTGAAAAAGCTTCTCGAAAAAGTGGTTTTGCCAAAAAAAGGCAAACGCTCAAAAATCGACAAAGCTCATGCATCCGAACCGGAATTCAAGAAATCGAGAAAACAGCGCTTGGCAGTCGAATCGGCAATCAATGCTCTTGAGCTTCATGAACAGGATAAATTCCACACCGCTCGCGGCGCAAATGAAAAAACATGTTATAAAAAGATGCTCAGTTGCTTCCTGTGGGTAAGTTTCAATCAAACATGTAGTCAAAACAGTTTTGTACAATTATTTGTGATGATGATGGAAATAGCATACAATCTTGGAGTATCGAATTTTTTGCCGGTGTTGAATATTTTTGTTGCTTTGACTGTAACTTCAGAGATAAATGACCGACGATTTAAGCAATTCTATGTCTGAGATTGTTTTTTGGATGGGTATTGTCAGCCCTCACATGGCAGGTTTGGCACAGGCACTCGCATTTCAAGGCAATAATGTGACTTATGTGGCAGCACAGTCCATATCAGTAGATCGTGCTAGACAAGGCTGGGTTAAACCCGATATACAGGGATTTCGATTGAAACTTGTCAATAGTGTTGAAGATGCCATTTCTTTAGCGCTAAGCTTTTCCCGTGAGACAGTTCACCTTGCAGGTGGTTTGCGTGGAAATGGCTATATATCGGCAATAATCAAGGAGCTTTCCCTGCGACATGCTCGATGGGGAGTGATCATGGAAACTATTGATGAGCGTTTTGGTCGAGCTCCTATTAAGCGATTTATTTATAGACAGAAGTTGTGCAATGTCAGTACTTGTCCTGATTTTGTTTTGGCAATTGGGTCAGCAATGCCCGCCTGGGTTGCTGATCGTGGGTTTCCTAAGGATCTGATATTTCCGTTTGCCTATTTTCTTCCTCCATCTCCTGCGCAATCATTCCCATCGTCTGGAAATACACCAGATTTCCAGATTGGTTTTATTGGGCAGTTTATCCATCGAAAGCGCTTGGATCTTTTAATCAATGCGTTGTCAGGATTGAGTTGTAAAAGCTATGAATTGAATATTGTTGGTTCGGGTCCTTTAGAAAAGAAGCTTGTGAGAATGGCTGAAAAAAAATTGGGAAGTGATCGTATTCGTTTGTATGGACAAGTTCAGATGGATGAAGTTCGACGCTTGGTAGCCCTTTTTGATTGTCTGGTGTTACCAAGTGATGCCGATGGTTGGGGTGCGGTCGTATCTGAAGCTCTTATGGCAGGGACTTCTGCGATTTGCAGTGATGCGTGTGGATCAGCGATTGCAATTCATGCGTCAGGTGTTGGCGGGATATTTCCGAGAGGTGAGTTATTGGTCTTGCGAAAGCTCTTGTCAAAGTCCATTGATGAAGGTCGGATTGCGACAGAGAAACGACAGAAAATATCCGATTGGGCCAAATGCCTTGGGTCTGAATTTGGTGCCAAATATTTGAATTCCGTTATCAATTCTGTTTATGGTGATCAAGTACGACCACTGCCTCCATGGGAGGAAGTTTAAGTTCAAATAAATTTGTAGTTTCAAATCCTCTAAAATCTATAGGTTGTTGTTCTAAATGATTCTTGGTATTGATGCCTCAAATATTCGTGCTGGAGGTGGCGTTACTCATCTTGTCGAATTATTGCGTGCTGCAAATCCATCTGTACATGGATTTGAGAAGGTTATTGTTTGGGGTGGTAAGGCTACTCTCGATAAGATTGATAATTGCGATTGGCTTCAAAAAGTTTATGATCCATTGCTTGATCGCAGTTTGCCATATAGGCTTTTATGGCAACGTTTTAGGTTAAAAAAATATGCAGAATCTGTTAGGTGTGATATGTTGTTTGTACCTGGTGGATTTGATCTTAGTGGCTTTCAAAATATTGTGACAATGAGTCAAAATCTTTTACCCTTTGATTGGGATGAGATGAGGCGTTTTGGATTTTCCTTAACATTAATGAGGTTATTGCTTTTACGCATTATTCAAAGCCAATCCTTTTATAAAGCTGATGGGGTAATTTTTTTGACAAAGTATGCGCGTGATGCTGTTCTAAAGGTAACTGGCACAATATCAGGTAAGATAAATATCATACCGCATGGTATCAACTCTCGCTTTTCAATGGCTCCTAAATCACAATCTTGTCATACTTATTACTATCGTTTGCTTTATGTATCTATTGTTGATGTATACAAACACCAATGGCATGTTGCAGAGGCTGTCGCGCAGTTACGAGCAGAAGGTATTCCGATTATATTGGATTTAGTTGGGCCTCCTGGAGGTGGAATCCTCCTTTTGCAAGAAGCCATGAACCGACTTGATTCGGAAGGTGCATTTATAACTTATCGAGGATCAGTTCCATATGAGCAGCTTGATGGCTTTTATAAGAATGCTGATATAGCTGTTTTTGCCTCAACCTGTGAGACCTTTGGAATGATTCTTATTGAAGCTATGAGCGCCGGTTTGCCAATTGCATGCTCAAATCGTTCTGCCATGCCGGAAATCCTTGGTGATGCTGGTTTATATTTTGATCCGGAAGATTCACATGATATTGCTCGTGCACTTCGTGAATTGATCAATCAGCCGGATTTACGTCAACAGTTGGCGCAGGCAGCATTTGAACGTGCTAAGCAATTTACTTGGCGAAGTTGTGCTAATGATACATTTGATTTTCTTTCAAAGATTACTCTTGCTGGCAGCCCGTCAGACTAACAAAGCCGCATAATGCATTAGAAAAATACCGTAAAGTATTATATTGAAGTCAGATAAACCCTTAAATCAGAGTCTGAAATTTAAGTCGTCACTTCCTGAATAACCCCATGAGTATCGACTTTATCCTTGCAGATCGCGACACCCCTTTTCTTTTTCCTCCATCAGTGCAGGATTGGTTGCTGCAAAACCATCTTGCCCATTTTGTCATTTATATCGTGGCTCAACTCGACTTGTCATCGCTGAGAGGCTGCTATGCTGGCAAAGGTTCAAGGCCTTATGACCCGACGATGCTGCTTGGCATGCTCTTTTACGGGCCACCGCCGCGTATGCGTAAGTGTATTCTTGGGTTACCATCCCCATAGTCAACGGGCGAACCGGTCGTGGATACCAGCATCGCCGCGTATCTGAAATACGCCCAAAACGGGCTTCGTCCTGAAACATCACTTTGATTGACTTGTTGTCAGGCCACTCCTGGTCAATCAGGGTGAGGGGTTCCGGGAGTTTTTTTCCACTCTACCTGTGCCTCGACATCACTTTTCGGATGCCTCTTGTCTGGTGCAAGCTTCCTCCAACTGTGCCGGTGCAGAAGATTATAGGTCGACGCCAGTGCCGTGGTACGGCCCAAGCGCACATCCAACGACTGCTTGATTTCGCTGACAATCAAGATGCCACCATGAGCTGCTTTATCGAAAAATGGCGTAAGAAAGGCGACCTCTTCCTCTTTGCTCATGTTTTCCCTGCGACGCCCGCCACGATTGCGTTTCGGTTTTTCCTGCCGACCTCCGGATTGGATAAAACGCATCCTCAACTTGCAGGCCCAGCTCTTTGAAATACCAAGAACATCGGCTACTTGATCCATCGATAACCCGTATTCCAGCGGCAAGATTACCGCTTGTGCCTGGCGGAGTTCCTCTGCTGTTCGGGCTTTGGTTACGGCTTGCTTCGCTGTTACCAATACATCCTTGCCACTTGCTGGTCGTGCCATATACCCACCTTATTTTGGTTTATGGGTATATTATAGCATATTTGTTTTAAAAATAGAATAAAAGATTGTTCTGCTGTGAATCATCTTCTTAAGGGCGTAGGATGGTAAATAATCGTGCTACATTATCTCGGAGCATGAGTAGGAAAAGGAATTCCTGCTACAATTCAATGCCGATACTTTGCTAATAAAATATCATTATTCAATATATGGCTATTCCTCTTGGTGCAAAATTTCATGAGCATCTTGCCTCTAATTGGGAGGAAAAATACACACGTTATAGTTTCATGCGACGGCTTGATCTATTTAATACAATTCTTGATCATTCTGTACAATCTGGGCAGTGCTGGCTTGATCTTGGTTGTGGTTCAGGGACTCTTACGGGAGAATTGATTAAACGTGGAGCAAGTGTTGTGGCTCTCGATGGCTCACCATCAATGCTTGCTGCTGCTCGTAAAATACACGGTAAAATTGGTTCATCAGTATCTTTTCGACAAGGTGACGCTCAGGATCTTTCATGGTCTTTGCCCGGTGTATTCGATGGAGTATTATGCTCAAGTGTAATTGAGTATGTTGAAGATGAAAATGAATTGATTAGACAGGTGAGTCGAGTACTAAAAGATGATGGGTTATTTATAATTTCAGTCCCCCCGAAAAAATCGTTGGTTCGAATGTTTCAGAAATTAATAAGAACTTTTTTTAAGCTGTTAGGGCAGGATAAATATGCTTATTTAGAAGTATCCCGTTTTGAAATAGCTCCAGCATTGGTGGCTAGTTGGTTAAAGAAGGCAAACTTTCGCTTAAGCAGAATTTCAGGTTTTGATCCAATATTACCTTCTTTTTTGATTAAGATTATTCGTCCTGCGTTGTTGATTTGTGAGGCTAAAAAAAATAAAAAAATTGAAAAATAAAAATGATTAAAATATCAGTATATAGTTATTAAAAAACAATTTTAGAAAGTGAAACAAATAATACAGGATTTAAAGGATGGTAAAACCATTCTTGAAGATGTTCCGGTTCCTCAGATAAAGTCAGGTCATGTTCTTCTCAAGACATCACGGACCTTAGTATCGCTTGGTACTGAGCGAATGCTGGTGGATTTCGGGAAAGCTAATTTTATTGACAAGGCTCGTCAGCAGCCCGATAAGGTGAAGCAGGTGCTTGATAAGGTGAAGACCGATGGTATTCGCCCGACGTATGAGTCGGTGATGAACAAGTTAGGCCAGCCACTTCCGCTTGGGTATTGCAATGTTGGTGAAGTTATTGCGGTAGGGAAGGGGGTTACCGAGTTCAGGATTGGCGACCGTGTAGCTTCGAACGGACCTCATGCAGAGTATGTGCTTGTGCCGGTGAATCTTGCTGCTAAGGTGCCTGATGGTGTTGCTGATGAGGAGGCGGCGTTTACGGTTATTGGTTCAATTGCTTTGCAGGGTATTAGGTTATTGAATCCGTTGTTTGGTGAAACTGTTGTTGTCATCGGGCTGGGGCTTATTGGCTTGATTACTGCTGAACTGCTTCTGGCAAATGGGTGCCGAGTGATTGCCTTTGATATGGATACTGAGAAAGTTGGGCTTGCTCAACAGAAAGGAGTCACGGCCATCAATATTGGGAGTGGCTCTGATCCTGTGGCTGTTGTTCAGGAGCTGACGTCGCAGATTGGGTGTGACGGGGTTATAATTACCGCATCCAATTCGAGTGATGAGATTATGCATCAGGCGGCTGAAATGTCGAGGAAGCGTGGTCGGATTATTCTTGTGGGTGTTGTTGGGTTGAAGTTGAGACGGGATGACCTCTATAAAAAGGAACTCTCTTTTCAGGTATCCTGCTCCTATGGGCCGGGACGTTATGATGAAGCCTATGAACAGCGAGGTCAGGACTATCCGCTTGCCTATGTTCGCTGGACTGAGAAACGCAATTTTGAGGCGGTGCTTCAGGCCATTGCAAGAGGGCAGCTCGATGTGAAGTCACTCATAACCGAGCGAGTGAAACTTGCTGACTACCTGCAGATCTATGGTGATATGCGTAAATCAGGTTCTATCGCATCAATTCTTGAGTATGATACCCATAAAGCTCCGGATAGTGTCGTTCACATTCACCAGTCAAAAGTAGCCGCTGGAAAAGGAGTGCTCGGTATCATCGGCGCAGGCAATTTTACGGCATCAACAATTCTCCCCCAGCTCGCTAAAACCCCAGCCAAGCTCCAAGCCATTGCCAGTTCAGGAGGGTTAAGCGCAACAACTCTGGCACGAAAATTTTCTATTACAAAAGCAACAACCGACTACCACACCATCCTTAACGACCGGGACATAGATACAGTCTTTATCACAACCCGCCACAATGCCCATGCATCCCTGGTTGTGGAGGCTTTAAAGGCGGGAAAGCATGTCTTCGTAGAAAAACCCCTGGCACTGAACAACGAAGAACTGGAAGCCATCATATCTCTATACTCCTCACTCAGCCCTCAGCCCTCAGCCCTATTATTAACCGTCGGTTTCAACCGTCGTTTCGCTCCATTGGCTCTGAAAATGAAAGAACTGCTCGGCGATGGGCAGGTACCTGTTAATATTGTTGCTACCATGAATGCCGGCTTTATACCTGCCGATTTCTGGGTGCACGATCCTGAGCTTGGCGGGGGCAGGATTATAGGCGAAGCCTGCCATTTTATTGATCTCTGTAGGTATCTCGTCGGGAGTAGGGTCACAGCCGTATGCATGAACTCCATGGGCACGAATCCCGATGAAATGACCGATAACGCCACGATCGTCCTGAAATATGAGAACGGCAGCAATGCGGTAATCAACTACTTTTCAAATGGCAGTAAAGCCTATGCAAAAGAGCGGGTGGAGGTCTTCAGCCAGCAACGGGTGCTGGTTATGGATAATTGGCGTAAACTGAGTGGTTACGGGTTTAAAAACTTCAAAACTATGTCGTCGGCTCAGGATAAGGGGCATGCAAACCAGTTTAAACTGCTGATTGAGAGGATTCAGAAAGGGGGGGACTCGCTTATTCCGTTTGGTGATCTGGTTAATACCACAAGGGCAAGTTTTAATGCTATTGAGTCGTTACATCAGGGTGGGTGGGTAGATTTACATTGATTAATAAGGCGGGACTTTCTTTCTGAACACTTCGACATGTGCTGTCTGAAAATATCTTTACTATTGGAATTTTCAGTGTGAGAGTAGGTAGTGTATAGTCATGCTTCAATTGACGGATAAAGATGTAAAAGTTTGATTCTCGCCTTATCGGTAGTAAAACGCCAGTTGATTGTA
>Ga0209083_1003450_pt1 | contig 13208 bp, 10 predicted proteins | sample AM7aDNAmetaG_FD_184132 | JGI IMG/M metagenome (GOLD analysis project Ga0209083, IMG submission 184132) | Freshwater microbial communities from Finland to study Microbial Dark Matter (Phase II) - AM7a DNA metaG (SPAdes) (version 3) | ecosystem: Environmental > Aquatic > Freshwater > Lake ...
TCTTTTTTCTTCGGCTTCTTTAGCGGCTTTTTCCAATTCCCTGAGCCGGACTTCCTCCTGGGCGATTCTTTCTTCTTCAAGCTTGCGGGCCTCTTCAAGTTTGCGTTTATTTTCCGCTGCCTCCTGCGCCAGTTTTTCTATTTCTTTTAGCCGGAGTTCCTCCTGGGCTTTAATTTGCGCTAATTCCTGGGCGGCTTTTTCCAATTCTTTAAGATGAGTTTCCTCCCGGGCTTTAATTTGCGCTAATTCCTGGGCGGCTTTTTCTTCGGCCAGCCGCCGCGCCTCATCTTCCACTCTTCTTTTTTCTTCGGCTTCTTTAGCGGCTTTTTCCAATTCCCTGAGCCGGACTTCCTCCTGGGCGATTCTTTCTTCTTCAAGCTTGCGGGCCTCTTCAAGTTTGCGTTTATTTTCCGCTGCCTCCTGCCCTAACCGCTCCTGTTCCTTAAGCCGGGCTTCCTCCTGGGCGATTCTTTCTTCTTCAAGCTTGCGGGCCTCTTCGAGTTTATTTTTGTCCTCTATGTCTTTGGCTATTATTTCTTCTTCGAGCCGGCGTATTTCCTCCTTACGCTTATTTTCCGCAGCCTCCTGCTCTAGCCGCTCCTGCTCCTTGACTATGGCATCCTGCGCAGCCTTGGCTTTCTCCGCCTCCCTGGCGGCTTTATCTTCGGCAAGCTTTTCCTTTTCCAGATTCTGGGCAATATCCTGGGGAAGGCTGCCAAGCCTGGTGGTCTCAGTTTCTTCAATGACCGGCAAAACAGGCATTTTGAATTTCTTTTTCTTTTCCTTGCGCCTTCTGCCGATAGGCATGCTCAAGGCATTTTCTTTGAAAACCGCGTTTATGCTGGATTTAGATACCTTAATATGTAGCTGCTCAAATATCAGCGAGGTTAAGTGCCGGCAACTTAGGGCAGGATTATTCTGTTTATTCTCAAGAATAAAGTTTAAGACTTCAGGTTTAAGTTTATGAACAACTCCCATTGATCCTCCAGATTGGACAATTCCTAATTAACTATAGCGTTTATTTGTCAGTTTGTCAAGCCAGATTGGACGTTGGTGAGATGGATTAAGTGCGTATTTTTGGAAGAATTAATCTAGCAACTGAAGCTGATCATTGGGCTGGGTGTTGGCAAGGTTCAATTTTCCGGCCGGCAACTCGATAATCTTGGCAGAACGCCAATATATGGGGGTGATTCTATTAGGCTTGAGCACGGAAATAGTCCGGATTACCCGGTAATCCTTGTCCACGAAAAGCACATCTATATCAAACTGCATAAAAAAGGTATGCACGGAATTACACGGGGACAGGAGCATTGCCTGGCCGGGAAGAAGGCCTTTCCTGCCCAACAAACCCTTACTCCTTTGAAAGAAAGACGCGCAGATCAGGAGATTTTCAGCTAAAACCGTGTTTTTAGTTTGATTGATCAGGCGCATTAAGAATTACTGCGGTTTGGTAGGCCTAAAGATCTCATCCGAGATGACTACGCCGCGGACGCGGATTTCATCCATAAAAGAAGGCTTATATCCGGTGGCGGTAAAATATCCCAGGACCTTGCCTTGGGTATCCACTCCGGTTTGTTTAAAAATAAATACTTCATTTAAATTGATGTGCATCTCATCCTTCATTCCCGAAACTTCCGCGATCCCCAAAACTTTTCGCGAACCGTCCGAGAGCCTGGCAGTATGCACGATCACATCCACTGCCGAAGCAACCATTTCGCGGATCGCCCTGGTCGGCAGTTCTATCCCCGACATCAGGATCATCGAATCCAAGCGCGACAACACGTCCGAGGTGGAGTTGGCGTGGACTGTGGTCATGGAGCCGTCATGCCCGGTATTCATTGCCTGGAGCATATCCAAAGATTCAGTTCCGCGGCACTCTCCAACAATGATCCTATCCGGACGCATACGCAAAGTGTTGCGGAAAAGGTCCCTGATCGTTAAAGCCCCCTTACCTTCGATATTGGGCGGGCGGGATTCCAGCCTGATCCAGTGCCGCTGGTTTAACTTTAATTCCGCGGCATCCTCCAGGGTAATGATTCGTTCCCCCTCCGGGATATATTCAGAAAGCGCGTTTAAAACCGTAGTCTTTCCGGAACCGGTACCTCCGGAAACGATCAAATTCTTGCGGCACAATACGCAGGCCCGGATAAAATCCGCCATCGCCGGGGTAAGTGAATTGAAAGCGAGCAGGTCGGCGGTCTTATACCTTTCCTTGCGGAATTTCCTGATCGTCAGGGTCGGGCCGGTCAAAGACAATGGAGAAATGATCGCGTTAACGCGTGAGCCGTCGGTGAGGCGGGCATCGACCATCGGTACGGATTCATCGATACGCCTGCCGATAGGAGCGATAATCCGTTCGATAATCGTCCTGACCTGGTCATTAGAAATGAATCTTTTATTAGTCAATTCGATCTTGCCGAAACGCTCCGTATAAATTTCATCCTTATTGTTGACCATTACATCGGTAACATCCGGGTCGGCCAAGAGGTCTTCCAGGGGGCCCAGACCTAAAGCCTCATCCAGGATCTCCTTGATCAATTTTCTTCTTACTTCCTGGGAGGGGATAAAGCTGCCTACCTCCTCCGCCAGAAGGTTGCTGACGATCGCTCCGGCCCGGTCTTTCAAATCCCTGGCTTTTTTGCGGTCGCTGAAAACTTTAAGGTCAAGCCGCTTAATGTTCATGCTATCCAGCAGCTTGCCGTGAATCCTGCGCTTAAGGGTTAGGATTTCATCCTGCTCCTCGTCGAGCTCAGGCTCAAGCACCTCTTCTTTTAAGCCCTGGGTTTCCCAAAACTGGCCGGATTTATCCGCCGCCTCCGGGGCTGCTTCTTTCATTTGGAGCTGGTCGATATTCTTGCGTTCGATAAATAACCCTTTATCCTGGATCAGGACGCCGGCCAAATCAAAGAAAGCCTGGGCAATCTTGGAGCGCGGGGAATTGATCACTACCGGCATTTCCAGGTTGACCGCCTGATTGACCAACTTTCCATCCGAGGGAATTTTCTGAATAATATCTACGGGAAGGTTAACCCGGATCTCCTGCCAGCTGATACTGGACAGGGATTCGGCACGGTTGAGCACAAGTTTGATCATATCCAAAGGAAAATGCAGGAACTGTAAAGTATCCAGCGCCCATTTCGTCTGGTAGATGGAGAGGATATCCGGAGTGACGATAAGCAAGATCAGGTTTGCCTGATTTACCGAAGCCAGGAATAGATCATTGAAATTTTTTCCGGCGTCTACGACAATATGGTCGTAATCTTTTTCCAGGAAAGCAAACACCTGGCCGATCTGGTCAGGCAACAGGTGCCCGGACTGCTGAGGCTTGAGTATCCCGGCGAGAAAATCAACGTTGTTAAATTTGGACCTGACGACAAAATCCTGCTTTTTGGTAAGCTGCGGCTGTTTCTTGAGAAAACTCATCATGTCTGCCATACAGCTCTGGGGAGCTACTCCCAAGACATGAGCCATATCGCCGACCACCTGGGTATCCAGGTCGATTACGCAGACCCGGTGCCCTTCTCTGGCGATGGAGACCGCTAAATTGGCGGCGATCAGGGTTCTGCCTACGCCGCCCTTAGTGCTGAATATCGCTGTTATTTTTGCCATTTTATTCCAGCTGGTAAACTATCGGAACATCCACCCAGATTTCTTTTGACTTTATTTGAGGCAGAAAGGGCGGATAGGGAGAGGTTTCGCGGGCAGTTTTCAATGCCGCTTCATCCAACACCTGGTAACTGGAGGTTTCTTTTACTTTCGCGTCCAAGAGGTCCCCTTGAGGCGAAAGCTTGAGGCTTAATTTCACCGCTCCCTGGAATCCGGCCTCTTTAGCCGGAGCAGGATAAACAAGGTTGTCCACGATCTTTTTCTGCACCAGTTTGGAGTATTTTAAAACCGGGTCCTTGATCTTGTCATCTCCGACCGCCGGAGCGCGGACATTAGCGAACCGGGGCTTGATTTCTGCTTCCGGTTTATGCGCCCCTTCTTTATTCACTATGCTGGGGGTCATGATTATAAACAATTCCGTATCATCGGCATCCGAAGAGGTCGAATTCGAACCGGAAGTAGTCGTTCTTTGCCTGAAAAATAAACCTAAGATCGGAACATCGGAAAGCCAGGGGACCCTTTTTAATTCTTCCGTCGATTTTTTCTTGATCAATCCGCCGATAGCCATTGTCTGGTTGTTATCCAGGAAAACCTCGGTAGTAGCGGAACGCTTGGTCAATTTATATGCCAAGGCAAACGATGTCTCCACGGTATCGCCTACTTCGCTGACCGTCATATCAAGATTAAGGCGGATGCGTCCGGTAGTGACATCCATAAGCTGAGGCTTGATGTTGAGGATGATCCCGTATTCCTTATACTCTACCGAGCCGCTGGTGGTTGCCCCTACCGCTCCCGGAGTAGTCGAACTGGGGGTGGATACGCCGCTTAAGATCGGGACTTCTCCGCCGACGACCAGCTTAGCTTCTTTACCACTCTGGCAGGAAAGCCTCGGCCGGGAAAGGACCCGCGCTTTGCCTTCCTGAATCAACATATCCAACTTTAAAGTAAAAGCGTCGCGGGTCATATCCGCAACCGTAAATAATTTCGCCAGGGAAAAAGGATGCACCCCGGGGGCCAGGGCCATAGAGCCCACCTCGGTAAGATTGATCGAAGACGGCCAGGTAAATCCCAGGGTATCCCGGTAGCCGCGGTTTAATTCGATCACCTGGACATCGATATCAATGACCGTTTCCTCTTCTTTAACGGTAATTAAATCCACGATCTTTTTTTCAAGGGGAGCCAAAGCCAAGGCAATCCTCTCTTTATCTTTAGCGGATTTTACGCTGCCCAGAAGGGAAACCCTGTCCTCTTCGTCTTCGGCCTTAGTATAAACATCCGGTAAGTCCAGTGACGCCAGGATACTATCGATCCTCCGTTTGATTTCCTTGGTCTCTTCCGCGTACACTTTTAAACGATAAGCCTGCTCGCCAAACACATCCCAGATCACCAGGGTAGTGGTTCCCGGAACCTTGGGATTGAGCGTTAATTCGCTTTTTGTAACGTTGACGATATCGGCGATCGCCGGATTCCCGATCGCTACTTTCTTGGGCGAATTTATCGAAATGGTCTGGGTTTGCCCCACGTAAAGGGTTAATTCTTCTTCCGCAGAGTCGGCGCAATACCCCTTAAAAGATAAAAACGTTATAAAGGCGGCTATGCAGAACAGGCCAAAAGATGACTTTCTCATTTTTCTCCTTTTATTTTGATAAAGGGACTCTTTCTTTGGACAACCCGCGCAAAACTTCAATATATTCATTAGTATCTATTACCGGAGCAGATGCTTCTTTCTGCGGCATAATATATTGAAAAAATGTGTCCCAGGTAGCCGGAGCGGCGGGTTCGATTTTGGCGTCGGCAGGAGAACGCATTACCAGGCGCATTTTGCCCTGCTCCTGAACAAAAGTGATCAGGTTTGCTTCTTTAGGTTCAAGTGCCAAAGTAATCAGGATATTCCCCCCGCCGGAAGAAGGAGCGGGAACGCTTTTTTCCGTGTATCTTCCGACCGGGGACGCCGGACCGCCGAGATTCTGCCCCACAGCCAAAACCAGAATGTTCTGAAATAAAGGCACCACCGCGGTCTGACCGGTAACTTTACCGTCCGCGCCCTGCACAGGTATCGCAATTACGGCTAATACGTCGACGTAATCCCCGGGCTTAATCATCCCGGAAAGAGAAGCGATATTGTCCGCGACGATAGTAATCGCCCTTTTGCCCGCAGGAGTCGCCCCGGCCAATCCTCCGCTATCCGTTTTCCTTTCACTCATTAATTTAGAGAGGCTGATCTGTTCCCCCCGGGATATCGGGGCGACGGTGACCATCCCTGAGATCCTGTCTAAAGAGGTTACCGCCTGCGGTTGGACAAATTTATTCGGCACAATCGCGGTATCAAACATCCCCGCATCAATAACTACCCCCTGCGGGATATCCTGCTTGGCTACCAGGACCGCGGTCTGGCTGCTTTGCATGTTGGCAATCGCCGCTTTGGCTTTTTCCTGCAAAACCTGCTGCTGCTGATCCAGGTACAGCTTGGTCATGACAATCGCCATTACCCCTAAAACTATGCCGCTTATTAAAATAAGCTTTTGCTTTTCAATGGCCATTATTTTATCTCCCCATCGTTTATTTCAATTTTAGCATCACGGGAAAGTTTGCTGATCAATTCTTCCAGCGCCTGCTGCTGTTTCAAGAAAACCAGGCCCCGGTTAATATCATCCCACAGGTCGCTTAACGGTTTCTGCTTCCCGCCTTTTTTAGCTTCCAATTTGACTATTGAATAACCGTCGGGGGTCTTGATTATACTGCTGATCTTTCCTGCTTCCAGAGAATCCGTAAAAACCGCGGCGTCAAATTGCGGTGATTTTTTCCCTTTCGCAATGAACCCAAGCTCTCCTCCGTCCTTCGCGCTGGCGGCCTTAGAGTTGCTCCTGGCGATAGCGGCGAAATCGGCGCCCTGCAAAAGCTGGATCAGGATATCCCGCGCTTCCTGTTCACTGCCGACGACAATTTCGGAAACCTGGCGCTGTTCCGGCTCTTTCAGCTGATCCTTATAAGTATTGTAATAATCCTCCACCTCTTTGGAGGAGGCGGTGATATTTTTGGTGATATTTTTGATATCCTGCAGCACCATCAGGTCCCGCTTATTTTTCTCTACTGCCTGGCGTACCTCTTCGCTGCGGTCCAGCCCCTGGTCCAAAGCGTGCTGGTAAATCAATGCCCGGCGCACAATTTCATTCTTCAGGTAATTGACCTTCTGGTCCTTGGTGGTAATTTTTAACTCCGGCTTCTCCGCCGGGACATTGGCATTATAAATAGCGATATCCTCGTTAAGGTCATCTAAGCCGATGGCGATATTGTTCACCCTGGCGACAACCGGCCCCTTAGGCTCGATTAACGGGGCGCTCACCGCCGCTTTTACTTCCACTTTTTTCTTCGCTCCCAGGTTAAGCTTATCGCATCCTAAAATGCCTGCGGATAATAAACCGATCATCGCAAAAAAGATTATCTTGCTTTTCACCAATACCTCCTTGGTTGTTAAAAAATATTAACCTTTATCTATTTCCTGGATAATTTTAATTAAAATATCGGAGATCCTGCCGATGGAAAATAAAACAAAAAACACAAAAATATAAAAACCTAATACGATCGCGCCCATCCAGCGCGGGTTATTGCCCAAGGCGCCTGAAAAAAGGCTGATGGACCCGATAATCCCCAAAAGCAAAAGAATCCCAGCAGCGACCTTAATCACTATGCCGGAACATTTTAAGAAAAAAATATATTTACGCATTCTTCCCCTTTCTTATGTTTTTATAATATTATAAAGCCCTTAAAAATGCAAGAAAAATTTTACTCTCCCAATTTTTAGGCTTTAAATACTTCCGCGATCGCCAATTTTACCATTAAATGGTCCCAATTATTATTAAGCAGCTCCGCCTCAATCCGCTGCGCGGCAAAACCTTCGGCTTTTTTTGCCGCAATAAATGCGGTCAGGACGCCCAGGTTATACTCCTGGACCCGGTCAAGAACATAACGCACCGGCCTTTCCTCCTGCGTGCGGTTAAAGAAGTAGGCGCCAGCGGCCCAAAACAGCGGGATACACAATAACCCTATGGCGGTATAGAATAGAGGCGCGCTGCTTTGGCCCAGCAAATATGCGGCAGTGCACCAAAAAGCATCGAATAAATAATGCGCGACGATCAGCGGGATGATCCCGAAACGGATAAAAATGAACCCGTAGAAAATTCCGATGATGGAGATTTCAATGATGCGGAACCACACCGGGAAGATAGCATACATGGTATGCCCCATCCCCCAGATCACCGCAGTAACTAAAATCGCCGCGGCCAGATTATGCAGGTATTTTTTGGCAAAACTTATCCCGAAAAGCCGGAAAATAATTTCTTCATTCAGGCTGGCATTGACGGCGATCACGAAAGCGCCGAAAAGCGGGATATAGGCGGAGGAAAAAGAGGCCATCATGTACCACTCCCTCCAGACCCCCAAAAATTTCTGCCCGTTGTGAAAGATAACCGCCTGCAGCCCGAGCATAATGACCCAAACCAAATAACCCAGCAGTATCGACGCGGTTACTCCGCGGTTTAAAAAACTGGATTTAATATAGACCAGGAATGAGCTTTGGCGGTTTTGCGGCAGGAGTTCGCTGCGCAGGCTTTCTCCGGCGATACCGGGCATAATAAAACCCAGAACCAGAAAAGCGGTATTAAAAACCCATTTGGTGACGGAGAGGCCGATAAAGGAAGCCATCCGGGCGCTGGTGGGATAATTCATAAAAACCTGCTGCAAATGATTCAGGAAATCCCCCGTATTGATCAGCATCAGGAATCCGGCCGCAGCATAAAACCAGCCTTTCACCAGGCGCGGCACGATATTTTGCCGGTTTTTCAAAACGCTGCTTATCGAAGCGGCCAGCAAGCCAAAAAGAAGAAGATAGAAAATATTATACAGGTATTCCCCGAGAATAAACTGTTTCTGGACATAACGCTGAAATTCTTCGGGCAATTCAAATTTATTTTTGAAAAACTCGCGGATCTCATCCCCGGCAACAGTAACTTCAGTGAGCAATTTCGCCACCCCTTTTCCCTGCCAGGGGATATAAACATTTTTCTTTTCCCAGGAAAAAACATACTCGATCCGGTTCTCGAAACGTTTTATCTTTTCTTCATGAAAGGCGTACTTTTCCAAATCGGCACCAAAAGCCTTTTGCAGGAAAATCTCCGCTTTCTGCTTGGCGCTGTCTTTGCCCGGATCCGGCCGGGGCTCGACCTCCTCGATAAAATGGAAGAAATTGACCACTTTACCTGAGCGCGGGCTGATATAAACCAGGTATTCTTCTTTCTGTGATTCCTTGAAGAAGCGGACTACCCAGCGGAACAGATCGAAATCATTTTGGGCGATAAACGCCTCTTCGGCCTTGAACCCGGCGGCATGCTGAAAGTAACGGTTGAATCTTTCATCCGAGTCAAAGATTACCGCGCGGGAGTATTTTTGCGTATCGACGCCTTGGGCATTTAAATATTTGATCGATTCCGCAACGGCTTTTTGTTTATCGGAGGAAAGATTGACGAAGGCAAAACGGGGGTATTCCAGGTGGAACCAGAAACCAAAACTTAAAACCGCTAAAAGGATAAGGATGCACCAATCCCTAGTTTTTATTTTCATTCCGGCAAATAATGATTAGGTCCCTGGAGAGATATTTTTTCCATTATACCCCAATCTCAAGAGGTATCAAGAAAATTCGGTTCCCGGCGCAAAAAACGCTAAATTAAACTATGGAAGCGTTCTTTGAAATCGTGGATCCGCTGATCGAAGATAATATCGCTGTGCAGGACCGGCCGCTTAAACCGTATACCGTTTAAACAGGTGCACCGGCTCAGGGCGACATATAGCTGTCCATGGGTAAATGCCCCGGCGCCCAGATCGATGACCACTTTATCGAAAGTCTGCCCCTGGCTTTTGTGGATCGTGATCGCCCAGGCCAGCTTTAGGGGATATTGCGAAAAATCCCCCACCACCTCATCTTCTATCCGGTCTTCTTCCGGATTATAGCGGTATTCGATTTTCTGCCATTTCGCCACCGGGACTTCGCATCTTTTTCCCCGGATATCTACGACTATCGCCTCACTGGATAACCCGACAACTTTTGCCAGGGTGCCGTTGACCCATTGCTTTTCAGGGTCATTTTTTATCAAGATCACCTGCGCGCCTTTTTTAAGCCTTAAGGATGCGCTGGTCGGATACGCCGACTCTTCGAACCTGCCGGTAGCCAGCGCCTCATAGGCGATCTCTTTACCGGGAAGCCGGGACAGGTAATCCCGGTTTATCGCCTCCGCCAGGCTGTTTGTGCTGGTCAGGATTACCGCGGAGTCTTTGCGTTCCGGAGCGGATTTTTGCACTTTTTTGTTTAAAGTATCCAGGTCCTTCTGGGTGTGCTCCCTATTCCTCACCCGGTTCAAAAGCTCCATAAAGGAACCGTCTTTTTGCCTGTAGATCGTCGATAACTCTACCGAACGGAGGTAACATTCATCGAATACCCTGGCGCTGAAAAAATACGGGCTGGCGTAGCGTTCCTGGAGCAGCTGCCTGGCTTCATTTTCCACCACCGGCGATAACTGGAAAAGGTCCCCGAAAAACACCATTTGCACGCCGCCGAAAGGTACTTTCATCCGGCCGCGGTTCAGGCGCAACGCGTAATCGATCCCGTCCATAAGATCGGCGCGCACCATCGACACCTCGTCAATGATCACCATCTCCAGATTCTCGAATAAGCTTTTATTTCTTAAGCGTTTTATCGCCTCCTTTTGAATGATTTTCGGAGGCAGCCGGAAAAACGAATGGATGGTCTGGCCCCCGACATTCACCGCCGCGACGCCGGTGGGAGCAAGGACAATTATTTTTTTGCCCGTGTTGGCCTTAAAATATTTGAGCAGAGTTGATTTACCGGTGCCCGCCTTCCCGGTAATAAAAAGGCACTCCCGGGAACGCTCCATCAGCGCGAATGCCGACTCGAATTCGGGATTAATCTGGATATCTTCAGGCAGGTAATCCCCGCCTAAGAATTGTGCGGAATACATTTTCATATGGATAGCTAAGCGCTTATTTTACCTGAAATTTTGCCATTCTTTGGCAAAAGCAAGACAGGATGTTTCCGGTACTTGCCCGGGGAATAAATGGTTACTGTGAGAGGACTTTTTGAAAATGCTGGTAATCCTTTAAGGATTCCCAATTGCCTCCCCAGCTCCATCCCAGGCGAATAAAAGTTTGCACGACCGGAGAATCCGGAAACAGCGTACCCGGTTTATGTATATCGTATACTGCCCCGGGAGGCAAGACAACCTCTCCTTTAATATAAGGATTTTGAACAGGATTGATGTCGATGGCAAAACCGTAAGCGTGCTTGGAGAGTGCCTTACCTCCGGTCACCTTTCTATAATTGAATGCCGAGGTGTTATTAGCGAGCATGGACTGATCGTCCTCATTCCATTTGCCGTTTTTAAAAAAACGGTCCGAAGATATCGGGATAACGGAGGCAATGGGAAACTTGTTTTCTAAGGCGACCCGGAATACTTCCCGGACGTCTTCAATTAACCGCTCGTCTATGACCAGCTGGCCCTTATGGATCTTTCCGTCAAAGGAATAATATAGTACCTCGACGATCTTTTGCCTCTCCTTAAATTCCGGAGGGCTTTCCTTTTTAAGCGCTTGAGCCAAAGTGATATTACTGTCAACGATCGGGTTCTGCAGGGAACCGGCTAAGCCCCGGTCGCCGCTAAGGGTGGCGCAACCGCATAAGATTGTTAAGAATAAAAGAAAGGCCGGATAAATATTCCGGGTCTTTGATTTTAACTGCAATTTTCAAGCCTCTTTCTAAACTCCGTCCAGGGAAACAATTTTCCCGGGCACTCCGTCCTTGCCCCGGGAACCTGGCCATGCCCCAGGACACGGTTCAGGGGGATCCCGTAATATTTCCTTAAAAGATTGGTCAGATAAACCAGGGCGTTCATTTCTTTTTCAGAGACTCTCTCCTGGCTGAAATTCCCCACCAAACATATGCCGATCCCCTTATAATTCATGTCCGCCGCCCGGCAATGAGCGCCGTCTTCCTGGTTGATCCAGCGCGGGGAAACTTCGATCGCGCCGTCTGCCTTCCCCTTTGTTCCGTTATCAATAACAAAATCATAGCCTATTTCATTCCAGCCCCTGCGCTTATGCAATATATTCAGATAGGAAGCATCTCCCGCGTCGGTTGCGCTATGGTGGACGATAATATACTGCCATTTCCTCGACGGAAACAAAGGGACGGCTGCTCTTAGGGGAGTTACGGAAATAATGAGTTTTTGCCCTTTTCTTAACGCGGTTTCTCTCAGGTCATTAGCCTGCATTATGCTTTGCATCGAAACCCCGTAAACCTTGCTTATATGCCAAAGAGTTTCCCCCGGGGCAACGATGTGGACAACATTGCCGTTCATAATACTGCAGACTTGTTTTCCGGAAGAGGGGGTTTGCTGAACGGGAGCCCTGCCCACCGTGGCGCACGAACTCAAGAATAGGGTTGATGCCAGAAGCAGGCAGAAATAAAATAATGGTTTTAATTTAGGATAAAACAATGATTTAAATTAATTATTTTGCTTTTTTGTACCGTCGGGATCAAGGAAATGTATTTAGGCTTGATTATATGCCAAACTCTTTGAAACGTAAAGAGATAAAGCGGCCATGGTCGCGGCAAATGATCATGGCTATCAGCTCCGCTTTCTTTCGGAAAAGGAAAATTTTGGTAGCCCCAACCGGATTTGAACCGGTGTTTACAGGCTGAGAACCTGACGTCCTGGACCAGGCTAGACGATGGGGCCGCATGTGTGAAAATATTCTACTATAAAGACCTTTTTAGTCAAGGATTAGAATCTCTGCGGCCAATTTCTCAATGTTTGGGCCTCATTACCGGCAGGGATAATAATAACGATCTTCATTTAAAATTTTTCCTAGCTTAAAGGGCGGATTTTATATTCGCTGGATAAATGAAAACACCAAATAGCGTTCATTCATTCAAGAGGTGTATAGACTTTAACCCCGGAACAATTGGCATTATGGATTTATATGTTTTTCAAGGGAATCAGCTAAATCATTTTTATTTAATTGCCTTAACTTGATTACCTGTTTTAAGGCGTTTTCTTTATCCCCATTAGTATTATAAGCATGGCCTAAGCTGAGATAGGCATCCGCTGAACCCGGATCGAGCTGGAGAACCTTCAAATAGTAACTAATCGCTTTCGGATAGTCGGAAGCTTTGTAATAAAGGTTGGCTAGATTAGAATAATCGTCTTGAGAATACGGGTTAAGCTGGATAGCCTTCAAATAGTAACTAATCGCTTTCGGGTAGTCGGAGATATTGGCATAGGCAGAAGCTAGATTACTGTGGTCTTCGCTGACATCGGGATTGATCTGCAACGCCTTATTTAAGTATTCGATCTGCTTGGTATAATTGGTAAGTTTTCCGTAAACCGCAGCCAGGTTGCGATAGCTTTCCGCTGAACCCGGATCGAGCTGGAGAACCTTCAAATAGTAACTAATCGCTTTCGGATAGTCGGAAGCTTTGTAATAAAGGTTGGCTAGATTAGAATAATCGTCTTGAGAATACGGGTTAAGCTGGA
>Ga0209083_1003453_pt1 | contig 13199 bp, 1 predicted proteins | sample AM7aDNAmetaG_FD_184132 | JGI IMG/M metagenome (GOLD analysis project Ga0209083, IMG submission 184132) | Freshwater microbial communities from Finland to study Microbial Dark Matter (Phase II) - AM7a DNA metaG (SPAdes) (version 3) | ecosystem: Environmental > Aquatic > Freshwater > Lake ...
TACCAAGATCAAGAATCTCTGGAAAATTCTGGGTGCCGTCACAGGGGAAGAAGTTGCCGATTTTTTCGATAGTTCTCCTTACGCCAAGAACCAAACATTGGACGGAAAGAATTTCGGAATCAAACTCTTCTATCTTGGGAAGGATAAAGAAGGTAAAAAAGGTAAAAAAGGAAATGATCTGTTTAAACTCATGAAAATGGTTGACGGAAAGCTCGTGCAGATCGTTGTCACGGTGTCAGCCCCCACCGTCCGCTCCGAGATAAGGGGGGAGCCGATGGTTATTCCAAAATCGGATGTGTCATTTCCGGACACAAAGTTTACTATCAACAACCCAAATTTCTGGGAAGCGCTGAGATCCCAAGACCTCTTATACAGTAATTCCATTCCTCCTCCCGGGAAGTTGGGGAACCTTGAAACGATGTATCACCTGCAGGACGGCGATTTTCATGTGGTGCGAGTTTCATTTAATGAGTCATTGCATGATGGGCTTCTTTCGTTTATTGAAGAGGGAGATTTATACCGTCTTGTGGCCACTCGAATGGGCAATAGGGTCGTGCAAGCCAAGCCGGAAACATGGGTCAAGGGTAAAGGGTATGCCCAAAAGACCATGGAGCTTATCTTGCTGGCTGGCATCGTGGAGGAATGGCGAACTTCTTCTCGGTTGTCTCCTACGGCTATAGACATGTATGTGAGAATGAAAGAAGCGGCCAAAGCTGGACAGGATAACCTTGATTATCCATTCAGGGGATTTGGAGGAAATTGGACGCATATTGTACTCGGCGAACTTTATGGTCCGACGTCCGAGGAGAACCTGGTTTATCATTTCAGGTTGAAAGACCCAAGCTACGTGAGGGAGAATGTAATTAAATATATCTACCCCTGGCTTCCCGGTAATTTGTTGCGCTGGTGTGCGAAGAAAGATCTCCCCGTGCCCGTTAAGGTGGTCGAGAAACCTCCTCCAGCGCCCGTTTTTGTAAGGGAGTACGCGCCTTTGTCTGAAGCAACGGAAGCTGAGAGGGCGACGCTCCGTAATGTCGCGGAGGAGGTTGTTGCCGATTGCAGAGCTCCAAATGAACCGATCGAAGTCACGTTAGTAGCGTCGGATTTAAACAACGCGACACAAATAGCAAAGCGACTGGTGATGAAAAGGATCGATGCGAAATTAGCCCGTACTCCCCTCACCAAGTATACCAAACCCGTGATGGACGACCTGATCATCTTGACGCATGTAAAATCCGAATGGGCGGATCCTCAGCACGATAGTACTAAATATTCATTTAAGGTCCAACTTTCTTCCGAAACTCCTCTGGGACTAAGTCCAGGAGGGCCGGGGGCCGCCACCTCCGCCCCGCGGGGCGAGCCTCTCCGGAGCGAAATGCGCTCCGGGCGGGAGGCGAGAAATGCCGGGCCGGCGGAATGGGCGGGGGTGCTGAAGAAAAATGTGACAAATCTGAAAAATGTGACAGAGGCGCAAAGACTGCAGAGAAAGTTCTTCGAGTATCTCGTCAAACCGACAAGGATCGCTGAGGGGTTTTCAAAAGACATACCCGCCCAGAAATACTTTTATGACAAGCTGCTCCTTGCCGTCCAGATACATAAAAGCGACCCGGGTAATGGCGGGTGGGTGGTGACAAGCACCAGCATGCCCTACATGGAGCTTGGCGATGACCTCTACGGGATCCTGAAACAGAATAATTTTGTCGGGTCCCCGGCTTTCGAAAATTTTGTCAGGGAGATCGTCGGGATCAACCCCAAAACCCAATCTGCGAAAGCGGATGGTACTTCCAAAGATCCGCCGAGCCGCCAGGGAGCAGACAATTCCAGCACGGTTGCTTTATTCCGCGGTGTTGTTACGGAAAATTTTCGCGATGCCATAAAACAGGCTTCCGCGTCTTTTTATGGAGGGAAGTTTTCCAGCGAGAAGGCCCCCGTCAGTTTTTGGCAGCGGGCCGCTTTTAAGATCAAGGCTGAGGCCAAACAGTTCCTGAGCTTTGTTTATTATTCCGTAGCTACGGGTCTTGGCGTGACCTACCTGGGACGCATGATCGGGCCGATCGAGGGCGGCCTGGTCGGATTTGGGGCGGCTTTTCTCCTGAAAGTTGCCGGTTATGTCATCCGAAAGTCCCTCCGTCCAGTCGGTCAATTCGTGGAGAAAAAAATCGACCAGTTGGAAGTAAGTCCTTTCAAAAAAGCGGAATATCTGTCTGTCATGAACATCGATCCCGTTCGTGAGGCCTCTGCTAAACAGGATTACCGGACGATGGCCGCATCGATCACGGAGGACTTGAAAAAAATGTCCGAGAAGGAGGGCGACCGGGAGGTGCGTGTTCTGACGAAGCAACTGGACACGGTCTTTGCGTGGGCGCTTGAGATATTCGAGCACCGGCTATGGAACCCGCAGGACCCCCAAAGCATTTTTAAGTTCACCCAATTGGTTGGTTCGGCCAGGATGCAGGTGGATCGGGGTGCTTCGGCGAAAGCGGTACTGATCTCGTTGATCGCCTCTATGGATGAGGCGCAAAAGCCGGGCAGCGGTGCGTACCAGAGATATCAAAAAATGATCGAGAAGGGCATCCAAAATCTCCGCAAGAACGGACAAGGGCCGGACGGGCAGGAGGCCGCGAAGCGGTTGGAGATGCTTTTAGATATCGTCCAGCGTTATGGTTCCGGCGCCGCAAAGCGTTCGTGGGTGCAAACCGAAAAACTTCCCGCCGCGTTGAAGGATTCCGAGAATCCGATCCAGGCGGTGCTTCGTACCCTGCAGAACGAGGGCCGTGCCAAGTACATGGCGAGTTTCCTGAAAGATCTGAGGATCCTGCTCGACCAGACGGATGATCCGTCCCTTGTGGTCGCGATCATGGCAGGGCTATCGGCGACGGATTTATTCAATCTGCGTGAAATCGCAGTTGCAGATAAAGTAAAGGAGACTTCACAACCGTACACGCAACGCGTGGCACAATTCGCGGTGATGTGGCTCCGATTCTTCGAAGGCCTCCCCAGCACTGGGATATATTCGAATCCCGTGGTTCAACGTTATCTGGAAGGCGAGAAACAGTGGCTGAACGACCAGCGTGCAATTTTTCCTCCCGCTCTAGATACGACCGTTCGCTCCGAGATGCGTCTTGGCACGCCCGAAGACAGTAATTTGCGTCGTGCGCTACAAGATATCTCCAATGCGAATCCGCTCTACTCCGGCGAAGCCGGCGCGGTCATTGATATCAAAGCACTTTTGCCGCGTCTTGCGCAGGAAGAAAAACAGTTGCTGGCGAGGAATCTCCTCCAGATCCGCAGCTCTCATTTAAAACCGGAACGCATGGCCGAAGCAGTCCAGGAATCTGTCAAGCGATGGGGCGAGTTCACAAAAGATAACACGAACCTTATTTGTGTGAATTCGCAGGGGGACGTTATTGGTGAAATGAAGGTCAGAAGGTTATTCCACGACACGGTTAATCTTAGCGATTTCGGAATATTACAAACCGAGCAGAAGAAGGGGATCGGCACCTTGATGATGAATGTGCTGTTCCTGGAATTGCAAAAGCAAGGCAAGAAATTTCTGACTATTCCCGCCGAAACGCAATCCACGTCTTTTTACCTCAAGTACCTTGAAAAATTGGGCATTCCGGAGGATAGTTTCGAAGGGAACGGCATCACGATGCGCCTCGCTCACGACCAGCGCGATTGGGATACTAATTTCACGATCCCTGTAAAGTTGATCGCCGAGATCTTCAACTCCGCTCCGGATACGACCCTTCGCTCCGAGGCGCGTCTTGCGGCCGCTTTGTCCGAGGATGAGTTTGTTTCCACAGTAGCTTCCCATCTTAAAGATTTTCGCGATCATAAGGAAAATGGGGAAGCTGTTGCCCGAAGGATCCTCGAGGAGTTGAAGGGTGCGGAGGTTAGTCCTGAATTCTATAGTCTGTTCCTGGAACCTTACATGTCCAATTGGTATCGTTCGTTCATTCGCTTCTATGAGGGTGGGAATATAACGGCGGAACAATTTCGCCATCACGGTTTGGACAGTGTCGAAGAAGTATTCACCGCGTTGGTTAAAAACGGACTGCTGGTTTCAAACACCCGAGGCTCATTTGCCTTGAGAGAAGACATTGCGGATTCGAAGAGAAGTGGTTCCCAGGCGATTATGAAGGCGGTCAAATCGGCATTTCCCGACCTGCGGAAAGATCAGGCGACAACGATCTCAAGGATTTTGTACCAGGCTCGCGGCATAAAAAATAATGAGCGCGTTAAGGATCTGAAACCTCTGGAGGTGCGTCGGGAGTTTCTGTCGTTCTTGGGCAAGGCGACGGTCTATCGCGGTGTTGCTGTGCCTAATGAGCAGGTCGGCCAGTTCCTGCAACGGGTTCAGGAGATGGGCCTTCAAAGCAATTTTAGAACCATGCGAATTGATCAAGAGAATGTGAGGAACCTGGAGACGGAGCTTTTCCGGAAGTATGGATTAAGAGAGTTGGTCACGAGAACCATATCACGCAAGCGGCTGGCGGGTCTGGAGACCGGTGTAGGGGGCGAGAAGGCGTCCTTTATTTCCGTGAGCACGGTTGATGAAAACGACCCGGATCGTCAGCACGCTGAACGGATGGCTGAAGCGCGCGCCCGTGAATTTGCGGCGACATTCAATCGGTTCGCTATACTGCCCAGACAAGGCCAAGCGCCTCACGAAACATACAAAGCCTATACGATCGTCGTCCTGAAGGCTGAGGTGGACCGGTATTACCTTATTCAACAGGCCGGCAATGTTCCGAATACGGAGGCGGATCCGAAAGCGGCATCCGACTACAGAGGTTTTCTGGTTCAGACCGCAGAGGGTGAGGTCAAATACTCGGATATGGGGAATGACACGACCGTTGAGAATTTAATTGCCGAGATCCCGGCGGGAAGCTTCGTTGGAGCGACGACATATAATCTGAATGAGGGGATGGGGCATTTTTTGGATATTGAGAATGATACAAGGTTGCTAGGGATCCCAACGGTCGAAATTTTAATTGAATTTCAGTGGACCGACATCGCTAGAGAATTTAGCCTTAAAGGTGACCCGCGTGCGGCCCAAAAGGTTTTGGAGTTTATGAAAAATGAGATGGGAGGTCAGATTGAACCCCAAACGGATAACTACGCCGAAAAAATTATAATAAAGCATATCGCTCGGGAGAAAAGGATGGCGGATGACCCCCAAAGATCCTGGAAAGAGGCTGTTTATCGACTTCTGGAGAAATTGACAAGATCGGATGAGAAACAGATGGGGGCTGGAAAAGTTCATGGGATCGATTGGGAACGCAAAGAGATGTTACCCGGGTTTGATAAGCTTTCGCCTCAGAAGGTATCGCTTGAGAGGCCACGGCCCCTTCCTGATGATTATCATGCTTCAAGATTTGCGCAGTTCCAGGAGATCGTTCCGAGCAGGGAAAGGCCGAGTTTAGCCCAGATTGCCTGGGGCGTTTTCCATGAACTTCCCGATTTTGATTACGCTCTTCCTGAACCTGAAAAATTTCGGGAACATGTTGAAGGACTGGCAGAGAGAAAATACGCGTGGCTCAACGCGACCGATCTGAAACAGATCGCCCAGATGATCGTCATAAAGCCGGTTGGACATGACGGCAACTGGGTTCCGGAATTCACAGGGACTCGGGAATTTCTCGATAGACTGGGCATCAAGCCGGGCGTCCTGGTGAAGATGTGGAATGCCGGCGAAGCGAACTATGCCATTTTTAAGTGCGAGAAAATCGAATGGGAGACATATTCACCCATTAAGTGGCGATGGATAGAAGGAGGTAAGGTTTACGTGCCGGATTTCGACCCGCAACGCGTGATCGAGGCATTGAACGGCGGTGACATGGTCATTCTGCCTCCCCTTCGCTCCGAGGCGAGGGTAAAAAGCGGAGAGACGGACATCGATGGGCTGACGGAAGCCATGCAAAAAATCCCGGGGTTAGATAAAGGGATCGTCGAATTAAGTCCCACGCCCGGGAAGCGTATCACGCAGGATCAACTCAGGCGCGCTTTTGAAAGCGGAAAAATCGTGAGGCTGAATTTGTCGGGGCTCAAAGACTTATTCTGGCAGGTCGCTCGAGGCGAGAAGGAGATTCTTGTTGACGGGATAAAGGCAACGGCGGGAACAGTGCTGTTTTCGCCTTTCGAAACTTACTTCACGGAACGCTATAATGAAAAAATCGGATTTGCTGTTTATGAGATGCTGAATAATGCCGTGGCGCATGCGCACGACGATGATCTTGACCAGAAGATCTTCATCCACTTAAACGACTTTGGCCAAACAGACCCTATCGACATCCGGGTCATCGATACAGCTTCCTTTTCAAGAACCGGAAGAGAGAATACATTAAGCCCTGTTGCGGGAGAGCAAAGGGGAACAGGATTCATTGAGTCTGCGGGAGAGGCCTACGAGAGACGGCCTCTGAGCAATGAAAGCTCCAGCGTTCTGGGAACCATTGCAAAGTTAACGCTGCGGACATCTTTATCGCAGGCACCCGAGCTGAGATTGGGTGTCTCGTTTAAGTATCATGGAAAAATAATAATGAAAAATCTTAAAAATGGTGAAATAGCTACGATCCGGGATATTCTGAAGATGCGAGGCAAGAAGAAGGTATTGTATTTCCTCGTGAAAGGAAGGGAAGATTATCTCTATCCTTTTCCGGAAGACGTCCTTAAGAATCTTAAACCCGGCGACATTGAATTAATAGGCAGAGGCGTCCGCTCCGAGGCGAGGGAGTATGAAGATGGACAACCTATTGTCGGTCCGGAATTCGGTTTGGAGAAGTGGAATGTTAATAAAGTTATAGAAACATTCCTGGCGCTTAAGGCGGGAACCTATGATCTGGATACGATGGTCACCGTTATCAATGATGCTCTAAAAAGCGAACGAAACCAGAAAGTCAGCCGGGAATTGCTCGAGCGTCTCGCGGCCGTGTTGAATGCCAGGATCCAGTCTGTAAAGTTTACGGTGAAGGGGCTGACGCTTGTCGTGACCCGTCCCGGCAAAGCAGGGCTGCCTAAATTCTCAACTCTTGCTGTGCTGAAAGAAAAATATGCCGGCAGGCCGGTCATTTTTCTTGCCGGCCCAAGCACTGTAACACAAGACTACAGGCCCCTTGTGCCGGCCATACGGGATTTGTTGTCGGAAATCAAAAAACAGAATAGCAACACTGTGATCACTGTTGGTACGACTGCCGTCGGTTACGGCTGGCAGGTGTATCAGATCGCCAAAGAGATGGGGTTTACGGTCGTCAGCGCTATTCCCAAAGCGCATAAAGATTGGATGTCGGACGCGGATGACTTTCTTCAGGCCGGCGATGAGTGGGGAGACGCGGATTATTTAAAAGCGATCTCGGATTTTTCGGATGCGATCTTCGCGATCGAAGGGAAGATCGGAACACGCAAAGAGCACAAGTCGTTCAGTGATCTTGGAAAGAAAGCATTCCGCCTGCGCTCCGATCTGCCTATGTCAGGGCAAAATCTTCGAAACCATGTCGTGTTGGCACTTAATCCGAACGCTGATGTCCGGGAAGTGAAAACGGCGGCTGCATGGGGTGCGGTGGACCGCGAGGAGGCCTTGAGGGATATTCGGAAGAAGTACGAAGATATCCGTGCATTCCTGCACGCCAATGATCCTAAAGCCGATCTTAGCGAGGATCAGAAATATCAAATGCGGGAGGAAATTTTAACGGAATACGGTCTTATTCGAGATAACGGAAGTTTAGATTTCGATGCGTTCGTTGGCGCCTATGTACAGAAGGCCTCCAACAAAACAAAGCAAGACTGGTTGCGGTCTTATGAGGTCATCACGACGTTTATTGAGCACGTGCAAAGTCGTATCTCCGAGACGGAAGTCGAAAGTTTTTCCAAATCGATCCACAACAACGGTTATTGGCGGAACATCCAAGCAGCCATGGAAATCGTCAAAGTGACCGATGTCACGCACCTCCAGCTTGGTTTGGCCCCCGATCCGGAATCCGGCATCGAAGCCTTTTTGACTGCCGAGGGACTGAAGAAATACAGGGCCCGTTTCAGCAGTCCGAAAAGCTACCAGATCATGCTTTCCGATATTAATCCTGATAAGAGACTGGAGTTTTTTGCGAAATTTGCTCCTCAAAAGGATCAAGCTTCAATCGCTGTTTTGCTTTCGACAAAGATCCCTCTAAGTAAAGTGCAGATATTTAACGGGAATGTCGCAAACTGGAGCGATCTCGAAGAAGATGCGAGGAGGCGCTACCCGGATCCTAATGCCCGTCTTAAGAGAATGCTGGGGAGTCAATTGCCAGCAATTGCTTCCGCCTTTGCCCTGACCAAAAGTACGCAGAGGCTGACTTTTGCCGCTATGGACTACCTGACTGCGGTCAATTGGCGTTATACGGGACATTGGAACGGCAAATATGCGTATGATGGTTTGGATGAACAGGGAAATGCACACCTGAAATGGGCCGCGTTTCTTGAGCGCGAAAAAAGCGCTGAATTTAAGGCCCTCTCCGAGGAGCAGCAACAGAAAGAAAGAGATGACGCTGCGGAATATAGCCCGGCGGGTCTTACGAGATATCAAGTCAGCGCGGATTATGATAGCAGCGATTTCAACCAGGACCGGTATAAGGACGGTCCCATCTGGCAAGCCGTTCTTGATCGTGAGATGGAGTTGCAAGGGGTTGCGAACCCGAACGAGAGATTCTTGCGGGTAGTTCTAGCTCGCACCACGAATCAGAGTAAATTCGCTTTCATTTCATCTTTTGATGCGGTCAGTCGGGTGGTGCGAGAGGCCCAGCAAAAGCTCAAAGCCGATATGGCCGCGAAACCGAAACTGTGTGCGGCACTTGCCCGGGTTTCTCATAATCGTGGGTATTGGCCGCTTATTAAAACGCTGATCGCCGATCCTGCGAAAGTGGCTCTGGGACGTGCGCCGGAATTCTCCCAAGATGAAAAGGCGGCCGAGAAAGAATTCCTTTCGTATCTGACAGAAGATGGGAAAGCTATCTACCGGGGTCGTTTTACGAACCCGAACGGCTATAAGATTCAGGTGAAGCACATCGGGGACCTGACAGGTCTCTATACGTTTATGTCCAACCGTTTAGGCATCGATAAGTCCGGTGTGTTGGCGAATGTGGAAGCTATCAGCAGGAACGGAAACGATCAGATCTTTAATGCGAACTATGGTGAATGGAAGGAGCTTGAGAGCGATATTGATTCTTTCAATAAAGAAACCGGAAAACCTGGCGCAAGGCTTGCGACCATGAACGCGAAGCAAGAGGCGAACATCCTCATGACGCGCATCTTGAACAGTACCGATACGTTCCTCACCTCCATGCAGATGTCGCATTCGATGCAGATCCTCTGGCGGTATGTGGTCGGTAATTATCAGGGGGAATACGCGTTAGACGGTAAGGACCGGAACGGTAATTACCACCCGGATGATGCAAAACTGCCGACCGAGGCGGAGCGTGAAGCGGCCGCAAAGAAGAGGATCGTCTCACAAGTGGGGATCAACTATTATGACGAATCCTTTACGACCGAACGTGATAAGGATTATGAAATGTGGATTTCGGTCCTCCGTGCTTTAAGTGAGGCGGAAGGTGCCACCAAGGGGCAGGCCTTCGTGAATACTGTGCTGCGGCGAGCGGGAAATGAGAGCCGTCTTTCCTGGTGGTCGATTTACAATGCTGTGAAGGCTTTTCTGAGTTCCATTGTCATTAGCGCCGAAGACTTGAAAAAATACGCCCCGAATGTCCATAACAAGGGATATTGGGCGAAAGAGAAGGCGAAGATCAATAACGCTGAGCATTTTTTACTCGGTTCACATTTGGACGTTGAAGGGATCGATGGATTTTTGAATCCGGAGGCGCTCAAATGGTGGAACAATCGGTATAAGCCTAATGCCATCGCCGATTTTGCCGAGCTTGCGAAAACAAAACCTGGGAAAAAACAACTTGCGGATATTGGCGTTATCAGGATCGGTCTTGGCGGTTATCAGTTCAATGGGAATGCATTTAGAGATGCTCAGGCTCGGGAAACCTTTTACGCCCGGAAAGGAAAAAGCGCAAAAGCGGCCGCGGACGGATCATCCCAAGTGGTTATCAATGAAAACGCCATGAGTTTTGAAAAAGCGATCGAGGAGGCCGCGAAATACGGAACAGGGAAGCCGGAGCAGGACCGTGCGTCGAGAATCTACAGTAATCAGGAAGTGCCCCTCAAGTGCGCGCTTGTTTTCTCCGGTATGACTTTGACGATGGAAGAAATGGCCTATTTCACGGCCGTGATATGGCGTTATGCCGGGCACTGGTCCGGTGAGAAGGGTTACGAGTCGGAATGGCAGGTGAGCGAGGACTTTTTAATGGGGCTCGATCGTCCCGAGCGCGAGAAGGATGTGGACGCCCTGCTTGCTGCGTTCGAAGTCCAGGGGCTAAAACCCGCAAATTCAGCATTTGTGGTAGATCATGCGGTGACCCCTGAAAATCTTGATGACGTTGGATTGCCGCTGGATGCGTCGCGCGCGAAAACCCTCGAGCTCAGTCTCGGGGACCGCTTGTACCTCAGGGTCAACGGAAAATGGTATTCGGCTGCCATCACGGACATCCTGGGGGATGAATTAATGGATGGGCGTCAAAATCCGCTGGGTGATGTTTCCGATGTCTATATTCACGCCAATGGTAAAGGCTACATGGCGAAACTGGACTATCGCGTTCCTGGAATTTTTATGCCTGCAGGTGGTGTCTTCATTAAACATGTGATGCTCGATAAAGAAAATGCAAAATCCGTGCCAAACCGGAACATTTTGAAAATCAGAGAAATGCAGAGTTTTTCCGTTTCAGCCGCCCGCTCCAAGGCGAGGATGGGATTGGACAAATTTTTACTAGCCCGCGCTGAAACAAGGTTGACGGATAAACAGGTCAAAGACCTTGCGGCGCTGATCCGAGGGGCCTATGGAGTGATGGAGCCAACTACCTTTGCTAGGCAGATGCAACGATTAGACGCTTATCTTAAAGCGACGGTTCTTACCCGCGCCGAGGCGAGAACACCAGTTGATGTGTTCGTCAGTGGTTTGCCGGCCCAAGTTCAAGACCAGTTGGCGAAGACGGCGGAAAAAATCCTGCAGATAGACGAAATGATGCTTGTGCGTGTGTTCTTTGCACTGACGACCAATCTTCAGGCACAGGCCGTTGATTCCAGAACCGATCGTCAGCTTGGCAATATTCTCAGGGCAGGATTTTTGAGCAAGAGAGTTGGATTTGAAAACGAGGGCCCCGCTTCACGCTTGAAGGCTGAGTTTTCAGAACTGCGTGAGACAATCGATCCTGAGGCATTCAAGAGCGCGATCAGGGAAACTGTTGGCGCGTTAAAGACCTCATTAGACCGTGCCATTGCCGCCCGTGCTGAGACTAGGGCAGACAAAGTGAAAGCAATGCTCACCAACCCGGCGGTAGCAGAAGCGCGCTTGGGGAGGGTGGATCCGGAGGCGCTGCGTACGGCGGAAGTGGACGCAAACCTCCCTGTGGGGTTGAAAGCGTCGGTGGGCGCGGCGCTTGTGGCCTGGGGGATTCTGGATAGCGGCATGAAGGATGAGTCCATGGCGCAGGCTTTGGATGTTGTCGCGCAGGTGACCGCGAAGAAGACCGCGAACTGGATTATCGGCGTCAGGAAGGCCCTTGCATCGATCTTCTCGAAGCCCGCGGCGGCAGAGACCGGTAAGGAGCTCTTTCTCACGCTTGAGTGTATTAAGGCCGGCGACACGATCCGGGAGGCCGATCTTGGGGTGCTTGTTGTAAATGAGAAACTTGCAAAGGGTATTATTATCATGGCGGATGGCAGCGATAGAATAGCCTGGGCAGCGGCTGGAGCCGAAGCCAAGGCGCTGGAAAAGATGGCTTTTAAAAAATTAAAGGAGCTTGGCGCGACAAATCTGTTCGGCGTCACGGTCGTCAATCGCAATAAGCCGGGAGCCGCACTGGAAGCGAAAAATAAGCTGGCGCAAAGGCTCGCGAAACGTCATGGAAATTATGTGCTTATGGGCGCCGCCACGGACCTCAAGGCTTTCCCTTCCGATGATATATCCAGCAGAGTCATAAGAATTGACCAGACTTACAGCGCTGCGGACCAGCAGCGCCTCGCCGCATCAATCCTGGCGGCAAGGGTCTCGGAAAAGATCCTGGGGATCCAGGCGAGCGAGATCGAGCAGGTGGTCAAGGATATACTCAAGAAGTCCACGGGTGACGTTTATACCTTTAATCCGGATCTTTGGAAACAGACGCTGACGATTGCGAGGCAGGTTGTTCAGGCGATCCAGTCCGCTGCGTAATCTTCCGGACGGTTGTCATGCGGACCGCCCAAACTTTCCATTTCTTTTCCAGAATGGTAGTTTGGACGGCCCCAATTTCCACTTCGCGGAAATTGATAGGTATTGGGACCGCGATAGCGGCGTAATCCGGATTTCATGCTGGCCCAAAGACCAAATAATCCCCCCATGGGTTTGGGCACCCAGTTGCTATGGGCGATGATGACGCCACCGCATACCAAATAAACGACCGTTTATTTGCAATAGCGAGGCGTATGTAATATAACGCCGGTTGCATGGAAGTACTGATAGCCTTCCAATGTCGTATAATCCAAGAAATGCGAGATTCGAGGACGCTGGGATCGATCCAAGTCATCGGAGAACTCCCTGGGTTTTCTGGTGACATTTTCTGATGACGACCTTGACAGAGTGCCTCATCATCAGCTACTATTATGTAGTCACACATGATACTACATTTCAAACTACCGGCAAGGCAGGGAGGTTTTGAATGACGGTCGCAACAGCGTTGCTTAATGCTAAGTATATCGGCGTAAGGGAATTGAGGGAGCATCTGTCCAACCGTCTTAAGGGCAATAAGGTAATCGTTGTGACGGATCATGGAACTCCCACCAAAGTGATACTCTCCTACCAAGACGTGGTCGAGTTGATCGAAGTCATGGATGAGCTTCGGGATCAGGTAGCTGTCCAATCCGTTCAAGAGGGGAGGAAAGCGATTCGTGCGGGATCTGAAGGAGTTCCCGTTAACCGGTTGTTTGCCCAGATTAGAGAATCCCGTAAGTGAAGTACAGCGTCCGGTTTCCTGCCGAATCCATCCAGAAGAAGTTTCAAAAAGCCCTGGAGATCATGCCGCCCAAGATTCAAGATGAGATCATGGAGGCCATTGAAGGATTGGCCGATAACC
>Ga0209083_1003454_pt1 | contig 13194 bp, 10 predicted proteins | sample AM7aDNAmetaG_FD_184132 | JGI IMG/M metagenome (GOLD analysis project Ga0209083, IMG submission 184132) | Freshwater microbial communities from Finland to study Microbial Dark Matter (Phase II) - AM7a DNA metaG (SPAdes) (version 3) | ecosystem: Environmental > Aquatic > Freshwater > Lake ...
CAGTGCACACGGCACAGATTAGGACATGACACGCGACCAGAAACGTCATGGTGAGGTGCGTATAGATGCCGAGCGAAGCGGCCACCGCGTAAAGCGCGTATGGGGTGCGGCGTCCGGTTCGAATTCCGCGCAAGAGGAACAGCGTCGAAATTAGAGCCCAAAACGCCAGTGCGGAATATCCCCGTGCATCCTGAGAAAACCACACGTGATGATAGGAAACCGCCAGGAGTGCGGCGGATATCAGAGCCTCGGTACGCGTAGATACGGCAACCCCAAGGAGGTATATCGCGGGGATCGACAGCGAACCAAACACGACCGCCGGCAGGCGCAGGCTCCAGATATGCTCTCCAAAGGCGACAATACTCAGCCTAGCGAGAATCGAATAAAGAGGATGTTGGGTATCGCCGGGGAATACCGTAACGATCTGCGCAAGCGGATGACGAACGGTATTGACGAAGAAGAAAATCTCATCCCACCAGGGGCCGTCGTTGAGCCTGATGACGCGCAACACTATTGCCAGAATCGTCAGGGTACCTACCCACACCCAAGGACGGTTCATATGGAACTTGATCGAGAACCCGCGGCTAGTTTCCATAGGACGATCTTGGCTCTTTCTGTCCCGGGGCTTCGCTACCTAAAATTTGACTTGTTGCGCATGGTAGACGATTTTCGCTCCTCCCGCAACTCCGAATTAATAGAACGACTAAGGCATCGGGATAGGTTGATTGCAGAGCGACAGCGAGAAGCTCAATCGGCAAATCGGATTATCAGATGGAAACTGCGGCAAGAAGCGCCAACCTCGCAGGGGAGCGGTATGGCAATCCGGTCAATGTTGTTTGTGATCAGAGCAAAGGCCTTGACCCATCAAGCCAGCCACGGCACGCAACCGAACTTTTTTTGTGCAGCGCCTTCGAGCAAGGCGAAGTACGATCGCAAATGTGCCTCACGGCACCACCGTCGCAAGAACGTATCGTAGCCTCTTTCTCCCAATTCGGCCCGCAACGAATCGGAATGGGCAATCCTTTGAATCGCCGCAAGGAGCTGGTCGCCTGTATCGAAGAGCAACCCACCGCCGCTATCCTCGATGATTTGAGTCAGCGCGCCCAGGTTGCGTGCAATTACCGGGGTCTTTCTGGCGAAGGCCTCGATGCAGGTCATTCCGAATGTTTCGTAGGTTATTGAAGGAACGAGACATGCAATTGCGTTGTAATAAAGGCCGCCAAGTTCCTGTTGGGACAGTGGCCCCAGGAATTTGATATGTGGGTTCCGGGCTGCCTTTGCGCGCAGTTCTGATTCGTAGCTTCCGGTACCCGCAAGCAGTAAGTCGTACCCGGGCTCCTGATTCCATAAAGCGATCAAAGTCTGAGGGCCTTTGATTTTTTCGAGTCTTCCAACAAACAGAAAATATGGGGCCTCCTGTATGCGGGGCGCCGGGTGTTGCCAATCGTCGTCAACGCGATCGATGAAGTTCGGCAGGTGGGCCAACGGATATTGGAAGCCTCTGTCCGCGTGCATCCGCGAGGTGAAGCTGCTGGGCGACAGAAATTGATCCACATGGGCCGCCATCTTCTTGAGGAATTTGGTGTAGCGCCAAATCTGGGGCGGCCGTTTTGCGTGGAGCGTGCAGTGCAGGCACTGCGGACGATTACAAGGTTCGCGATTGTATTTCCAAAGTACGTGAGTTGGACAGATAAGCCAGTGTTCGTGGGTTGTATACATCTTGACCGCTCGGCTCCCAGGATGTTCGATTGCCAGCACCCCGGGGCCCAACAGCGAGATGTTATGGAAATGAATTACATCGTACTCTCGTGCCCGGAGCACGTCGCGGATGGTGCGGAGTTTGAGCCAGGGATGGCCAGTTTGTTGACTAAGCAGTGGCGAAAGCAACCCAAATCCGCTACGGAGTTCGTGGCGCACGACATTCGGGTGTTCAGCGAAATTCAAAGGTGGATCTTCAGGGTGGAACAGGTGGTAAGAATCAACACAATGAATCAGATCGACATGATGGCCACTGTCTGCCAAGGCATGCGACAGACGATATACCTGCAAGGCATCGCCACCAAAGCTGAACGGAGGATAGAAAGTAGTGAGGTGCAAAAAATTGAGAGGCCTTGTCATTTCGAAGCCGCCTGGCGAATCACGGCAACCATCTGGTGGGCGGCGGCTTCCCAGGTCAGGCGGCGGGCGGCTTCCAGCCCATGTTCGCGCATGCGCGCTCGTAACTCATCGCTTGAAAGCACACGCGTAATGGCCTCTTCAATCTCGCCGTCGCCTGGGCCGACATATATACCGCCTTCACCGAGCAGTTCCTTAAGGGGGCTTGCCTTGGTGGCTACGACCGGGCATCCGCAAGCTGCGGCTTCCACAGCGGGCAGGCCAAAGCCTTCCATAAGAGAGGGGAGAACCGAGACGGTGGCCAAGTTCAGCAGCGCGACCACATCCTGATCATCGAGGTAGCCTGTAAAGATGACGCGGTCTTTCAATCCGAGCGTATTGACTTGTTCCAGCAAGGCACCCACGCAGGTAAAGAAAGCGTCACCTGAGGTATCGCCAACCATCACGAGGATGACATCCTGAAACTCTTTTCGAACTGCGATGCGGGCAAATGCCGCGATCAGCGCGTTGAGGTTTTTATGTGGGCTGAATCCTCCAACATAAACGGCCATGCGGCGAGACGCGTCGATTCCCAAGTGCAGCAGAGCCGAAGTTGGCAGAGGGTTATCGTGTCTCCGGAAGACCGGATCGGCGGCTTCTCCTACTACAAATAATTTGCGCGGATCCACCTGAAAGTACTGAAGAATACCGGCACGCGAGTAATTCGAAACGGTGATTAGCGCATCGGCCTGCCAGTAACCAAGGCGGATCTTGAGATTCCAGAAGAGCCGCGCACGCGCACTGGGTACCGTTAGCTTGGGGTAAGTCTCAGCTATGATGTCGTGAACCATTACAAGCTTGCGAGCCGAACTGAAAACAGGAACGAAGCTGTAGATAGTCGGGAAAAGCACCACGTCGAATTTAGACGCCGAAAGAGCACGACTCATGCGACCCATGTCAGCAAGCGACCGATGGCCGGCGGCTGAAGCTGCGCGGAACGTCGGCACATTCGCCTGCAAGACGCGCACTTCGCATTGCGGCGGCGTTGGCTCGGCTTCCTCGATCGAATCCAGAAACAGGGTGTAATGGTTATCCCGATCCAATGCGGCCAGAGCGCGGAGCAATGCGCGGGCGTGCCTTCCATAGCCGCGTCGATTGTGCCAGCAAGTTGCATCCACTGCGATTCGCATTGCTATGAAGCCTCCCGCGAGCCGCGGGCAATCGCCTCTGCCGCCTGAGCCCCCGTGGAGTTAGCGCGGCCGGTTACATAGCCGATCCATTCACCGCACGACCAACTGACCACGAGTGCTGTGGTGAGCGGCAGGGTCATAAGGAAGGCGTTCATAGTTCGCCGCTTCCTAAAGGCCATCAGGGTCATGCGCGCGACCATCAGGACGGGAAGCGCCGGCGCGAAGACAGCCCAAAAGACTCTTTGGGATAAGCGCGCAAGCCTGGCGCGTGTTGCTGCGTAGGAACGACCCCAAACGAATCGTTCTCTGAGCGCTGAAATAATACGGAGCCCAAGACGATGCTGGTGGAGCACGGCGGCAGGCTCGAGGATAAGTTTCATCCCCCTCGCGCGCAGTGCCGCAGTTACTGAAGCTTCATGAAAAATTTCTTGCCAAATAGGCCTGATGGATTCCAGCGCGACTCGCTTGTAGGCAACATTGGCATCGCTTACGATGGCGGTCTCGCCCTTCGGCAGCGGGTTCTGGTAACGCAGGAAATCACAAAAATAGACAGCCCAATTCAGGGGCCGGTCAATGCCGTTCTCAATCGCGCCGCCGACAGCGGCAGAAGCTCCGGCATGGGCCTCGATGAGACGGGCGCTCCAGTCGGGCGCTACGATGCCGTGGTCTTCAACCAGCGCCACAATCCTTCCTCGCGCCACAGCCAGGCCTCGTGCTCGTAACTCGTCGTGGTGCTCACGGCTTCCGCTCCGTCCGGTGTTTGTCTTCAAATCCGCCACTTCAAGAAAGTTCACGTCAGGATAACGCGTCTTCAAAGAAGTGATCCGCTCTACCGCGGGATAGAACGGAACTATGATCTCAGTAGAACTCGCAAAGGGCTGCCGAGCGAGGCTCTCCAGACACGGCTCCAAGTGGGCTGTGTCCGGATGACCCGTAGTGTCACTGACAATCGCTACCACAACCGAAAGAAGAGGATCGTCCATAAGAGCCACCTATTCGACCTTCAGAAGCGCATCGCCCGGCCCGGCCAGGTAGCCAACGAGTTCACCAGCCACATAGACAACAAGAACAGGAATAAGCAACGGTATTGACCATATGAACTTATCCACGCGGCAATGTTTATTCCACACACGCAGCGCTAGGCGCGCGAACAACAAAAGCGGTAGGATTGGCGACGCCAGAACGTAGATAGCCTTGCGCGAAGGTGGCAATCCGCGCGCTCCCGCAAAGGCGCGACTGAACCAATAGCGTTGCCGCAAATAGTATCCGAAGTTGAATGGCCCGCGATGATAGACCACCATTTGGGCGGCGGCATGGAACCTGACGCCGTCAGTCATGAGCACCGGATGCAAGCCGGCTTCCCAATAGCCGGCACCGAGCAGGTCGTTGTATTTCATAAGCAAGTTGCGCGCGTAGGCGATATTGGCGCTACCAAGATCATGAGTGCCCCCTTCTTGCCAGGGAGGCAGGTAGTTGTTGTATTCGCAAAAGTACACGACCCAATCGCGCAGCCGCGAGTAGTTGCAAGCTACGACAGGGCCGCCAACGACTGCGAAGTCGCCGTCCTCGTGCGCCTGCATTGTCTGCTGAAGCCAATCTGGAGCAGCCACACAGTGCTCCTCGATAATGGCAACGATCTCGCCATTTGCCTCGTCCACGCCATGGCGGCGCAAATCCGGGACGGTTTCGCGTCCGGCGCGATGAATTACACGCACCCATGGGAACTTCCCAGCGATACGAGCCGCGTATTCAGTGGTGCCACATGCGACAACAATGACTTCGGCGCTGCAAATACTTGCCTGTTGAGCCAGGGAATGCAGACACTCATCGATGAACGGCGCGCCGACAATTGACGCAATGACAACCGAAATGTTCGAAGCGCGACTCATCTCAATATCACCTTGCAAGCGCGAGCACCGCCAATGGCATCTGCCTGCTGCGGCCATTGATACCGACGCGCAATAGTACCACTTTTCGTCTGACTCCATCAGGCCAATTCAACCAGGAAGGGACGGATCAGTCTGCTTTACAGCCAGGTCTGGCGAGATGAAATCATCCGCAATTTGCAGTTCTGCCCGGGGGCTTTCAGGCAGTATACATTCAACTGTGCTTCTGCGAATCTATAGACCGTGGCTAATTGCTTTCTGTACCACTAAAGGCTCAACGCGATGCCGTCGCCGGTGGCGACGAGGTCAGGAGGGGTCATCTAGATTCAGCCCAATCGAGCACGATCCACGGTGACCAGAGTACCATGCAAGCAAGCCAGCGCACTGGGAAAAGCCGAGAAGCCCAAAACCTACATCTATTCGCAATTCCCAAGCGGATGATTGAGAGATACCTCCCATTCGCTTCTCTCAACAGGCGGGCACTTACTGTTGCAGCAAAGCTTGTGCCGGCCCGTTCCGGATAACATGCACGGAGCGAGTCAGTATGTCGCTGCAGAGTTGCAAAGTTTTGCGACATTACGGCAGTTCGTCTGCAACTTCAAGAAGATACAAGCATTGAACCGATAAAACCAAAGCGCAGTTAATCGTTCGGCTAAGCGGAGTGGTGATCTGGCATGATTATTGTCCCTGGTATCCAGGGGTGTTCGATCATCTCCATGAACTGATGCCCCTTTATTTGGTCGGGCATATCGAAGAAACCTATTTGCGATTCTTGGCAGTTAGAGCGCTGTCAGTGTAATACGCTGCACGTTATTTGTCGCTGAAGTGAATAGGTCTGATCGCTTAACCGTGGGGAGGAGAGACACTGGAAGGGCGGCAATAGGGTAACTTACACAGCTCTGATGGTAATGATTACCGGGATATTTCAAGGCTATATCCGCGCAAAAGTGTCGCCTGAAAATAGTTGAAAATTCACTTGGAATCGACGATGTTTCTGTCTATAATCTCGCGGCATGAAACCCTTGGTGTCGGTAATCATTCCAGTTTTCAACGACGCCGGCAATTTGCGACTCTGCCTCGCCAACTTGCGCGGTTCGCAGGAGCCCCCGCTGGAGTTCATCGTAGTGGACGATGGATCCACCGATGGCTCGGGCGAAGTTGCATTTGAGTGGGGTGCGACGGTCTTATCTACCGGTGGCCGTTGTGGCCCCGCATGCGCCCGTAACATAGGTGCCAAGGCCGCGAGAGGTGATGTTCTGCTATTTATCGACGCGGATGTCTGCGTCCGAACTGAGACGATTCGGAGAGTTCAGGAAGAATTTGACAACGATCCCAACCTCGATGCGCTGATGGGATCGTACGACAGCTCTCCCTCTTCACCCCATTTCGTGTCGCAGTTCCGCAACCTGTTGCACTGCTATGTACACCAATCATCGCCGCGCAAGGCGGTCACATTCTGGGCGGGTTGCGGAGCGATTCGCAAATCCGTCTATCTTGAGTTTGGCGGATTCAATGAGATGTATGGCGAGCCTTCAATCGAAGACATCGAGCTAGGTTACCGTTTAGCCAAAGCCGAGCGCAATATGATCCTGTGTCCGGATATCCAGGTAAAGCACTTGAAGCGCTGGACCTTACGCAAGATGATCAAAACGGACTTTTATAATCGGGCAATTCCTTGGTCCCGATTGTCATTTCGCAGCGGCGGCATGCCAGACACGCTTAATCTGCGCATCAGCCAGCGCATCAGCGTCGCCTTGGTGTTTCTTGTGACTGCGATGGCCACCGCACTCACCTTGCTTTGGCATGTATATTTTCTGGTACCGTTATTCGCGACGTTCTTCATACTTCTTTCCGGGTATTGGGTGGAGGGATGGGCGCAGCACTCACCCAGGGTTTCGGTGATCATGGGAGTGATACTGACTGCGATTGCGGGGATCTCGGTTTCGTTTCATATGAAAGGCATCTTCCCATTGATTGCGGTTGCGGCCTGCGCGTTGTATGTCCGCCATCGCTATACCTACCCGGTCATGAGCCGGCGAAGTTGGCATGGAGCTTGGGTGGGTGGCTATAGCCTTTTGGCCGCGGTGTTTGTCTGGGTCTACTTTCCGTGGAAGCCGATGGTATTTGTGCTTTTTCTTCTTCTCCTCGGACTTGTTGCGGCGAACCAGCAGTTTTATGCATTTCTAGCCGGCGAGCGGGGCGGGTTCTTTGCGCTAGCGGCGATCCCTTTTCATCTACTTTATTTCTTCTCCTGTGGCGTTGCGTTTCTTATCGAGTTGATCAGATTCCAGGCTCGGAGGTTTCTCGGCGTCCTGCGCGGTCGCGAGAAAGTCGAAGCAAAAGAAGCCGTGCGATGACTACACCGCGCTCCGTAGTACTGACCTTCCATTCCCTCGACGACTCAGGTTCGGTAATCTCCGTGCCGCCGGAAAGGTTTCGTCGGCAGATGGAGTTCCTGGCGTCTTCGTCGTTTCCAGTGGTGCCACTCGATGAAATATTTTGTCGCCCCAACTGCGTTGCGATAACGTTCGACGACGGATTTTGCAACTTTCTGGATCAGGCGGCTCCGGTTCTTGAAAGCCTAAGGTTACCCGCAACGATCTTTGTGGTAAGTGAGCATTGCGGCGGCCGCAATAATTGGCGAAATCAGCCATCCGGAGTCCCCGATCTCCCTTTGATGAGTTGGCAGGATCTGGCATCGCTGCCACCCTCGATTTCGGTGGGAGCGCACACAAAAACTCATTCTGAGCTCGCGGCGCTGAGCGAGGTTGAATGCGAAAGTGAACTGCATGATTGCAAGGATCAGATTGAGCAACATCTGGGGCAGCGGATTCGCTGTCTGGCCTATCCTTACGGATCGAGTACGCCACAGGTGATGAGCATTGCTCAACGGCACTTCGAACTTGCGGTGGGCACATCACTTCGGTATCTTTCTTCTCGCGCCGATGTATTTGATTTGCCCCGAATCGACGCATACTACTTGCGCGGCAGGTTTTCTGTGGAGCATCTATTCCAACCATATGGGGAGTGTTACATCGGATTCAGGCAGGTTCTACGCCAGGTTCGGCGGGGCTTTCTGGCATGAGGATCGCGGGACGAACAGTGCGTGGATCGCACTGCAAGGGATGTTCGGCTGCAGGCGCCGGAATATTGTGGGGTCGATCCCACAAAGGCTCGGTGTGTGGCATAATTGGGTCTTCTGAACAAGGCCGAAAGCGTCCGAACGGATGCTTCCATTGGAATAAGGCAACGGGTTATCCGATTTTGGAGAGCATGGGTATCCTATGAATACTGTTAATCGCCTTCGCCGTCATGCGCGACTTACCTGGCAAAACCGTGACGACCTACCGAGTCCGCCTTTTCTGATTCTGTTCATCAACTCGATCTGTAATCAGAAATGCGAACACTGCTTCTATTGGCGTAACCTGAACCGACGCGACGATCTCACCAAGGACGAGCTTTTCGCGCTTTCCCGTTCGCTAGGGCGCATTGAGAATCTCAATCTCTCCGGCGGCGAGCCGTTTCTGCGCGAGGAATTCGCCGAGATTTGCAGGCAGTTTATTCAGTACAACCATGTTCGTCAGATCTACGTTCCTACCAACGGATCTTTCACAGAGCGCACGATAAGACAGATTACAGGAACGTTGCAGGAGAATGATCTTGATCTGTTTGTTGCGGAACTCTCCCTCGATGGCATTGGTAAATTCCACGACAAGTTCAGGGGTTCACCCGGGGCATTTGAGAAATCGCTGCGAACCTACGATGCACTTGCCGAACTCCAGGCGAGGGATCCACGCTTGCGGATACACGCCATATCGACGGCAACCGACAGGAACATGGATGAGATTCAGAGGCTCACGACATATTTGTATGAGCGTTGCCCGAAGATGGATCATCATAATCTTGCAATGATCCGGGGTGACAGAAAGAACCCCTCGTTGCAGGGACCGGGACTGGAGCAGTATCAAAGGCTCTACGAATTCGTTAAGCGAGTGTGGGCTCCGCGTGAGGAAGGTCGATACGGCTCCATTGTCGAGCCTATGCTGCAATGGGCGAAGGTTCGGACCGCCGAAAGGCAGCAACAGGAGGTTCCCTGCCGTGCCGGGATATTGAACGCGGTCGTCTATTCCAATGGAGACGTGAGCGTCTGCGAATCGCATGCTCCGCTGGGGAATCTGCGCGAGAGGAATTTCAACGAAATCTGGTCGTCGCCCGAAGCGATTGCGCTGAGGAAGTCCATCTCGGAGCGGCAATGTTATTGCACCAATGAAGTGTTCTTGTGGCCCAGCATCGTCTACCAACCTTATCAATTAGTAAGAGGCCTAGTGGGGGGCCGAGCCTGGAAGAGAGCTCGACCATTCGACGCGGACGCGTCCCGGGAGCCATATTCCGGCACGTGTTCTTCGTCGAAGGACGCCGACAAGCTATTTCAAATCCAGACGCAGGACGGAGATGGTAAGTGATAGAAGGCGCGGCGCCATCAATAGATCCAGTGGGTACGATGGACGAAATACCTGTTCGTCCGTTTGAGGCGCGAAGCCTTGCAGTCAATTTCGTGTTGCTTACGATAGGAGAATCTGGTGCCAAACTCTTGACGTTTGCCAGTTTCACCTATCTGGCACGGACACTAGGCCCGGTGTCATATGGAGCTATCGAGTTCACCATGGCAGTTATGGTTCTTTTCACCATGCCGACGGATCTGGGGCTGGGGATATATGGCGCCCGGGAGGTTGCGCGCAATCCATCGGCAGCGTCGCGCCTGCTCCGGGAGATTACGGGACTGAGACTCTTCCTTACGCTGTGCTCGATGCTTCTGCTCGGCGTGTTCATACTGCTTGTGCACAAAGGCCCCGAACAGAAGGCGTTGCTTGGCTTTTACGGCCTGAGCCTGCTGGGCACGCCTTGCATGCTGCAGTGGTTCTTTCAGGCGCACGATCAAATGCATTGGGTCGGGATCGCTTCTATTGTCCGTCAGGCCGGCTTCGCCTTCCTTGTATTTACTGTCTGCAGGCGCGGAACTCCATTGATCTACGTTGGTATGGTCGAGAGCGCCTCTGTGTTCCTGACTTCAGCTTTTTGCGTCTACGTGGCGACGGCACGGATGCGATACAGATTGCCTGTTCCCAATCTCGGGATTATCCGATTGCTGGGACACGTTCGACATTCTGCTCCGATCGGTTTGAGCGAACTGGCATGGGCATTCATGTGGTACTCCTGCACGGTTTTGCTTGGATTTCTTTCCCCGGACCAATCGCTGGGCTGGTTTGGCGCATCCCACCGCACGGTGATGGCTTTGCACACTTTCGTCTGGCTCTACTTTTTCAACCTGCTGCCCTCAATCTCGCGTTGCTCTGGACTTCCACGAGCGCATCTATTGCAGTTGATGGACAACTCAATGCGGTTCATGGCCTGGACGGGCCTGTTCGCCGCGCCACTGCTGACGCTTCTTGCGCCTCAGGTATTGACGCTGATCTTTGGACCATCCTTCCACGATGGAGGGCGATCATTTGCGGTTCTGGTCTGGGTGCTGCCGGTGGCGATGCTAAACGGTCATCACCGTTACGCACTGGTTGCTTATAACCACCAGAAGTGGCTGCTGGTCTGCACAACTGTCGCCGCGGCGGTGGCCGTTCTACTGGCCTTTGCGCTGATCCCGTGGTACAAAGGCCTGGGCGCGGCATGGGCACTGTTGATCGCCAACATCGTCAATTTTGCGCTCGTGTATGCTGTGTTTCGCAGGTTGGAGGTGGAATTGCCGGTGCATCGCCAGCTTTTCGCTCCTTTGGTGGCGCTCGGCCTTGCAAGCCTCTGCGCGGCCGTGCTGACGCCGTGGAACTTCCGTTTCGCATTGATAGCTGCGGTAATCGCATACGTCAGCGTTTTCATGAGATCCGACGGCCCAAGATTGACTTTGTTTTTACGATCCTTCGCCTGCGGAAAGGCTGTTTGAAAGAAGGAACCCGGAACAGATGCTGTAGTTCAAGATGCATCGCTATCTGAAGCACCTGTGATGAATTCTGGAGGAACGAACGTGCTTGTTCACACTCTCGCCTGCGAGCAGCATCTCTGGTTTGCCGTTCCTTGCTTGCGGTCGCTGCTTAACTGCAGCCAGGAGCCGATCGAACTCGTGATTCATGACGATGGCTCGATTAGGCAGGAGTCCGTCGAAGCGCTGGCCGAGTCCTTTCCCGATGCGATGTTTGTCCTGCGGCAGTCGGCCGATGCCGAGATGGCTGATGCGCTTTCGCCATTCCCCCATATGGCACAGGCACGCACATACCTCCCGCACGTAATCAAGCTGTGTGATGTTGCCCTGACACACCCTGACCCGATTGTTCGATATGTCGATACGGACGTGCTCTTCCAGAGGCGCTTTCGAGGTATTTTCCCAGATTCCGGGCCGTCTGCTCCTGGGACATTCATGATGGACAGCTGCAACAGCTTTGGTGCGCATCCCGGGGATTTTTGGCCTCTTGGCCCCTTGCGGGTCGCGCGCCGCCTGAACTCCGGGCTGTTCTGGATTCGGAGAGACCAGATTGATCACGAGCGAATGGAATATCTCTTCAAGCGCTGGGGAACGAGGCGCATTAAGAAATATCATGGCTGGTTTGAACAGACAATCTGGGCTGACCAGGCTTGGCGCGCCCGTTGTTCGATGTACGATCCGGCGCAGTTTGGAACGGCCAATCGCGTGGAATGGCTGAACAAAGAGCTTATCGGCGTCCATTATGTCACACCCACGAGAACGATGCTAAAGGCGGCGATTGAATCAATTTCGTTCCCATTGGCAGAGGATGCTCCAACGGGCATTGAGGACATACGTATTTGCCCGCCACGACCGTTTGGCATGTTGGGCGCGACACTGGTTGCAGCGCATTCGCTCGTTTCGCGGCATCCCTCGGGATGAACCGCCGCCATAGCATCCTCAAACTGTGAGGTGATTTTAAAATGTCAGGCACGATGATTAAACGGATGCTTCGCTCACCTTGGGATGCATTGCCGGTAGCTACCCGCAGCCGCCTAATAGGCTTACGCAGGTCATTGAGGGGGCCACGACAATCCGGTGGAGATGCCGGGACGGAGGCGGATAGATTCCGCGCCGGGATACCGAGTTTGCCCGGGTTACTTGAGAACATCAGAAAACAAGGGTTTTCGCCATCTGCCATCCTAGATATTGGCGCCAACGTAGGTGAGTGGAGCCGCACAGCATCATCCTTCTTCAGCTCCTCCCGAATTCTCATGTTTGACGGTGATCCGGAAAACGAACCGGCGCTTCACAACGCTGTGCGCGAGATTGGGAAACATTCGGAATACAACATTGTTCTGCTCGGATCGGCGAAGAAGGAGGCAGTTACTCTCTACAGGCCCGACGCAGGAACGACAGGTTCCTCCGTTCTGTGCGAACTGACGTCATTTGACAAAGAAGCGATTACGCTCTCGATGGACACGCTTGACAGCGCAACGGAAGCAGCAGCCTTGAAGTGCCCGTTACTGATGAAACTCGATGTGCAGGGCTTTGAATTGGAGGTACTGAAAGGTGGAAGGCGTGCTCTTGGGCTTTCAGAAGTCGTGATTATGGAAGTGTCGCTTATTCCGTATAACGATGGTGCTCCCCTCTTCTCCGAAGTTATCGCGTTCATGAATGGAGAAGGCTTTGTTGCATTTGATTTTTGCGGGCAGATTCGCAGGGAAAGCGATCACGCGCTCTTTCAAACGGACGTGGTATTTGTGCGACAAGAGAGCAGCTTGCGTGCGCCGCAAAGATTCTGGAAGAACGAGCCCTGACCCAAGTTTGTCTTGTTAACCTTGTACGCGATCACTGAGAAAGTTCACTCCAACTGGACCGCAAAGAGGCTCTTGATGACGGAGTGTTTCGAGCGGAGCAGGAAGATGCGGCAGGTCTGCAACACGTTAAGGAACCTCTGATCAAGTGCGATCTCCACAGCCAGTTTGCATAAACTTGTAGTTGGGTGGAGATCACGATGCGCCAGATAACATTTGCTTGCCAGCCGAGTTTTGAGAAG
>Ga0209083_1003456_pt1 | contig 13192 bp, 12 predicted proteins | sample AM7aDNAmetaG_FD_184132 | JGI IMG/M metagenome (GOLD analysis project Ga0209083, IMG submission 184132) | Freshwater microbial communities from Finland to study Microbial Dark Matter (Phase II) - AM7a DNA metaG (SPAdes) (version 3) | ecosystem: Environmental > Aquatic > Freshwater > Lake ...
CCTGCCTATTAAGAATATGCTTGTCTTGGATGAGTTTGATGCCGAAGACTTTACAGAGTACCTAGATTCATTAAAAGAACATCAGATGGAGAAGTTAGAGCGTAACAAGAGTCCGATGAATACGCTTATTGTCTTTGATGACTTCTGTGGAGCAAATTTAATTAAGAGGCATGGAGCAAAGGGATCTGTCTTAGAACGCTTAGCATTAACGAGCAGACACGAAACAAATACTACATTATGCTACGCAAGTCAGGCGTACAAAAACAGTGGCTTTGCTAACAGTACGATTCGCCCTAACATTACTACGTTTATCTTGGCGCAGATGAGTCTTCCAGAGTTAGAGAAGTTTGCGGAGGAGAACTCACAGGATTTTACAAAAGACGAGTTCATTGATCTGTACAATAAAGTGATGGCGAAGAAACCATACAACTTCTTGGTGATTGATATGCGCCGCCCTCTGAATGCAAGAATAACAGAGAGATTTACAATACCAGTGCCGCGTCCGGCAAGGCTACAAGAATTAGATAAATTGTCTAAGTAGAATGCCCCGACCGTCCAAGAATGCTTTTCAGGTAGGTCTAGAAAGAGTATTGAATGACAAGCAGAGTAGTCCGTTAGCGAATCCAGGAGTTTTTAAGCAGATCGCAGGATCATCTGGTATGCCAATTTCACAGGCGTTGAAATACATTGGAAAAAGATCAAGGCAGCCCCCGAAACCCTCCGATGATGAAAAGTCAAAGGCGCGGATTGAGAAACTAGAAGCCGCAAGTGAGGAAAAATAAAACCTGTGAAATAAGTATAATGTCTTTCTTGAACCAGTCTTCGTCCCAACTTCCGATGGAAGAAGTCGTTCCTCTCGCCGCTGCCGTTCAGGGTCTTACGCGCTCATCAATCTTAACGGCACGGAGACGTGTGCGCATCGCACCGCAGACTGGCGTGAATTACGGCACAGCGACAGCAAGTTCAACGGGCGGTCCTGGAGGCGCTGGTAACAATCAGATCCAGTTCTTAATTGCTGACCAGGGTGGATTGGTAGATCCCTCTTCAGTCTCAGTCGTTTATAATATACGTACGAGCGGCACTGGCTCTGAAATCCCGCAGGACGGTCACCCCTTTGCCCGTCTTCAATGCACTCTGAACGGCTCTATGCTTGATGACATCCAACAGGCTGCCAAGCTGACGAACGTTGAGGCGCGTCTTGGCGGTTCGCAGACGTGGTATCGCACGAGCGGCTCTTTCCAGGGCTTTGAGATGTTGAACAGTGAGCTGAACAACGGCAATCTTACCGCTGCCGCGCCGACTACGGCGACGGTTACGGCGTACTCTGGTGCTTGGGCTGACGTATCAAACAACCTCGCCGCGATCTCCGGTCGTACCAACAGCAGCGCTGGTTCTACGACATACAACCCGCTCCAGGGAGAGCAACGCGCGATCCCGCTGGGTCTGCTGACGGGCGTAGGTCGCATGAAGCAATATTTACCTCTATCCGTTTTAGGAGAACTTACGCTGACGCTCTTTACTGGAGACAAATCAACGGTTGTCTTCCAGAACGGCGCGACGGCTGACGGTGACTACTCACTCAGCGGAGTCTTCCTTGAGTATGACGTAGTTGTTGGTCACCCGAGCTACATGGAGCTTCTTGCGAAGGTGGCGAATGACCCTGCGGATCAGGGCATCGTTCTGCCGTTTGAATCAACGATTGCCTCCTCATCTGGAACGATCGCCGCGTCATCGGCTGCTCTTGTAGAGAACTCAATCGTTGTCAGCCGCGCGACGAATCACTTGCTCCGCGCGATGCTTGTCCAGCAGCCGACGGCGCTCTTTGCGACAAACAACTATCCTATCCAGGCTTGTTTCCCGCACTGTGGTACTTACTCTGTACAGTGGAGAGTAGGCTCAATGTACTACCCTCAAGTACCGGCAATCGGCGATGCGTCTCTCTGGATGATGACGCAGTTGGCGTATGGCTCAACGAACCAGGAGGCAGCCTCTTGCATTAATCGTGAGCAGTGGCGTCAGACGACAGCTGTCACTGCTGGTACAGCGGGTGCTACAGCAACAGAGGGCAACGTCAAGTTCTGCTACGCAGACAGCTTTATCCCTGCCTACGGATTCCAGACTGTCAAGGGAGATGCTGAGCCATTGCTTGTAGACGGTATTTCCCTTTCAGGAGCCTCTGGCTCTCAACTGGTTTGCGTCGTACAAAACAGCCCCTCAGTGACCGTAACTCCGACTGTCTTCTTAGTGGCTCTGAGATTTATTCAATGCCAGGGTGGCGCCGTGCGGATACAAGGAGCCTGAGAACGTCATGTAACCTTTTTTGAAAATTGATTCTTCTTTATTTTTATCTAAGTAAAGCAGAATGGAATTTGTTACAGTACAAGACAATGATAAGTATGAAATTTCTAAGGAAGGTATTATTCGGCACAAGAAGAAAGGAACTACATTACAGCATCATTTGAAAACAGATAAAGGTGGTTATCAATATTATTATGTTCATTTATGTATTTCTGAAAAGCAAGGAATGGAACGATCAGTTCATCGCCTTCTTGCGACTGCATTTATTCAGAAGATAGAAGGCTGTCCTTTTGTAGATCATATAGACGGCAATTCATTAAACAATACACTAAGCAACTTAAGGTGGATAGATAGATCAGGAAACGCTAGAAATCCTAATAATAGAATACATAAAAACAATACCTCTGGACACAAAAATATTTCTTACAGAAAAGACGTGAATAAATGGATTATCAGAAAGTATGGCGTACATTACGGGTTTTACAATACGCTAGAAGAAGCAATATTATTTCGCGACTCCATAGTAGATGAATAGCGAAACAAAGCAACAATTAGAGCAACTTGTTGATGCTCTTGAAAACAGTGAATCTACAAATAAAGAAACACGCTCATTCATTACGCAGCCAGAGCGTATATTTATTACATCTGATGACGATATTACACAAGTGTCTTCGCAGGATGCAAATATAGAGAACTCATTTTGTCGTTTTACAGTGAATCTGAAGCGACCTGCTTTGAATGTAAAATCTTTACAATTGAATCGCGCATCGATTCCAAATGCTACATCATCTTGTATTCCAGACAGCGAGTGCGTATTTTGGTATTACAGAGTACCAGCGGTTGTTTCAGATCTTCTTCCTTCATTACGATATCCAACACCTGGAACTCTTAGTGCTGCTTATTTGTATTATGTACGTCTGTTACCTAGTTACTACAAGAAAGAGTTAATTGATCCAGCTTACAGAAATCTCTATGGATACAATAGTGTCTTTCAAGATTATCAATCTCTTGCTGATGAACTGACAAAGGCATGTCAGCATGATTTATCTTATGATAATCAGGGGTATGGCGCTGCTGTTACTAACTTTATACCTGGAGATATTTCTATTACGTATGATTCTACATTGAATAAGTTTATAATGACTGGCAACAATGCTTTGTCTGGTCCAGAGACTCCACAGTATTTTTACATAAGCGCAGGATACAATGATCCTAATGTCTATGCCGCACAACAAAATTTACAAATAGTTACAGAAGAAAATGATTATCCTATTGTGTGGAATGCAACAGGGCAACCTTATAAGCAGTACAAGACATTAAATCTGCGTCTTGGTTTTACATGGGACGGAAATAGCAGAACTGTACCAGCGCAAACAAACTATGGAAATGTTCCTTCTTCTAAATTTACTCTTCTAAATCGGTTTCGCCCATTACCTTCTTATACTCCTCCTGACCCATCTCCTATCTATACACCTGGAGTTGGTGATCCTAATCCTGGATTGGCAGGTATTGCGAAAGACTATACAGCAGAGTGTCCAGCCAATCTTGTCTATACATCTATCGTTAATTTGTATGCTGATATAGTTGGAGGCAGTACATCTGACTCAAGCGATTCTGGGCAAGGATATTTATCATCTGTACCAATGGCATCTGGCACTCTTGGCGTTTCATTCTATACTCCGACAATCTACAACGCGCTGACAAAAATCTCCGATCAGATCTACCAGATAACGATTGAAATGAGGACAGAGAATGGCGATTTATTCTATTTACCTAATTCCGCAATTGTCTCAATAGAATTTACTTTGACCTATTAGAATGTTTCGCATCAACGCACCAGATCGCCTTTCGATAGATTCCTCTGCGGATACTTATAGTTCCGCAGCAGGACAATTCAACACATTTAGAAATGAACTGAATACGGCTGTCTTGGATGCAAAGAAGATTCAGTTAGTTCGCGCGACGATTCCTTACATTAGATATCCTGTCCCTTCCTACCAGCTTGTCTTTTATTACTATGCTCTAACTTCGGCAACACAAGTGCCTACCTCGGCGCAGCTAAAAGCTGTTCGTCTGTATCCTCCTGACTATGTACCGCCGAGTGGCTATACTACTTTTACAAGAATGACGAATACGCCTACACCAACAGAACTCTGCGCTCTTCTTACTGCTGCGTCAGCTGCTGGAGGCGATGATATTAATTACAATACGCTCTGGGTCAGTGGAGGTCTGACATTTACATACAGCGCGGCAACTTCTAGAATATCTATAACATCACTTGCCTCTGGGATATATTTTGCCGTTGCTGGATGGAATGACCCAATTGTTCTAGCGTCACAAGCAGATCCTACAAAGATAACACAGCATTTAGTATCTGGCGATGTTGGACAGCCTTATGCTCTTGGCTACACGATGAATCTGCGCTTAGGATTTGCTCTGTCTGGAGTATGCTCACAGCCGCAACGTTCATCTGCTTCTGTTTCTTATGCTGTAGCACAGATAACAGGAGTCCCTGTAGCACAGAATGCATCTATCTTAGCTGATACTGTTCCTAATCTTGTTGGAACGCAATGTATCTATTTGTATTCTACAGTTGTAGGGAACTCAGGCAACGCATCGAATAACAAGAAGAATCTCTTGGCTATCATTCCGGTTGAAGGACCATCTTTCAGCGTTATACAATACACGGCTACATCTCTTGACAGTCATGCTACCAAAGTCCCAAGAGAATTCTATGCTGTTGATATTCAAATGCTGGATGATGCGAATCAGCCGTTCTTGCTCCCTGATTCAGCCAATGTAAATATAGAACTCGCGATTCGCTACGAATAGAATCTTTACATAAGTAGTAATGTGGTCTCCAGCACCTACAATAGGCGGCGCACAGTGGCAGGGTAATGCCACTCTCGCAACAACAAGACAACTGAATAATATTTCTACAACACTAACTAATCAGCTCTTATCAACTTCAGCAGGTCTCTACACTTACACCTATAATACTTCAAATTATTTACAGACTGAAATTAATGCTATTGTAGTTGGAGGAGGCGCTTCTCTCTGGGCGAACTTTGGCGCAATTCATGATGTAGATATATCTGGCTACAAAATAACGAATGCTAAGATTGTTTCAACACAAGAACTATTTACCTCTTCTATAAACGGAAATGATGTAAATTTCTTTGGTTCAACGATTACCGTGGGCGGTGTGACATTTGTAGGAGGAACTGTAACAACGTCTAATATAACTGTCCAACCTGCTAAAGGTGGAGGTGGCGGTGGAGGCAATAATCCTACACAGGGTGGCTCAGGTAACAACACTTTTACAATGGTAAATAATGCGGTGGGCGCTGTGATGGATACAGTTAGCAAAACACAACAGGCGATTAGCGGTGTCTTGAATAATACAGGTGCTGTTCTCTTTCAGACCTATTATGCAGTAGAGACCGCTGGTGCTATTATTGATCTTGCGAATGGAGCTGTCCAACTCGCAACGAATGCCCAGGCAATGTATGATACACGAGAGCAGAATCTAATAAGCGGACCGTCAGGACCACCAGGACAAACTTCTTATGTCTATGAGACGATTAATGGAACGACGCAATTACAATTCTCAACACTTGGAGCGCCTGTCTATAGTGTTTTCAGAACTACAGATCAGGTAGATCCTAATAAGACATTTGGACGAGAGATTTTTACATCAACGATTATTCCTGCTGGTTCAAAGGTTGTTAGAAGTGTATCAGACCCTTATCAGTTTCCTTTTATTAGCACACAAGCGATTAGCACAACGAATTATTTACAGAGTTTTGGGCAATGGCATAGTATCATTGAGCCAGACTACAATTTGAAAACATCCACTCTAACAGCCAGTTCTATACAATCGTATTTTGGAAATATCTCAACGCTTACCGTCAGTTCAATAAACGGTATCGTTCCTTCAAACTATATCTTACCGCCTGGTATTATCAGCACACCGAATCTAATAGGTCTTCTATCAACTGTAAATCTATCTTCATTCTTTCAAATCTCAACGCCTCTTGTCAATGCAAGTTCTATTTCAACAAACTATCTCTATGCGTTAAACTCTTACATTAATAACTTATCTGTCTCTACGCTGACTGCTTCTACGTTAGTTGTACAGAATATTATAGATAACTATGTATCAACAACAACAGGGCGGTTTGATATTTTGAATACAAGTACTCTGAATGCGAATGTAATAGAAACGAATTCACTAGCAGCAAATATACTACAAGCAACCACTCTTCTATCAGAGTCTTTGAGTCTAACAATTTCTACTGGAAACTCTTTTAGCGCCATTTATCCTACCAACAGTTTAACTTCTTATGTAAGTGCTATAACGATCCAGCAATCTGGCTTCTACAACTTTGAAACGAACGCAGCGCCCAGTCCTCCTGCTTCAATAGTCTATATCAACAATCCTGATTTTGTCTGGGTGTATGATACATCAAAACCCTATGGAACAACAAATCCACTACAGCAAGGAGTCTTGATTCAACCTGGATATGCTGGAACGCCTAGTTCAGGCACGTTTATCTTTTACGCAGTTGGAAGCGCAGGATTTAATGTTGAGTTTATACAACAGGGCGACGGCTTAGCACCTGCTGCTGCTCCTTATACTGTATTGCCTGGTTGGTATGTAAAAATAACTTATTCATACACTCCTGGTGAATATCAACCTGCTACATACACTGTTGCGTCTCTCTATACGCCTATTGCTGGATCTGCTACATCCACTCTTACAAATTCAGTTGTATCTCTTGTAACTGATGTTTATGAGACGGTTCTGAACACATCCAATACATTCAAGAACTCTGGAGTTACAACAACTGGTCTTGGGAATCTGGCGCTGAATGTCAGCACGATTGCGTTTGGATCTAACACGAGCAGAAACAATACAATCCCTTTTCAGTTTAATGGATTAGTGAATCCTACAGGCATTGTATTTACAACTCCTCCTAGCGGAGCGTATGACATAGTTAAGTCATTCGCATCTACAACGACGCAGAACTATAATGCAGTTTCTTCTTTAACGCAGAACATTCTGAATTATAATTTATCAGCGACAGCGGCGAGTGAGGGAATCATAGATTTTGGAGTGTCTTTTGTATGTAACTCTGCTAATGTTGCCGATTGGAATCAACAAGTATTAACAACAAGTTATATAGGAGACGCTCAGATAGCTCTCTTTAATCTAAATACAACAGCTTATTTTGATGTATTTAGAAGTGGTCCTTATCCTATTACCGTTTATGACTGGCGAGGTGGCGCACCACGAGCTCTATTCATCATCTATCCTACAAATACTATTACATACAGAGTTACAGGAACAGTATCAGGAGCTACCACAACATGGACCTATACTACATCCCCAGGAACAGGCGGCACATTTACAACAACAAACAATCTAACTATATCTCAAGATTTACAGAATGTCTATGTTTCTACTCTTAATCGCATTCAGTTTAATGCTGGTGATATTTACATGAATGGTAGTTTAATAGCACCTACAGCATTTATAGATAATCTCTATGGAAGAAATACATACTTCTCTACAATTTCCACACTGAATCTGAACATAGGAAATATTCAAGTTCAAAATGAAATCATTGGAGACTTAGTGATTACAAATAATATCTCGTGTGCTAATCAAGTTGCTGTCTTACAAGCAGATGGAAATGCAGCGCTTGTAAGAGCATTTGAGATTTATACAAAATATCCTAATTCTACTGGCGATCCTGTTTCTCAGGCGGATGCTGCTGTTTATGGTCCTTATTGGGATACTATTACCAGTGTCAAAATGCTTACATCGCAAATGACTTACAACGTCTGGGATGGTTATGTAAATACTGGACTTGGATATGTATCAAATATTACTTTTGATAGCAACTTTGACCTCTATGTAAATAATACATATCTTGGACGACCAACAAATAAAGGATCTCTTGCATTTACTGCTGTTGCTTACAATGGTTCATTAGGAACGTATCCTGGTTGTCTGTTAAGAACACTAACAACTCTTCCTGCTTCGCTAGGCACTGCTCTAAATGCTTATACTTTAACTCTAAGTAATTCATCAGGAGCAGGAGGCACTGATTATGTGACTCTTTATGGTGGTGGTTGGAATCCTGCGCAAATAGGAAATATTTACATGCCGACATACTCAACTGGAAATCCTGCTATTATATATAATCAAGCAGGTTCTAATACAATCAGTATTCTTGCTGGTAGTCCTGGAACGCCTTTTCCAAATACGACAACGACGGCAGTAACTGATATTGTTGGGGGGCTGACCCATGTTGCTGGAGGACCAAACAATGGAATTTTGGTTGTAGGCGCTCCTAATCTTTGGTTCGGAGGAACATGTAATATTGATATGAGATGGGGTAATAATGGTTATCTTTCTTTCAATCAAAAAAAGTCATATAACTTTACTATCAATGGTTCATATAGCGACGGTCCTCACGGATACATCAACACGAATAACGGCAAAAACTCTGCTGATTACAATGGCGCTATATCATTTAATGGACAGACATTCAATTACGCGGATTATAGTTGTACTGTGTCTATGGCTGGGATACATTTACAAAAAGTCGGCGATGCGATAGACCAGGTAAATGTATGGTGTCAGAACAATGGCGGTCTATGGTGGCTCTACTGTTATTTAGAAGTTCAGGCATACGCAGGTGAGCCACAGAATAATCCTGTAGCCTGGGACGTGACGGTTACATTAGCACCAAAGGGAGTCTTTGCAGGTTCTGGTCTGTATGATTTATCAGGGTCGCCTATCTTATCGAGTATTAATACTGGACTGACATATCTACCAAGTGCTTTTGTCTCATCGATGGTTGCTTCAACGGTGACGATACAAGCAACAGAGAATGCATCACTTCTTGCGGGTGGTTTCACTGTTCCTACTTACTTATCTACAGGATCTATTACAGTAGCAGGAACAAGTCAAGTAAGTCTTCTTGCTAATATAGTTGCTATTGGTGCGCAGACAGATGTAGATATACAGGCAAATAGTGGGAATGTAAATGTTGTTGGAGGAAGCAACATAATTCTAGATGCTTGTAATTATCTTCAAATTAATTCTGGCTCATATATGAATACAGATGTCTATGGCGATATGACGACAAATTTAGGCGGAGTTTATACAATTACATCCGCGGAAGTGATAAATCTAAATGGTTCAAATGGTGTTGGACTCAACTCATCTAATGCTATTAATCTAACCGCAACAAGTAATGTTAATATTAATACAGTTACTACCATACAAATACCAGGAACAGCATCAATCCAATCTGTGTCGCCTCTTGCTCTTACAAACGGTAATGATTACGCTGGAACCAGCAGGTCTCAAATAGAATTTCAATTCTATGGTGGCGGATTTAATCATTATATATCAAGTCGTCATAACGCTAATGTAACCTATGATAGTGGCAATGCTATTGATTTTTGGTTGTATTCAGTCAATACAGGAGGCGACGCACAGACCGCATCCTCCGCACCTGGAACTGGTAATGTAAATGTAATGTCTATCACTGCATCCAATGTAGTCATTAACAGACCGATACAAATTTCAGATCCTAGATCAGGCGGAACAGGAACGCTTACTGTAGATAGTGGTAATCATCTTTATTGGAATGGAACTCTTATCGCATAAAAAATAAACAATATATAGAAATGTCATATTGGCTCGGCGCATCTCCGGCTATCTTACAGACGAATAACGCAATTATCAATGGTGTATCGGTGAATATTATACCAGTTAGTTATCAAAATCCAGGCACATATACTGCCTTACCTACTTCTGGAACTGACGCATATACAAGCACTGCCACTTTACCGGCTGGGACTTATCTGATTACTTGTGAAGTCTATATTACTAAACCGACATCAGGCTGGATTGCTCCTGATTATATTTCCTTGGGGGTTCAGGCTACAACTGGGTCTAGTGATGTTGTAGGTTTATCATGTCAGCCTTTTTATACTACAGGAAACACTTTGGGAACTGTATCTCTAAATCTTGTCGGTCAGGCTGTTTTCAGCGTTGCCTCAACTCTTTCTGTTAAGCTTGTGTATAGCATCACAAATGGTGGAGCAACTTGCTTAGTTAATGGTTTGACCTATCAGAAGGTTGCTTAAATTTATCGTAATATTTTCAGAACTTACGGTAGAATGGAAACATCTGAACCTGAACCCGAGGTGGAGTTGGATAAGGAGGGAAATCCTTTGCCTCCTTTGGCGAAGGCTGGGCGCAATTACAAGAAGAAAGCTCCCGAAGAAGATAGGCGCAAGATAAAGGAACGCACTCCAGCACAGAAGGCGGCGTTTGAGAAGGCGATGGCTGCCCTTAAAGAGAAGCGTGAGTCTCATAAGGCTACACAAGAGCGCGAGGCAGCGGCTAACGCTGATGAGCGGCATCAGCAGGTCTTGAAGGCTCGTTATGCAAAAAGGGATGCGAACAGAGCAAAGTTGCCGCCAGTAGCGCAGTATGTAACGGTAAAGGATTTACAAGATTTTAAGAAGGAGTTCTTCTCAATGATGCCCAAAGAAGTGTATAAGGAAGTGCCTGTTCCGGTTGAGCGTATTGTTCCTCATCCTGTAGTCAAGGAGGTCGTCCGGGAGAAGATAGTAGAGAAACCTAAGGTAATAACAGGTAATGAATTACTCGATAGACTTTATTTCAACAAGTAATGTAGAATGTCCTACCCGTTTCCGTTTCTTAATCCTGGCTATTATTCGACTCCTGGTCGCCCTGCGACAGGCGTTGATTCCAGAAATCGTCAGACCGCCCAACCCGTCCAGGCTACAGCAGAGGGTCTCTTGAAGAGTCTCCCGTTTGAGAAGCCTAAGTACCGCAACTGTAACGGCACAAAGCGCGACACGCCTCTTGTCTATGGTCAGGAGGCTGCCCCGTTTAATCCGTCTTTTGTACCGACGAGCAAGTATAAGCCTGATCAGTTTCTCTTGAATAACGAAACAGTCAGAATGCCTCCTAAGTGTATTGCGGCGAATGATATAATGCTTGTAGCTGCTGTACAGAATGCAAAGACACGCGATCAGGCGGTTGAGCATCCTGTAGGTACGATTGATACAATCAAGGCGTACGGTGATCGTCTTACAGAGGAGCGTCTGAATCTGCGTGTCAAGGAGTTAGTGGATGCGGGTCACCGCGTAGAGCATGTGATGGCTGCGTTTGATAAGCTGAAGGTTGAACATGCTAAAAATCTTCTTCAAAAGCCATTAGCGGTTCGCAAGAATATGTATAGCCTTGGTAGAATCAATGGCGAAGCGGCAAGAGCAATTCCTGCGTGATATCAAGAAGAGAGCCAAGAAAGGCGCTAAGTTTAATCCTACCGGACAGCACCCGGGATTAAAAAACATTAAGAAGTTAGTAACGGGTAACTAATCTACTAGAGTCGTCTTACGGCTCACATAGATTATTTAATAAAGGAAAGCTCATCTTGAGAGATTTCTCTTGATTCGATTGTCATAGGTGCTTCAATCGGGGGCAGTACTGGTCTAACTCCTCCAGGCTGCGGCGTAGTGATGACAATGGGCTTATCAACGTAATGCTTTATAGGTACATTTCCAAGCATACATACGTCTTTGATAAACTCTCTTGTATTTCTTGCTTCTACTGGTTTCAAGTTATACTTCTTGAACCATCTTGCAGGGAGAGCATAATTCTCAAAGTCGGGGAGCTTGGAGAGTTCAGCAAAGAGTTCGTCTTCTGTTTTTGTCATTCTACCGAAAGGGAAGAAAATATTTTGTCTAATTAGAATGCCATACGCAATTGTAAAAAACAAGGATAACTCTTATAAAGTTGTAAATACAGCTACGGGCAAGGTTCATGCTAAGCGAACAACTCTTAAGAAAGCCGAAGGTCAGATAAGACTCTTGCACATGATGGAAGCCCACAGGGGCTAGTCAAGAACTTTCTCAATACGCAACCGGTTCAAAAACTTATCAATCAATTCCTTTTTTTCATCATACTTTTCTTTTGTTAATTTGTTCCAGTTACTCATCGCTCCGAAGTGTATTACAGATGCACCATTGATCCATAAAGCCTGGAAGCCGCCCATGCTTGAACTCTGTATAATGCTGTCGCCTTTGAAGTTGCCGCCACTATCAGAACCTGTTCCTGTAACAGGGCAACGAGCAAAGTTAAACATATGTACTTTGTCTTTCAAGAAGATTAGATTCATCCATGATCCAATCAGAGTCCCGTTCGGCTGCGGCAGATACCAAGAGTCTGTTGGTAGATTGAATGGCGACAAGAAGAGCATATCATTATCAAAGATCAAAAAGTCTGTACATCCTAAGTGCTTACTTGCTATATCAATACCAAAATTCACTGCGCCTTGATGACGACCGCTTGGTCCGAAGAAGTTGAACTTGGGTTTGGGCGTGGCTATGTAGGCATAGTCTCCGCCGCAGAGTTCAGAAGCAAGACCGTTCTCTGAATCATCAACTACAATAACTCTGTAAGGTGTCATTACAAACTTCTTAAAACTCATTAGCTGTGTAGGTAAAAACTCTGGGCAACTGAAGTAGGTAACAATTATTCCTAACATTCTACTCTGGGATGTCTTTTTATTTTCAAATGTATATACTAAGAATGGCAAAGGTCTGTAATAAATGCAAACTAGAGAAAGAGACTTCCGAGTTCAAGATATGCCGCCGTAAGAAGGATGGATTGACTGGCTCTTGTAGAAACTGTATGTGTGCTTATGAAAGAGAAAAGTATCGTGCGAGGAAACTTCTGAATAACAATATCAGTCCGAAGAGTAAAGTCTTTCTAGAAGTTAAGAACAAAGTAGAGAATGCGTCATTCATTGTTAAGTTTGATACATAAACGAAA
>Ga0209083_1003457_pt1 | contig 13190 bp, 9 predicted proteins | sample AM7aDNAmetaG_FD_184132 | JGI IMG/M metagenome (GOLD analysis project Ga0209083, IMG submission 184132) | Freshwater microbial communities from Finland to study Microbial Dark Matter (Phase II) - AM7a DNA metaG (SPAdes) (version 3) | ecosystem: Environmental > Aquatic > Freshwater > Lake ...
TAAATTACTAGTCGCCGGCAAAGGTAATGTACGAAAGTATACCCAAATAGCACGCGAGGCAAACATTGATGAAAATGTTGTTTTCACAGGCCCATTGAACAAGGAAAAATTAATCCGGCTGTATCTGGCCGGAGATATGTATATGATGCTCTCCAAGTTCGATACATTTGGCATGGTTGTTCTCGAAGCAATGGCGGCAGGATTACCGGTAATTATCAGCAGCAATGTCGGCGCTAAAGACATTGTGCAGGAAGGGGAAAATGGATTTATTATCAGCGATACATCAGATGCCGATTATATTGCCTCAAAAATCAGCATCCTGCTCAATGAAACCATACGCAGCTCAATGGCTCAATCCGCTTATTATACTGCCACGCAAAATACATGGGATCATGTAACTTCAAAATACAAGGAAATATATGAAGCCATTCTTGTTACCCGCGGAAAAAGTCAAACCTCTAAAGTAAATTTATAGGTATTTCAATATATAATCTTGCGTTTGATTGTTTGTAGCTTTGTTTCGATGCAAAGTTATTTTTCGGTGAATATACGGCGATTAATTCAAATAAATATATTTAATAATATATTTTTATGTTATCTAAAAGTACAGACGACAATCCAATCCGTTTATTATAGATAATGTTAGATAATATAATAATTGTAAAGATTGTGCTTTATAAAAAACTTAAATAAAAGTCAAAATTATGGATTATTTTCAGGGTTGAAAGGATTGTGACGCATGATTTTTCAAAAGGAAAGTAAATCCGTTATTGGCCATCTCATCATTCTTGTCGTTTCAGCCTTGGCGATCCGCCTTTTTGCCTTTACTCATACCATGATGATGAATCCTGATGGCCCCATCTACATCCATCAAGCCCGAGCTATCTATTACGGTTTATGGCAGGCCATCAATACTTGCTCTGGTGTAGATTATCCGACACTGTACACCGTCCTCATTGCCGCGTCTTATCCTGTTATCGGTGACTGGGTTCAAGCGGCGATGGCCAGCAATCTCATCTTCGGGACGCTGATGATCATCCCTCTCTACCTTTTCCTACGACGCTTTTTGGATGAAAAAACTAGTTTTCTTACAACCTTCATTTTTGTAATGCTGCCTCTCTTCGTCGTTCAGAGTGTCAATGTCATAAGGGATCCCTCGTACTGGTTTTTTTCCGTTCTGGGATTTTACCTCCTGGTCTATGATGACGAAAGAGACATCCCCATCGTTCTTGTTCTCAGCATTCTTTCTTTTATCGTTGCTACTGCCACGCGCATCGAGGGCATCGTCTTTATCATTGGCGGCTGCCTTTACACCCTCATGGTCTTTAAAGGTCGGAGACTCAAGTCCCTGCTTCTTTTTCTTTCCCCGATGATTTTGGCGATGTCATGCTTTGTAGTAGTTCAGCTCATCCGGCATCCGGACAGTTTTTACTGGTACCGATTCCAGGAAATCCCGTTTAGAATCATGAACACATTTGAGCAGTATCAAAATCTCAGGACAAACCTTAAGCCACTCGTTCTCAATCCGCCACCAGGCATCGAGAGTACATTCATGGCATATTCCAGAACACTAATCTGGTTTACCGCCTTGGGAGTTGTCGTAAATAGCGCTATGGAAGCTTTTTTCTATCCTTTTTTCCTCCTACTGCTGTTCGGGCTGGGGGGGCTTAGGGAAAGGATGCGTAACGACCTTCGGATTCTACCTCTGGTCATGACTGCAGCCATCAGCTTCATCGTACTGTATTTATACACCCTGAATACCTGGTCAATGGAGAACCGGAGACTGGTCATGGTCATTCTTCCTTCCACCGTTCTTGTCGGTTTCGGTGCAGAAAAGCTGCTCCGCTGGCTTCATAAAAAATTCAATTTATCCGATTCCATAGGGGTGGTTGTTCTCTGCATGCTCGTCCTTGTATTGACATTACCCAAGGATCTAAAATACAGGGAGGCGGACAAACTCGTCTACAAAGAGATCGGCGAGACTATTGCCCGTCTGGAGGAAGCTGGCGGGGAAATTGAGATGATCACCCTCGGGCATTCGTGGCGTTGGAACGATTACTACGCGAATCTCCATGTCCAGGGGGCGCCGTGTCCGGATAAATACATCAACTGGCTTGAGACTATCGGCAACAGTTATGATGAGTTTATCCGCAGTATGCGGATGCGGAACATCCGTTATATCGTCTGGGAAGAGAAGCGTTGGCCCCAGGATAAATTTGCGTTTCTGAATTCTGTGCAGTCAAAGGATTTGACACCGTTAAAAGAATGGAAACATAAGGATACTGGAAGGATCATCCTTTACCGAGTCCTGTATCAGAAGAATGGTTAGAGCGGATGGACATATCCATCATTATCGTTTCCTACAATACGATAGACCTGATTGGGCCATGTTTGGAATCAGTCCTGAGAGCCGGTTGTACCAAAGAAGTGTTTGTTGTTGACAACAAATCGTCTGACGGCAGCTCCGCCTTTATCCGGAAAAGTTTCCCGAACGTTCACCTCGTAGAAAACAGGGAAAACAGAGGTTTTGGCGCGGCAAACAACCAGGTGCTGAAAGACTGCAGGGGTCGTTTTCTTTTTTTTCTAAACCCGGATACTACGGTATTGCACGACACCTTTACCAGTGCCATGACCTATATGGAAAAGCAGCCGAAAGTGGGGCTGGCTGGCTTGAATATGGTGAATCCCGATGGCAGTCATCAACAGTCCGTCTCTTACCGTTATCCGGGGGAAAAGTACACCCGAGACGAAATGGCGGATCTGAAGGGCCCAATTGCCTGTGTCCTCGGGGCAGCGATGATTGCCCGGCCTGATATTATCAACTGCCTGCGTGGTTTTGACGAGGATTTTTTCCTCTACGGAGATGATCAGGATCTCTGTCTGCGGATCCGGCGACTGGGCCATGAGATCGGTTATATTGAATATGCGAAAGTTCTCCATTGGGGGGGACAGAGCGAAATTAATACAACACCTTTCGCACTATTTGAAAAAAAATTAAAAGCAGAATATTTGTTTTATAAAAAACATTACTCCCAGGAAACAATTGATCGTATAAAAAAAGCTCAAAAAATTAAAGCCCTGTACCGATTATTTACTTTGAATTTAATTTCGCCTTTTGTCTGGAATAAAACTAAACTTAGAAAAAAAATCGCCAGCTATCAACTTGTTTACAGAATGACTAAAGCATAACGAAGCGCTTTATACAATTACCTTTTAAGGTTAAATAAATTTGCTAGACTAATGGGACAAAAAAGAGATGGAGATATTTAAGCCATGAAAAATGTAAAAAAAAATTGCATCCTTTGCGGCAGCACTAATCGCACAGTTCTTTATTCTATGAACGAGTGGAAAGTTTATAAATGTATAGAATGTAACTTGGGCGTTCTTGATCCGCAACCGGATAATGAGGCATTAGCAAATCTTTATCAACAGGAATATTTTCAAAGCCATTACAACAACGAACTTATACCCGGTTCTCCGGAAATAAAAAAAAGACTATTGCAGGAGAAACATCGGTTACGTTTTTTTCAAAAATTTAAAAAGAAAGGAAACGTTTTGGATATCGGATGTGGGCGTGGGTATTTTTTACTGGCGTGCCGCCAGCAGGGTTACAATGTTGAAGGTATTGATGTTTCAGCAGATGTAGCCAGCTATGTAAGGTCTAATTTGAAAATAAAAGTTCACGTGGGAGAAGTTAGCAACGTCAAACTTTCTGAACGGACTTTTGATATAATCACTCTATGGCATTCATTAGAACATACCTCTGATCCGAATTTATACATTCAAAACGCCCGCAAATGGCTCAAAGACGATGGTATTTTAGTTGTGGATGTTCCAAATTACGCTGGTCATGACGCAAAAATGAATTGGCAGAACTGGCCGAACTGGGATTTGCCCCACCATATTTATCACTTTACAAAAGATTCGCTTACTTTTTTATTACGCAAGCACGGATTTGCCGTTATCAGCAATAAAAATTATCTATCTGAATACGTAAAACAAAAACTTCAAGACGCTTTTTTACCTTCATTTATTGCACGCATTATCGCTAAATTTTATTCGGGACACAGCATCGCGGTTATCGCAAAAAAAATTAATATTTAGGATTATGGTTCGTGGAGGAAAATGTTACCTTGATAGATTGATTAGTCAAAAACTATTTCACAATTCATTTTTGCTCACCATATTTCGTGCGGCATCAAGTGTATTTTTCATCAACATAGCGATTGTCATCGGGCCGACACCACCGGGCACAGGAGTAATATGGGATGCTCGGGCAGCAACTTCGTTAAAAGCCACGTCTCCGACCAGTTTTCCGTTTTCCAGTCGATTTACGCCCACATCAATGACAATCGCGCCTTCTTTGATCATATTGGCTTTGATCATCTCGGCCTTACCGACGGCGGCGATCAAAACATCGGCACGCCTGGTGACAGAGGGTAAATCTTTCGTGCGGGAATGGCAAATCGTCACAGTCGCATGTTGCGCCAAAAGCAGAAGCGCCATTGGCTTCCCGACAATATTGCTGCGCCCCACAACCACTGCCTCTTTTCCCGCAAGTTCAATGCCGGTGCGGCTGATTAATTCCATAATCCCCCGAGGTGTGCAGGGAACAAATAAAGGGTTGCCGGAAACAAGACCGCCTACATTGTAAGGGTGAAACCCATCAACATCTTTTTGCGGATCAATGGCGGCGATAATTTTATTCGTAGAAATATGTTGGGGCAAAGGAAGCTGCACCAGAATCCCATGAATTGCCTGATCCGTGTTTAATTCGCCAATGATTTTTAACAGTTTAGCTTCACTGGTATCTGCGGGAAGTTTATATTCGCGAGACAAGAAACCGACTTCCGCGCAGGCTTTGGCTTTTCTGCCGACATAGACTTGTGAGGCTGGGTCTTCTCCCACCAGAATTACAGCCAAGCCAGGCACAATCCCTGTTTTTTCTTTGAAATTCAGCGCATCTTCGCGCACTTGGTTCCTGACTTCCTGCGCTATCTTATTCCCATCAATAATTACGGTCATAAACCCTCTTCCTGCCATATTTCAATTTTATTCAATTGCATTAAAAGCATGGAGAACCTTTAGCAGTTCTGAATTAACGGGCTGTGGAGCTTGAAATAGTAACGGGATTATAGGGTAAAAAAAAGGCACTGGCAAGCAAAAAGAGTTATAATGCCTGAAAAAGATGTTGCATTAGCCATCAAAATACTCAATAATCTCAAATGAAAGTGTCTCAACTACCAGACACTTTTTTAAGGAGACCTTTGCAAGACTCCGCTATTCGTCATTTCTGGCTTCCACCCCCTACCCCCGCCGGCGGGGGACAATTGGTTAAGCGTGAACTTTAGCCTACGCTAGCGGAGGTGGATATTGTAGGGACTGTTCCCCCGAATAGTCCGCGATGACAAACGATAAAGGGAACAAGGCATAGATGAAAATATTTGTTACAGGCGGCGCGGGTTACATAGGCAGCCACATTGTGAAGCTACTGGGCAAGGAAGGCCACGACATTTTGGTCTATGATAATCTTTCCACGGGCCATGAATGGGCGGTTCTGTATGGCAAGCTGGTTAAGGGCGATCTGGCCGACTTACCGCTGCTGCGGCGTACTCTAAAAGATTTTTCGCCCGCTGCCGTCATGCATTTCGCGGCCTCTATCCAGGTCGAAGAATCTGTGCGGGAACCGCTGAAGTATTATCAGAATAATGTTGCCAATACCCTCAATCTGTTAACCGCGATGAATGAAAATGATGTTCCCCTTTTTATTTATTCCTCCACTGCCGCCGTTTACGGCACGCCGGAAATCATACCCGTAGATGAATCGGCGCCGCTGCTACCTATCAATCCTTATGGGGCATCCAAGGTTATCATTGAAAACATCTTACGGGATTCGGCAAAAACATCCGGTCTAAAATATATTGCTTTACGATATTTTAACGTTGCCGGCGGAGACCCTGATGGCCAGCTTGGCCAGGCATACAAAGAGGCGACTCATTTGATTACGCGCGCTTTAAAAACGGCAAAGGGTGAATTTGACAAATTGCTGGTTTATGGGACTGATTACAATACGCCGGACGGCACCTGCATCCGGGATTATATTCATGTGAGTGATATCGCCGGCGCTCATATCTGCGCGTTAAATTATTTGACGAAAACAGACTTGCGTGGGAGTGGCAATGGCAGCGTTATGAATTGCGGCTATGGTCATGGTTTTTCTGTAAGAGAAGTAGTAATGATGACCAAAAAAGTGACGGGTATTGATTTTAAAGTTGAAGAATCATCCCGCAGGCCCGGTGATGCGCCTTTGCTTATAGCCAATTCCGACAAGCTGAAAAAAAATACCGGTTGGACGGCGCGATATGATGATCTGGAATTTATAATCAAGACAGCCTGGGAATGGGAAAAGAAGCGTTGATATTAAAAACCATGAAGCGTAATTCTTGAAGCGTGTGGAGAAAAAGATGGCAGTACAAGAAGACCCCATAACCATTAAGGGCATTTATCGGTCATGTCCTCTGTGCGGCAATGAAAATAAGGACATAAAACCATCAATATATTCAAAGGATCCGTGGATCCTGAAAAAGTGCGCCGGATGCCGCCTGGTTTATCTGGAAAATCCTCCTGCTTATGAAGATCTCGAGGAAACTTTCGCCTGGGAAAAGACATCTCATCAGGTTGACGAAGAGAAGAAGAAAAATGATTCATCCCTTCGACGGGGCATAAGGGCTATTAAAAGCTACAAGGAAAGGTTCATTCGCCGGGATAAGCTGATTGACGTGGTCAAACAATATTTTCCTGCCGGGCCGGTAATCGATATAGGATGCGGAGGGGGAGCGGTAATGGCACGCCTCGATCATAAGTACACTCCCTTTGGTGTTGAAATATCAAAACATCTTTCAGACATGGCCCAAAAAATCGCCAAGTCTCGAGGAGGCCGGGTTTTTTGCGGCAGCGCCCCTGAAGGATTAGACACATTTGAAAAAGATTTTTTTACCGCGGCGATCATGGCGGCCTATCTTGAACATGAATCCGCGCCCCTCGAGGTTCTTCAGAAAACTTTGCGCGTCTTGCGACCCGGCGCTCATCTTATTATTAAGGTACCTAATTATGGTTGTCTTAATCGCGTCGTCATGGGAAAGAAATGGTGCGGTTTTCGGTATCCGGACCATGTCAATTACTGGACGCCGGAAACTCTTATCAAAATCATCAGGGATACAGGCTTCCAGATTGTCCGATTCAACATCTGGGATCGTTTCCCGACCAGTGACAATATGTGGCTTGTAGCTCGCAAACCGGATTGATGCATTTTAGAAAAATTTGTGCTAAGTGGATTTTCAAATTTCGCGGAGGTTTTTAGGACAATGAATTTATCACTCTTGCTGGAAGAAGCGGTCAAAAAATTCGCCGACAGGCCAGTCCTGATCTCGGATGGTCAGCGTGTTAATTATGATCAGCTTAATCTTCGTGTCAATTCCATCGCCCATTTTTTAAGGCAAGATGGTGTCGGCAAAGGCGATAAAGTAGCGCTTATGCTTCCCAATATACCTGAATTTGTATATTGTTATTTTGCCGCGATTAAATTAGGCGCTGTCGCGGTACATCTGAATAATACTTCCACCTCGCATGAGTTGATTTATTTACTGGAAAACAGCGAGTCCAAAGTCTTAATAACATCAGAAGTTAATCGGAAAAAGTATGAAGAAATCAGGCCCAAAATTACTTCGTGCAAAATATTAGTGACAGTCGATTCCCCGGATCAGAATGCGCCCTTTAAGAAAGCCATCTCTGCAGAACAATTTCCTGCGCCGGATGTGCTAATCAACCCCGAAGATCCTGCCACGATAATTTATACTTCGGGACTGACCGGAAAACCTCTGGGAGCGGTTCTCACCCATCGCAATTTATGCTCCCAATCTCATCTAATACAATCATACGTGAAGAGAACTTCCGTAGATGTGGGGCTGTCTCTGATTCCGCTGTTTCACTCTTTTGGCTCGACCGTCAACATGATTAACGTTATTCGCACAGGCTGCAGCGTTGTCATGATGGACAGATTCACGATGGACAGCTTATTAAACGCCATACAAAAGGAAAAGATAACTTACATATGCGCCGTGCCCCGTCTTTATCTGGGCATGATGTTTCATGAAAACGCGGCCAAATACGATGTCAGCTCCCTGGAAGTTTGTGTCACCGGTGGAGCGCCGATGCCTGCCGAATTTCTTCCCGGATTCGAAAAACAATTCGGCGCGAAAATCGTGGAAGGATATGGCTTAACGGAAGCCTCACCGTGTTGTACCTTCAATATGTTCGACAGACCGCAAAAGCCGGGTTCTATCGGCATGGCCATTCCCGGCACTAAAATTAAAATTGTTGATGAAAAAGGCCACGAAGTGCCGCGGGGCGAAATTGGCGAACTTGTCGTTCGCGGCGATAACGTCATGCAGGGGTATTATAAAGACAAAGCGGCAACGGCATCCGTTATCAAGGATGGTTGGCTTTACACCGGTGATTTAGGCAGGATGGATGAAGACGATTACATTTTTATTACCGGACTAAAAAAAAGGATGATTATTACCAGCGGATTTAATGTTTACCCCAAGGAAGTGGAGGATGTCTTAAATCTGCATCCCGCGGTGAAAAGCTCAAGGGTAATCGGCAAAAAGGATTTGATGAGGGGAGAGATGGTTAAAGCGGAAATTGTAAAGAATAATGATTCCCTGGTTGACGAGAAAGAAATCCTCAAGTACTGCCGGGCTTACCTTTCTCCTTATAAGGTGCCGCGGGAAGTTGAATTTGTAGAATCGATTATTAGTTGAAGTCACCTGTTGATGGTTAAGTATCCGCCGGGCTTACGTCTTCAGAGCATTAGCCTTTAGTCTAAAATTCCTTCAGCCTTTTTACATTACGCGCCGAATTTTTGCAGTTTACCGGCGTGAGCCAAAGCAACACCCATCAGGTATTTCATGGGCATGCGTCCTAATCCCCCACTGAGACAAGCGCCCTCGCCAAAGATTTTTGCCCCGTCAGGCCGGCAATTCTTCGCCGAAAGCAAGACAGGGACTGGATGCCAACTGTGTCCGGCCATGGCGGCAGGAGTGGAGTGATCTCCGGTAATCACCAGCACATCCGGGTTCAAAGCGCAAATCTGAGGCAGTAGCGAGTCAACTTTTTCAATCACTTTTACTTTATCATCAAATTTCCCGTCTTCACCGCGGGAGTCCGTCGCCTTGATGTGCACGAAGAAATAATCGTAATCTTTGTACTTGGCGCAAAGCATCTTAATTTCGTCTTCGATCGTCTCTGTGTCGGGGGCGATAGTCATTCCCAAAAGCCGTGCAATGCCTTTATACATTGGGTAGCCGGCCACAACCAGGGGATTAAGCCCGAAACGTTCAACCATACTCGGGAAGAGCTGATATTGGGCATAACCGCGCAGCAGCATGGAATTTGCTTTATCTTCACCGGACAATGCTTTGATAATTTTACCGGATAATTCGTTAACTGCCGCCGCTGTTGTGGCTGCCTCAGAAATCAGCGCCTTTGCCTCCGCGGGAGGCAGACCAGTTTTCTGCGGATCGGTTTCGCTAATCTGCTCCGACCAACTTCCCCCCCTTAAGACGACGAGAGCGCGGTGTTCTTTCTCTGTAAGAAAAAAGACTTCCCTGGCCGAACTCAAGTGAATATCGTTCTGAAGCTTTTTACATAGCAGTTCATTTTTTTCTGTAGCCAGGCGCCCGGCGCGTCTATCGGTGATCAGACCTTTTTTATCGAGAGTCGCAAAATTAGCCCGCATATAAAGATCGCCTGCGGCCATGGGGAAACCTAGACCAGCTGCGGAGAGCAGGCCGCGGCCGACATTCAATTTTACCGGATCATAACCGAAAAGGGCAAAATGAGCAGGGCCACTGCCCGGCGTGATACCATAACCTACGGGATCAAGAAGTCCGCAAGTTCCCGATACAGCAAGACGATCCATATTGGGCGTGGCGGCAGTCTCCAATTCAGTTTTTGTGCCGCCAACTCGCGGCAGACCACCCAAACCATCCATTATCAAAAAAATAATTTTCTTGCCATTTTTAACGACCAGCTGATCGATCAATTCCGTGTCCATAGCAACTCCTTTTTGTTTCGGACTGCAATGTCCTCCGGTGGAGGATATTGATGAAGCATAATTCATGAAGCGTGAAGCTTTAACTAAAACAAATTTGAGAAAATTGCCATAAAAAAGCCCACTCTTTTCAGAGCGGGCTTTTTAGTTAAACAAATCTCATCTTGCTACCTCTTACGTAGCGCAAACATCAACGGGAGCTTTAACTTCTTCCATTCCCATCGATTTCAGCACAATTTCAGCTATATCGAGAGAAACCATTTTCTCCGACATTTGCTTATCCTTAATACCATCGGAAAGCATTGTGAGGCAGAAAGGACAGGCCACAGCGACTGTGTCAGCTTTTACAGCGATGGCTTGATCTGTCCGCATGTTATTAATTCTGTCTCCGATATCTTCTTCCATCCACATCCTGGCTCCACCGGCGCCGCAGCAGAAACTTTTATCCAGATTGCGGTCCATTTCGACAAGCTTCATGCCGGGAATAGCCTTTAATATTTTGCGTGGTTGCTTGTAAATTTCATTGTAGCGCCCCAGGAAACAGGAATCATGATAAGTGAACGTGCCGCTTACCGGATTCTTCAGTGTTATCTTTTTCTGGGCAAGCAAACTGGCGATGATTTCCGTATGATGATAAACTTCATACTTTCCATCAAAGTTGGGGTAATCTTTTTTCAAGGCATTATAGCCGTGCGGACAGGCTGTAATAATCTTTTTAACCCCGTAACCATTCATCAGCGCGATGTTTGCCTGAGCTAAAGACTGGGAAATGTATTCATTGCCGGCACGCATAGCAGAATCGCCGCAGCAGCCTTCCTCATTTCCGAGTATTCCAAAACTTACACCGGCTGCCTGTAAAATCTTCGCCAAGGCGATGGAAATTTTCTTTCCGCGATCGTCAAACGAACCGGAACAGCCAACATAAAAAAGATATTCCACATTGGGATCTTCGGCCAGAGTTTTTACACCCAACTCCTTGGCCCAATCGCCGCGCAAATGAGCGCCAATACCCCAGGGGTTGGAGTTGTTTTCCATATTGCGGCAAGTCAATTGCAATTCGGGCGCAAAATCGGCATCAGTCAGAACTTTGTATTGCCGCATATTGACAATTTTTGGCACATGTTCGATTGAGGCCGAGCAGTGTTCCATGCAATACATACAGTTGGTGCAAGCCCATAATTCATGCAGATCGATAACTTCGCCGACAAGTGCCTTTTCGGGAGCCGCCGGGGCATCACCTGCCGCGGCAGTGGCGGCCACTTTGGCCTTAATTGCGGCGGGAGCTTTTTCCAGCCAGTAAGTTTTTATATCCTGAACCATCTTCTTGGGCGAAAGGGGCTTGCCGGAAAGATATGCCGGACAGCCATCCTGACAGCGGCCGCAGCGGGTGCAGGCATCCGCGTCAAAGATTTGTTTCCAGGTAAATTCCTCCAGTTTTCCCACACCGAATGATTCCGCCGTTTCAAAATCACGAATCGGCTCCAATTGTCCGGCCGGTTTGAGATTAGAAAGGAAGTGATTTACGGATGTTGTAATTATATGCAAAAGACGAGAATAGGGAATGTACGCGATAAAAGTCAGAGCGATAGCCGTATGTGTCCACCACATAATTTTATGAAGAGCCAAAGCGGTCGATGTTTCGACGTTAGTGAGTGCGTAAGCGGCGATTCCCCAACTGACGAACCGGACCCACTCCCAGGGAGTCTGTTGATAAGTTACATGGATTCTCAAGGCGCTGATAAGAAACCCAGTCACGATGATGCCCAAAATGAGGAGCAGGGCGATCGCGTCATCGGCAGTATTATCCGATTTTCCCTTATAAGCCAGACGCTCCGGTTTGATTACGTATCTGCGGAACATTGCCATGAGGACTCCGATCAGCACGCAAAGACCGAAAGCCTGCATCAGGAAAGCGAAACCCAGATAAAAGTTACCGCGATTAAACGACCAGCCCAATAAAGGTTCTGTGACGTGGAATTCGCCGGCATCGAAAGCGGCCCCGAAAATTAAAACAAAAAAACCAAAAAAGATTAACCCGTGCATAATCCCGGGATAGGGATCTCGCCAGGTTTTTATCTGTAAAAATCCGTCTTTGATCAGCAGCCAAATCCTGCGGCCGATGTTATCCCAGCGGATCTCATCCTTGCCCATCGCTTTCCATAACGTCCAGCGGCGGTAAACACCGTAAGCGAATATTGCCATCGCCACGGCGGTTAACAGAAAGAGTATCGGCTCAAAACCTTCAGCGTTCCAGAAAACCTTACGAAATTCATTTCCTATTGTGGGTTCCATTTATCCTCCGAAACTAGATATTTTGACTGAAGGCTGAAGGCGTTTAGCTGTAAATAATTAGACTGAAGACCGAAGAATATTAATCTTACTCTTCGGCCTTCAGCCTTCAGTCTAATTTGTTATGCCATCATCTTTTTGCAGACGGCAGTTAATTCAGGAACAACCTTGAAAAGGTCATCTTCCACGCCGTAGTCAGCTTTGGTAAAGATGGGTGCTTCCTTATCTTTATTTATTGCCACAATGCACTTGGATGAACTCATCCCGGCCAGATGTTGAATCGCGCCAGAAATACCGCAGGCAATGTACAGGTTCGGAGAGACAACCTTTCCGGTCTGTCCAACCTGATCTTTTTGCAGCTTCCAACCGGCATCAACAGCCGCGCGGGAGGCACCGACAGTCCCTTTTAATACATCAGCCAGCTCTTCCAGAATCGCGAACCCTTCGGGGCCTTTCATGCCGCGGCCGCCGGAAACAATACAATTGGCTTCCGTCAAATCAACTTTGCCGCTGGTATCTTTTTGAACTTCCAGAACCTTGCTCTTGATTGACGCCGCATCGACAGCCGCGTCCACTTTAACCACCGTTCCGGCTTTCGCGTTTTCGACCGCGGGAAAAACATTGGGACGCAAAGAAGCCATTGCCGGATTACTGCTTGTTACTATTTCACCGAAACATTTACCTGCATACATGGGTCTTACTGCCAGCAGCTTGCCATCGGCAATTTTAACATCCGTGCAATCCGTCGCCAGACCTGTGGCTAATTTCGCGGCAACGCGCGACGACA
>Ga0209083_1003458_pt1 | contig 13187 bp, 15 predicted proteins | sample AM7aDNAmetaG_FD_184132 | JGI IMG/M metagenome (GOLD analysis project Ga0209083, IMG submission 184132) | Freshwater microbial communities from Finland to study Microbial Dark Matter (Phase II) - AM7a DNA metaG (SPAdes) (version 3) | ecosystem: Environmental > Aquatic > Freshwater > Lake ...
AGCCGACCGTTTTGCCGCAGACTTGGGCCATCCTGGCGCCGGATTTAATAGCCCCGGTGTTCCAGACGAAGACTACGGTCTTGAGCGTGAAAGCGTTATGCACGGTGACTATGCTGAAGAAGCTCGCGATCCACATAGTGTAGACGGCGGAATGAAAAATCCGTTAATCCAGGACGAAGATGAGGTCGACGAAGAAATATCAGATGAAATTAAAGCAATGGGCCGCAATATCATGGCAGGTCCTGGTCCTGGCACGATCGAACTCACGGGAGCTTATGGATCTCCTGCAGCTATAGAAATGGGTAAAAATATTTTAGGTTGGCCAGGCGAAGTTAGCACAACCCCGGTGCCTGGTGCAAAACCTGGTGCTCCTGCTATGAAAGATATGGGCTCAGTAGTTCCGGCTAATCCTACAGCATTACCTAAACCAACAGGTAGTAGTGGCGGCACCGGTGCAGATTTACCTAAAGGTATGTTAGGCGGTCCTACAACACCGGTGAATGAAAAAGAAAGTCCACTTGCCGGACAGTATGGACACAGTGGTAAAATGAAAGAGGTTGGAAAAGAAACCTCATTCCTAGATCGCCTAAAAGAACTTTCTGGAATGGTCCGCCACTAATTCAACAATTAGAACAACCGCGAGATAAATATACTTGACGCTGACAAATAAAGCGTGTACACTACACAAGTGAATACGCTTTTTTCTTTTGTATCACAGGCAACTTAACCTTATTGGTAGTAAACACTGACAGCAGAGTGTATAATCAGCTGTAAGGCAACTATTTAAATCATGTATTTAAATCAACATTTTAATCAACTTAGAAAGGCAACATAAAATGGCTAGTCTCTCAGAAATTCGTGCTCGTTTAGCACAATCAGAAAACAAACAAGGTGGACAATCACAATTCAGCGGTGATAATGCAATTTACCCACATTGGTCCATGGATGAAGGTTCTTCAGCAACATTACGATTCCTCCCAGACGGTAATACAAAAAATACATTCTTTTGGCAAGAGCGAGCTCAAATTCGACTCCCGTTCAACGGAATCAAAGGCGAGATGGAATCTAAACAAGTCATCGTGCCTGTTCCTTGCGTAGAAATGTATGGCGAAGTTTGCCCAGTTCTTACAGAAGTTCGCACTTGGTTCAAAGACAAGAGTCTTGAAGAAATGGGTCGTAAGTATTGGAAAAAACGTTCATACATTTTCCAAGGCTTTGTTCGTGAAAACCCAATTGGTGACGACAAGGCTCCAGCAAATCCCATCAGAAGATTTATTATCGGACCACAAATCTTTACCTTGATCAAAGGTGCATTGATGGATCCAGAATTGGAAGAATTGCCAACAGATTTACTGCGTGGCCTAGACTTCCGTATTAGCAAGACTGCCAAAGGTGGCTTTGCTGACTACTCTAGTTCTAAGTGGGCTCGCAAAGAATCAGCACTTACAGAAGCTGAACAAGCGGCAATCGCCGAACACGGGTTGTTTGATCTTTCAACATTCTTGCCTAAGAAACCAGGCGAAGTTGAGCTCAAGGTTATTAAAGAAATGTTTGAAGCGTCAGTTGATGGTCAGAGTTACGACACAGAGCGTTGGGGTCAGTATTTCCGCCCAGCAGGTGTTAATGCTCCGGCAGGTGCGGCTACACCAGCACCAGCAGTAACCGATGTTGATGATGTTCCTGCAGCTAAACCGGCTCCGGTAGCTTCAAGTTTTGATGATGAGGAACCAGCAGTTGCGGCAGCACCTGTTACGGCTAAACCATCGTCAGATAAAGCTCAAGATATTTTAGCAATGATCAGGGCCCGTCAAAAAGCCTAAGTAATGTTATCGCATTTAGATCGCATTATATTTCCAGACCGCTGTGAGGTAATAGAAGTTATACCGTCACAGCGGTATGTCTATCCTATTTTTAAAAATGGTAGATCAAGTTTATCTGAGGCTGCCGACAAGAATAATTGGCGGATTAGAATAAATAATCAAATTAAAAAAATTGATAGTATCGATGTAATTTTAAGAGATCCGCAAGACCGGTTAATTTCTGGAATCAATACCTTTATTCAAATGATCATTAGAGATAATCCGAGTCTCGATAAAAATACCGTGCAATGGTTCGCTCAAAATTATTTATATTTAAATCGGCACTACTGTTCACAGTTTGTTTGGTTGGTAAATTTAGCAAGATATTTAAATATTGATGCAAAATTAAATTTCCTATCAATGGCTGATATTAATACAATTACTATACTTAATAAACAACCGGTAGCTATATCTGCTACTAATGAGTTAGTTGCACAAATTAATCAAATACAAAATAATGAAATGTATCAACGAATCGACACAGTTATATTTAATTCTATTGGTCAATCAATGACCTTTAGAGAATTAATACAACATATTAAAAATACCGATCTAGCAGCTCACGAATATGTGATTGGGTATGCACAACAAATTTTAAAGCCAATTAATGCATTGTCCTAGACTAGATCACTTTGTTCGCTTTAATCACAACGGTACAGTTAGTCGGTGTGGACACATGGTCAATCCACCTGAGTTTGACTCATTGTTGGACATGGAATCGAGTATATGGTTGGCAAAAACCAAAGAAAAGATGTCAAACAATCACTGGCCCACGGAATGTGTCAGATGTCACCAAACCGAACCCGATAGCATAAGAGAGTATGCTATAAAATTAAATAATCAAACAGCACAGCAAGATTATCTACAAGTAGGGGGTGTATTAGATAATTTATGTAATGCCGCTTGTCAAACTTGTAATGAAAATTTAAGTAGTAGAATAGGTAGTCTAAATGGTCCTGGATTTCCAATAATTAATAATCTCGGTCAATTTTATAATTTGCCACAAGAGCGAATTGTCCACTTAGATGTCAACGGCGGCGAACCTAGTTATAGTAAAAACTATAAGAAAATTTTATCTAACTTACCACCCAATTTAAAAACACTTAGACTGAATACAAATTGTAGCACAGTATTAACTGAGTTAGTTAATATAGCCAATCAAGGCATTGAAGTTACCGTTACAGTTAGTTGTGACGGAATAGGATCAGTTCATGATTTTGTGCGTTGGCCAATACCATGGCAAGACTTTTATAATAATTTAATGACTTATAAAACAATGCCAGTAAACTTAAATTTATGGACAACAGTTAGTATTTTAAATGTCGACGATTTACCTAATATTCAAAAGTTTGCCCAAGAGCATAATATTGATCACAGTTACGCCTATTTAAAATCGCCATTTGAGTTGAGTGTCGATAATACTGATGCTGGTGCCAGAGAAGCATACATACAAAAACAAAAACAACTTAGGGGTATATTATGAATACAAATATATTTAAACCGTATCTAGAATTGAAATGCGATAATCTAGAAGTAATATCGGCTAACATTTACAAATTTTTACAAACCGAAACAGAATTAACAACCAACGGTGCACTTGGTTGGCAATTTATTGACTGTAAAAAATTATTAAAAATGAATACAGAATTATTAAAATTTTTTATAGGGCATAAACTAGCACCAAAAGATGCAGCAGTTGTAATTTTAACAGAAACAGGACAACTTCCGTTACATATGGATGAATTACCAGTGACAGCAAAAATTAATATGCCGGTAATTAATACTAGCGGCTGGGTAAACCAATGGTATTCGATCAGCGAGGATGATTTAATAGATTGCCCAACGGTAATTAATCGATTCGGTAACAGTGTTGAGGATTTAACAAATTTGCCAGCAGAAGCATTTACTCTGATAGCTGAAATACATAATTTAGATAAAGTAATAGCATTTAATTCAAGGATTCCTCATGTTGTAAACAAAACTACAGCCACTATAACTCCTCGGATTATAGCTACTTTTACATTTCATAATGAACCACTGGAGTTATTAAAATAAAAATTGCAATCACCGGGCATACTGCTGGTATTGGGGAAGCTCTTGCCCGGGCATATAGTATTGATGGTCACGAAATTGTTGGATTGAGCAACCGCGAAGGCAATAATATTCGTAACACACTTAAAATTTGTAACCAAATTGAACCATGCGATGTTTTTGTTAATAACGCACAAGCTGGATATGCACAAACAGAATTATTATTCGAAATGGTCACTCGCTGGCAAGGAACAAAAAAACATATTATTGTAATTAGCACTATGATGACACAAGAACCAGTATCATCAATTTCCGAATTAGTTACGGATCATTATCGTGTGCAAAAAGTTGCCTTAGAAGAAGCAGTGCATCAAATACGACATCGCCGACTTGGAGTAACAATTACTATAGTTCGTCCTGGTAATATAGCTACTAGTCTAGATAAAACTGTACCACCAGCCGCGGATGTTAACAATTGGGCAAGAACATTATTGGATTTAGTTGATATGGCCAATAACAATAATTTAGTAATACCAGATATATCATTAGGAGCACTATGAAAATAGCAATTACAGGACATACTCGCGGACTTGGAGCAGAATTTAAAAAAACATACGAAGCCGATGGCCACACAGTATTAGGATTTAGTCGTGGTAATGGATACGATCTAAGAGATTGGAGCATGATGCAAAAAATGTTGTCGCAAATCAACGACTGCGATATGTTTATTAGCTGTGCTAAACCTGATTTTGTACAAACAACTATTTTATATGAGTTATGGAAACAGTGGAACGGACAAAATAAAGTTATTATAAATATTAGTTCTATTTTAACATATTTGCCAACTTGTACGCCTGATTTATTTAATGACCCGATGATGGATTTATATCGCACATCAAAATTATCGTTAAACGAAGCTAGTACGCAACTGGCGTTTAAAAGCCACCTGCCTAAAATTATGTTAATAAAACCCGGGCATTTATACAATCGGCCTATAACAACAGAGCAACAATTAAAACTATCTACATGGGTTAGTACTTTTAAATCTATAGTAGAATTAGCACAACAAAACAAGTTAATCATAAAAGAACTTACACTAGCATAATGACACCAAAAGAATATTTAACTAAAAAAAGTTTTTGTACTTTGCCATGGTTGGGAGTTTATATACAGCCCGATGGAGGTGTACGAAATTGTGCTATTACAAAAACAACTATAGGTAATATAAACACACAACCATTGATTGATATATTACACAATGATGTTAATCAAAATATTAAAAAAGATATGTTAGAGGATGTATTACATGAAAGATGTAGTCACTGCCATGGATTGGAAAAAAATCAAAAATTTAGTGTAAACTCGATTAGTAATCGAGTTTGGTATTTAAAAACATTAACTATTAAAGATTTGGATTTTTTTGACAAAACTGAAAACTATCGATTAAAAATGTTAGATCTTCGTTGGAAAAATACCTGTAACTTTGCTTGTATATATTGTGGTCCTGATTTAAGTAGCTCGTGGGCAAACGAATTAAATCTGCCACAACATATAAACGATACTGCATTACAACAATCGTTGGATTACATTTACGATAATCTTAGCACAGTGGATCACATTTATTTGGCTGGCGGAGAGCCATTGATGATTAAAGAAAATTTAGTATTATTAACTCGAATTAAAAAAATTAATCCCGAAGTAGAAATACGAATTAACACTAATTTAAGTTTAATTAATAATGAAATTTATAATTTGCTTAAGACATTTAAAAATGTACATTGGACAGTTAGTGTTGATGGCATTGGATCAGAATTTGAATATGTTCGATACGGCGGAGTCTGGAGTCAGTTTGTTACAAATTTACAACAATTGCAACAGGATTTTGAAAAAATTAATTTTAATTCTACTTGGTGTATTTTAACAGCCCACGGTGTTTTAGATTGTATAGATTTTTTACAAAATTTAGGATTCCATGAAAATTGTTTTATTGTAAATCCGTTGGATGATCCTAAGGTATGGCATGTAGGACATTTGCCCAATTTAGCATTATCAAAACTTAGTGATAGAATTAAGAGCAAATTGACCGGGGCTAACACTAACTATTCTCTTTACAATTCGTTGACTTTAATGTTAAACTATATATCAACGCCGATTGAAAAAAATATTAAAGCAACATTTAATGAATTAACCAAAATTGATTTAAGAAGAAAATTAGACAGCAGTAAGATTTTTACAGAATTATATAAACTTAAAGAAGGAAAATAACCGTGGCAAAACCATTTGACATATCAAAGTTCCGCAAGGACATTACAAAAAGTATCGAAGGCCTAAGCATTGGATTCAATGATCCAACCGATTGGATCTCAACAGGCAACTTTGCCTTGAATTATCTTATTAGTGGAGATTTTAATCGAGGTATTCCGTTGGGCAAGATTACAGTGTTTGCTGGTGAGTCTGGTGCAGGTAAATCCTACATCTGTTCCGGTAATATTGTTAAGAATGCACAAGAGCAAGGCATCTTTGTTATCCTAGTCGACACAGAAAATGCACTTGACGAAACATGGCTCCATGCCCTGGGAGTAGACACAAGTGCAGAAAAATTACTTAAACTAAACATGAGCATGATTGATGATGTGGCCAAGGCTATTTCAACTTTTATGATTGACTATAAAGCATTACCCGACGGCGAACGCATGAAAGTGTTGTGGGTTATTGACTCCTTGGGTATGTTATTAACTCCAACCGATGTTAATCAATTCGAAGCAGGTGATATGAAGGGTGATATGGGCCGTAAACCTAAAGCACTTACAAGTCTTGTTCGTAATTCCGTTAACATGTTCGGTGGCTACAATGTAGGCATGGTATGTACCAATCACACATACGCTTCACAAGACATGTTCGATCCAGATGACAAGATTAGTGGTGGACAAGGTTTTATCTATGCTAGTAGTATTGTGGTTGCAATGAAGAAGATGAAACTTAAAGAAGACGAAGATGGAAACAAGATTTCTGAAGTTATGGGTATCCGTGCTGGTTGTAAGGTAATGAAAACCCGTTACGCAAAACCGTTTGAAGGTATGCAGGTTAAAATTCCTTATGAAACAGGTATGAATCCCTACAGTGGACTAACTGATCTTGCAGAGAAAAAAGGTATTCTTAAGAAAGATGGCAATCGTTTGATGTTTGTTACCAGCGACGGTGAAATTATTAAACAATTCCGCAAGGCTTGGGAAGCAAACGACGACGGTTGTCTAGACAAAGTGATGTTAGATTTTAAAAATCAACGCGAAACGGTAAGTACTGAAGACACAGCATCGGAGGAATAATAATGTCAGTAGAATTAGCAAACGAAATTTGGTCGGAACTTAAACGATATGTTAACACAGTAGATCGTGCCGACGCGGCAGAGACAGTGGTTAGTGTATTAATTGATAATGATGTTAGTGCAGATGATATTAAGTTAGCCTTTAAAAGCGACAGCGATATTAAAAAAGCACTAACAAGTTATCTTAAAGATCACGAAGACGAACACGATGATGACGATTTGCACGACGACGATGACGAGGACGAGGAGTATTACTAGGCATGAGTTTTCCATCTGATGACTTTTACTGTAATCAAAAATTTAATTGGTTGTCAGTTGATCTTGAAAAAAGATTAACATATTCTTGTTGTGCTGCCGTTCCTGCTAAAATTGATGTATTGTGGCTTAACAAAAACCCTGGAAAACTTTTTAATACGCCTCAGCTAATACACGAGCGGCAGTTGATGCTTAATAATATTCCCGTCGCCAGTTGTAAAACTGCTTGTTGGGATCCGGAGCAACAGGGTCTAGTAAGTCGCCGTGCCCTATGGAAAAGCAATATTAAAACACACAGTAATTTAGAGTCGCACCCGACAACATTAAACATTATTTTAGGATCTAACTGTAATTTAACTTGTTCGTATTGCGATAAACAATATAGCACCTCGTGGTTGCAGGATATTAATAATGTCGGGCCATATCTCGATATTCCTAAATTTAAATTAACGCCAGTGGATCAGCTAATATTAAATATTAGTCAAAAAGAACATCAAGACTCACCCGGGTTTAACACATTAATTAATGAAATTGAATCATTTGATAATATAGATCAAATAATTATTACTGGCGGCGAGCCATTTTTATTTAATAATCTGCCCTCATTATTAAATAAGTTGCACACCGCCGCAAAGATTAGGGTATATACAGGTCTGGGCGTTAATACTACACGGCTAAAAACCCAGCTTGACAAAATTAATAAAGTTGAAAATTTAACTATAGTTGTTAGTGCAGAGAATATTGGTAAATTTTATGAATTCAACAGATATGGAAATAGTTACGATAATTTTTGTAAAAATCTTAACTTGCTACGAGAGTACAAAGTTAATCTTAAGTTTAGCGCAGTAGTAAGTAATTTAACTATTTTTGGATTAGTTGATTTTGTAGAGCAGTACGGTGACGAAAATATAATTTATCAGTTATGCAACGATCCAACATATCTAAAAGTTAATGTCCTAGATTTAACAAGTGTGGATAAGTTAATTCCTGCAATCAAATCAAGCAACATTTTAATTAAAGATGCGATTATACAAAATTTAAAAATCTCAAGCACAAAAGAACAACAGCAACACTGTTCAATTTTTCTGAAAGAATTTGCTCGTAGGCGTAATTTAAATCTTGACATTTTCCCTCACAGTATGTTACAATGGTTAAATCTATAAAGGATTAGAGTGATGTGGTATAGTAAAGTTGTAGCCGACCTAGGCAACATTCCTGATTTTATTTCTCATTACGAGATTGAACTCGATGAAGCTAAACGCGACTGTCGAGTCGGTGGGTTAATTGAAAAAAATATTACGGCCTTGCCTGGAATAACCGAGCATAGGTTTAATCAGCTACAAGAGATCGAAGCGGTATTAAATTATCTTAATATTCAACTACGAAAAATTCGCCGTAAGCATTTTCAAAAGTATTTAGAAGGCTATGCTCGTGCTCTAACCAGTCGTGATGCTGAAAAGTATGTAGATGGTGAAGATGAAGTAATTGATTTTGAAACATTAATTAATGAAGTGGCGCTGTTGCGTAACCGGTTTTTAGGCATTCTCAAAGGTATGGAAAGTAAAAACTTTATGCTCGGGCATATTGTAAGATTACGAGCCGCTGGTATGGAAGATGTCCAGGTATGATATTTACTAATCTAGAACAAAGTCATAATCATAGTTTAAACACACTGAATGCACTACAAGAGTATGACGAATTTATGGAAAGTATTGCTACTCTAGCAGATCTCGGATGCGGCGCAGGATTGGATACAGAATGGTGGGCAACCAGAACCACTCGGGCAGATAATCCTAAACCACTTAATATCCAATGTACCGGAATTGATATTATTGAACAGTCGTTTGCCCCTAACAAATATACGAATGTTTCGTATCAAAGCACTAATTTTGAAAAAACAATAGCATTATCGGGGGATAAAAAATACGATGTATTATGGTGTCACGACGCATTTCAATATTGTATAGATCCAATTGGAACCCTGAGTAACTGGTATAATATTGCTAACGACAACGGCATGTTGGTATTGATAGTACCAGAGACTATGGACATTCATCATAAACAGTTGGCATTTATGCAACCGTCAGGGTGTTACTATCATCATACTATGGTTAGTCTTATACATATGTTGTCTGTGTCCGGGTGGGATTGCGGTGGCGGGTTTTTTCTAAAACAACCGACTAATCCATGGTTGCATGCCGTAGTTTATAAATCAGAACATAAACCAATGGATCCTCGCGTAACTGGTTGGCATCAATTAAGCGAAATGAATCTATTGCCAGAAACCGCTAAACAAAGCATCCAGGCACATAATTATATACGCCAACAAGATTTAGTGTTGCCTTGGTTAGATAAGAGCTTAATTTGGCTTGGTAATTATTAAAAACTGACAGATCAGCTAAATACTGTTATAGGAGATTTCAATAATGGCACAAAACCGCACTTTACAATTTATAGGCCTTGCATACGGAGATACACCGGTCTCTGTAACTGCCGAAATTAACGGAACTACAGTATTTTCGGGTGAAATATCTACTGTAAATTCTCCATTTCCACTTTCATCTGAAATAAATTTATCAACCAATCCAGTCTTGTTCACAGTTAACGATTCTCCCTTGTTCCCAACAAATTTTTCTGGATCTTACCCAATGACAATATCAGCCACTGGCGGATATGGACTAGTAGTAGGTGTTGTAACCTGCAATTATATGCTTCCTTCAGGTAATGCAAATAGTTTTGCATCTTGCTATTATAATGCCATTTCAAACGTTGGTGATCCTAGATCTAATGTGATTATAAATGGTAATCCGATTAAGTCGACACCTCCGCCGAATGGTGCTTGGTACTGGGAAGCAACTTCTCCAGGAAATATTGTGTGCGATTTGAGTGTTGATTTAGGTAATGTTGCCTAAGTTAGTAGCTACTAACTTAATAAAAGCCCTACCTTGCTAGGGTTTTTTTATGGTTGACTATTAAAGACCTTTTTGCTATAATATTAATATAATAACAAATAAGGAGTTTTAAATGGACTCAAACACAATCTTAATCGTAATGGCACTAGCATACGGCTCATTCTTGGGCTATTGTTTAGGCCGTGCTCACGGCTATAGTCAAGGTGCCGAAATGGCCCGTGCAATTTACGGTATCCGTAAATAAGCGGTTGACCAGAAATTGCCAATATAGTATAATAGTTGTATAGTTAATAAAAAGGAGCTAACCTTGAGTACAGTAATTATTAAAAACGGAACATACCGTAATCAACCCGTAAACAATATAACCTTTAATCTAGTTAAAGGTTATCAAACAGGAGCCAAGGGAGGCTATGTGACTGTAAAATCAGATGGCTTTTTTGGCCCAGACTTACCAGAAATAGTTCGTGTTAATGTCACTGGCATTGAAGATGTAGAATTTACTGCCGAATCTACACCAGTTGGCGAGTTTATAACACCAATTGCTCATCCTCGTGTTCATGTTCATACCGCGCCGGTGGAAACTGATGAAGAAGTTATTGCCCGTATTGGCGAACGCTTTGACATTCTTGACCAAATGACTAAGGCCACGATTGCAGGAGATGTCCGTGCTATGATTGTAGTTGGCCCTCCTGGTGTGGGCAAGAGTTATGGTGTGGAAAAACAGTTAGAACATTCTGGCTTGTTTGATCAGTTGAGTGGTCGTCGTGTCAAGTATGAAGTTATCAAAGGTGCTATGACTCCGATTGGATTATACTGCACCTTGTATAAACATTCTGACAAGAACAATGTCATAGTTTTTGATGACTGTGACTCGGTATTCCAAGACGACTTGAGCTTGAACATTCTTAAAGCCGCCCTGGACTCTGGTAAGAAGCGTCGTATCTACTGGAATAGTGATTCATCCATGTTGCGTCGTGAAGGCGTTCCTGATATGTTTGACTTTAAAGGTTCCTGTATTTTTATTACCAATTTACAGTTCCAAAACCTTAAATCTAAGAAGTTGCAAGACCACTTAGAAGCATTACAAAGTCGTTGTCACTTTATAGACTTAACCCTTAACACCATGCGTGATCGTTTCTTGCGTATTAAGCAGATTTACCTAAAGGGCGAGTTGTTTGCAGACTACAATTTTAGCTCAGAACAAGGTGACGAGATCATTGGGTTTATGGAAACTAATCAAAGTCGACTGCGTGAAATGAGCCTGCGTATGGCACTTAAGATTGCAGATTTAACCAATGTATCCAGTGATAACTGGAAGGCACTAGCCGCTAGCACTTGTATGAAAAATTCTTAATCGGGTAAACGACCCGGTAAGTAAACGGTAGCTCCTGGGTAGTGCAAACTACCCACTTTCGACAGGCCTTTAGGGGCCTGTTTTTTTGACTTTAGTTTGCTAAGTATGTTATACTATCACAATGCGAACAGCCACAATTATAATCAAAGATGAAGTTAATATTAAAATAGAAGGCCTAGAGCTCGATGTTCGCCGTGCATTGGTAAATGCGTTTAAGTATGATGTTCCGGGTGCTCGTTACTTACCTGCGGTTCGTCTTGGCCGATGGGATGGTAAAATTAGTTACTTTCAGCTCGGCGGTAGCACCTATGTAAATTTACTACCAGAGATTATTCCTATACTTGAAAAGTTTAACTATGATATTGAGCTAGATGATCAACGGGACTATTCTACTACATTTGCGTTTGAGCAGGTAACAGAACAAACCTTTGGGCATATTATGTGGGGTAAAGGACATCCAATGGAAGGTAAACCAATGGAGTTGCGTGACTATCAAGTAGAGATCATTAACAACTTCCTTGAGAATCCACAATGTATCCAGGAGATTGCCACTGGCGCTGGTAAATGTTTGGCTGGCGATACTAAACTGCGGTTATCAATTGATGAAAATACTGCTTTTGGAAAATTTATGCTAAATAAATTGCAACAGGAGCTGGATAATGATGTTACAAGAAATAATAAAGAATTATCCATCGGAAAGTTGGCAGAATATATTGAGGAGTTTTATGCAACAACTCTTATTGACAATATAGAAATAGATGTAGGTAATTTAGGCATAGTCGTTCCTGCTGTAGATAACACAGTTCAAGTAAATTGTTTTATCAAAAAATATAATCTTCCCATGGTTGAGTTGTCGTTTGATAATGGATATACAATCAAGGTTGCCAAAAATCACATACTACAATCCAGCGGCAGTGACATATATGCAAAAAATGTAGCAATTGGTGATAAATTAGATCATTTGGCAGGGTCTGTTGCAATTACTTCGATACGCTATATTGACAATGAAGATTGTTATGATATATCAATCCCAGCACCACATTTATATTGTGATGCAAATGGATTAATACACCATAACACTGTGATCACAGCCGCACTGAGTAACGCCGTGACACCATATGGTCGCACTATTATTATTGTTCCTAATAAGAGTCTAGTAACACAAACAGAAAAAGACTACATCAACATGGAACAGGATGTGGGTGTGTTCTTTGGCGACCGTAAGGAATTTGGTCGACAGCATACTATCTGCACTTGGCAAAGTTTAAATGTCTTACTAAAGAATACAAAGAACTCTGTAGGCGACATTACCATACAAGATTTCCTAGAAGATGTTGTATGCGTTATTGTTGACGAAGTCCATATGGCCAAAGCCGACGCACTAAAGACTTTGCTCACAGGTGTAATGAGCCGTATACCATTACGCTGGGGACTAACAGGAACTATACCCA
>Ga0209083_1003463_pt1 | contig 13178 bp, 7 predicted proteins | sample AM7aDNAmetaG_FD_184132 | JGI IMG/M metagenome (GOLD analysis project Ga0209083, IMG submission 184132) | Freshwater microbial communities from Finland to study Microbial Dark Matter (Phase II) - AM7a DNA metaG (SPAdes) (version 3) | ecosystem: Environmental > Aquatic > Freshwater > Lake ...
AAATTACCGCAACATATACATGGACCGGTAACGAAGCTCAATACGACATTATCAACATTGCTATCATACCTTCTGGTGCAATGATCGATCCTAACGGACGTGTTTCCAGTGGCGTAACAGCTCCTGCGACAACATTAACATTAGCTATCGGTGATAACGATCAAGGCTTGGCATCAAACCTGCCAATCCCAAATCCACAAACAGCAGCTAATTCACTAACTGTTATCCAAGCTCCAACTTGGGTTTCTGGTACTGTTTACGCAGTTGGTCAGATTGTATTGGACGCAGCTTCAAGTCCTGCGAACCAAACATACACCTGTATCAAAGCTACAACTAGCTCACAGACGACAGCTCCTCACTCGGATACAACATACTGGATCGCAAATTCAGTACGCTATTCGACAGCTATCAACTGTGCTGCTGCAAGCGGTAACATATCTACAGCAACTGGTACAGCGTTATACGCTCCATACCTCGTGTCTGAAGATTGCTGGTTACAAGCACTAGTTGCTACTATCGGAACTCCTGTCGCTGGCACAACCAGCGTATTCCGTTTCGAGATCATTGATAACAACTAATTGGGTTAGTGGTTTGACGTAATTAAAACCTGCCCCATAGTTGCGTTGTGGCGACGTAGCTATGGGGTTTTTTACTTTCTATGTTTTCAACTTTATCACCGACAGATATTGCAAATTCAGCCCTATCAAAAATAGGTGCTCAATCTATTCAGTCATTAACTGACCTCAGTAATGCCTCGGCGATAGCTTGTAACAATAACTTCCAGCTCTCGTTTGAGACCGTAGCTCGCGCAACACGCTGGAACTGTTTGATGACTACGGCTGTTTTAACGGAGGTTCCGCAAACCCCGTTACCAACACAAGGAGGTACACCAGTATCAATACCATGGGCACCTTATACTTATTACGCGGCAAACGTATACCTATCTTATGGTAACGCTATTTATACCACTGAGTACGCATACACGTCCTCGGGCAATTTTACTAATGACCTCACTACAGGTGCTCTTGTACAAGCGGACTATCCGGACTACAACGCATTTGGCGGCTATACCAATGCAGCTTCTTATCCGTCTGGTTGGCCTTATGCTTTTGCTCTTCCTAGCGATTTCATTCTACTGGATACAGTAAACGCTAACACATCAGAAGACGCAGGGTACGGTAACGCAGGAAGCGATGAATATGAGATTATGGGACAGCTAGTGTACACAAACACTCAACAGACTTCTATTAAGTACGTATCTAATAATCAGGACACGACACGTTGGGATCCGCTTTTCGTAGATTGCGTAACATACAAGCTGGCTTCTATGGTTGCTACAGCTTTACGCCAAGACGGCGGACAGACAGAAGGAGCTATGCTCTCCATTTACAAACAGGTACTAGGACAAGCTATAACTAAGAACGCTGGAGAGAAGATGCCAAACAGATTCAATCCAATCAATTCCTCAAGATTTGTAGCCTCACGTTGGTATTTCTCAAATGGGTAAAACAATAGATAGCCAAGTCAGCTTCTCGTCTGGCGAGTTTAGCCCTAGGCTAGATGCACGTATAGACCAAGAGAAGTATCGTTCAGCAGGACGGCACATACAAAACATGATCCCTCTTAAACAGGGACCATTAACACGTCGTGCTGGTACACAATATATAGGTGCTGCTAAAACAGGTAATACTCTTACACAGGAATATTCGGTAAGGCTTATTAAGTTTATCTATGATCCTAATACGACATTCATGTTAGAGGTAGGACATAAGTATATACGTTTCTATTCTAATGGTTTACAGGTAAACATCAGTTCAGCTCCTGCATATGCTACATCTACCAATTACCCAGCAGGACAATTTGTTTCGTATGGCGGAAAGTTTTATTACAACACTATAGCCGGAAGTAGCGGTACAGGCACACCAGTAACAGATTATCCACGTTGGATACAACAAAGCATTTTAGAAGTACCTACCCCTTATAACGCGGAATACGCTGCTGGTGGTAACAACTGGAGTAGTGATATATGGCAGATACAAGTGTGTCAGATTAATGACGTAGTGTATTTTACACACCCAGATTTTCCTGTTTATAAGCTTACACGTATTACTGATACCAATTGGACATTCGATAAGGTTCAATTCCTTACGCCTGCATTACTAGACCAAAACGCAAGCAATACTACATTAAGTTGTGATACAAATATTGGTACAGTAAATATCACTGCTGCTGCTCCTGCTTGGGTTACAAGTAATTATTACACTGTTGGTAATTCCGTAGAAGTTAGTTCTGTAATTTATAATTGCGTAGTTAGTCACCAATCTAGTGGTTTTGCTTCTGATTTAGCTATTGGTTATTGGGTAGCAGTGAATATATTTGATGCTAAACATGTTGGTAGTTATTGGCAGATAGCTTCATTAAGAAATTCAGCTTCAATTGAAGTGGATGCAAGTTCTCCCACTTCTGCTTTTGATACAGGTTATTCAGATAATATACAGTCTTTAGGAAGCTGGGAAGTACATACATACGGGATATGGTACGCTACATTTGCTATAGAGCGTTCTCTTGATGGCGGGGTAACATGGGATGCAGTGAGGACTATTACAGGTAAGGGAGATCGTAACGTAGATATTACAGGTGTAGCAGAGGTTACAGGACTCTACCGTATCAACGTCATATCTTCATCAGCACCTACAACGGCTGGTGCTTCAGCTCCACGAATAGTATTTGAATGTGTAGATGCCTATCTTTACGGACTAGTACAAATTACTGCTGTAACAGATGCCTATCACGCTTCTGCACAAGTGATACAAGAGCTTTATGACAATACTCCGTTAGCTGCTACGTGGGATGTTACAGTTAATTATGTAGCTGGAAATACAGTTTCTTATGGCACCACGAATTATACCTGCACGCTCTCAATCACGGGTGGCCTTGCGCCTCCGCTCAACACCGGCAACTGGACTCCTAACGGTCCGACAACAGAGTTCTGGTCAGAAGGTGCTTGGTCGGATTATAGGGGATACCCGCAAGCAGTTGCCTCTTATCAACAGAGGGTTGTATACGCCTCAACAGCCTATGAGCCTCAGCGAATATGGGGTACAGTCACCAACGACATCGAAAACTTTGCTTTAGGCGATCAGACCCTAGCTACGGATGCTTTTGCTTTTGATCTTAATGCTCCTAGTCGTGGGTCTATAGTTTGGTTATGTGCACAGAATAATTTAATAGCAGGCTTTGCTGGAGCTGAATGGGTAATTTCAGGTAGCGGTGCAACTACAGGTGGCAGCATAGGTGGTACTATATCTCCAACATCTATACAGGCTGTAGAACATTCTACGTATGGTTCTATCTTTGGCGTTAATCCCCTAGTAGTGGGAGACGGTATAATATTCACTCAAAGGCAGGCTAATCAAATTAGGCAGATGATGTTCTCGGTATATACAGAGAAGTACATGAGCCAGAGTTTAACCAGTTATTCGGGACATCTATTTAATTCTGGAATAGTACAATTAGACTATCAACAGCAATGGCATGGTCAGCCTGAATTATGGACTATAACACAACAGGGTCAGCTATGCGGAATGACGTACGAGATGGATCAAAACATCTTTGGATGGCATAGACACATTACAGGACAAAACTTAAACAACCCTGATAGTGCTCATCCTGATATAGGATTTGAATCAGTGGCTACACTTTACGGTACAGGCAATTCAGATGACGAGGTGTGGGTAGTTGCTAACAGGTATGCTTCATTCCCTCAATGGGTGTCTACTACACGTTACTATAGCCAAAGAGATGTTTATGCGTTTAACACAACTGTTAGCTATAACGGCGACCATTATCTGTGTATATCTCCTAGCCCTAATTACTCTGTACTATCGGCTACTACCCCAAACTTGGATACAACTAATTGGCAGAAAGTAGATCCTTATGCTTATGGCCAAAGATTCATAGAACGCTTTAATCCTACCAATTGGGAACAAACCTATTTTAACGCACCTACAGGTACTCAAGCTATAGTTGCTAATGCTTTCTATGTTGATTCTGGTACAACGGTGAACAACCCGGGATCCGGTACAATAACAGGACTTGATCATTTAGCTGGTAGATGGGTGATAGGACTATCAGATGGATATGCCTTTGGACCATTACAGGTAGGTTTAGGCCTTTCTGGTGGGCAAGCTTACGGCACCATTACCATACCTAGCGTACCTTCTGGTGGCCCTAGCGTCGTACAGGTAGGACTGCCAATCACTTATGAGCTACAAGCAATGAGGTATGATGCCGATCAACGCCAAGGCAATACACAAGGTCTTATTAAGCAAATTAGCGATGTATGGATTAGGGTGTATAACTCTTTAGGTGGAATGATAGCCAATAGCTATTCTGGTGCTGGACTACCTCAACCTGTACCTATACCTTATAATACAACGGCTAACCCATTTGCTACGCCGCAACAGAATCTCATAACAACCCCTACGGATATACGTATTACCCCGCAGCTCAATTTGTCTCCAGATACGGATCCAACCATCATTGTAACAGGTAGCGACGCATTACCGTTGACCGTTATAGCCCTAATAATTAAGTACGATGTGATAGCCACTCCATGACCATTAGAGCCTACAACAACGATTTAGACTATCCCATGATAAGATCATGGTGGCAGGTGCATGGTAGCCCTGTTATGCCTCCAGCAGTGTTCCTGCCTTCTACAGGCTTTATAGCTGAAAACGAAGACGGTCCTATAGCTGCTAGCTTCCTTTATTGCGTAATAGGTGGCATTTCAATTATAGAGTTCACAACAACCAATCCTGTATGTAAGCTTAGCAAGGATTTGGTAAAGGCCGTAAAAGCCTTATATACCCATTTAGAAGAGCTAGCGTTTAAGAATGGTGCTCCTTGTGTCCTTTCATTTGTTAAACCCAATAGTGGTGAAGCCCGTATCATGGCCAAAAGCGGCTATCAAGACCTTCAGGGCGATGCACACACTACCTACGGAAAGAGTAACCCATGCCTGTAGTACCATTTTTACCAGCCATCTTTGCGGCAGGATCAGCCGTAGCTACTGGCATTAGTGCTGTAAGCCAAAATAAGGCTGACAGGAAGGCTGCTGACGTAGCAATGGCTACAGCCGATCATAACGCTAATGTTGATAAGGCACAGGCCACACAGCTTGATCTTAATACTTTAGAAAACGTAAGGACAGAAAGAGCTCAGAACGAAATCTATCTTTCTCGGCAAGCTGCTACGTATGCCAATGCTGGCGTACTAGCTACATCAGGATCAGCCTTACACGCACAGATAACAGATGCTGGTTTAATGGAACAACGCATCCAACAGCAATACGTTGATAGCCAACAAAAGCAGCAACAACTTTACAGTCAGGCAGCTATTACACGGGCAGAAGGAATGGCTCAAGCTGAGGCAGATAGGGCTGCTGGTAGACAAGCTTTGTTTGATGGCGGTGCAAAAATAGCTGGAACTCTATTTGCAGCAGGAATGGGTGGTGCCTTTGGTAGCTTAGGCAGTGCAGGATCTATAGCTCCTAGTGTGGCTCAAGCTGGAGACTTGTCTGGCATATCTAATTTAAGCACCATGCAACAATCAATCTATAGCCCCGGACTATATTAATAATTTATGCCTTTAGATATTGTTTCTGGAACAGAAGTACAAACGCAGGCCACTGGGGTTAAAATAGACCAATCGGCTTTTCGTAGACAAGCAATAGCACAAGGACAGCTTGTATCCGGCGCAGGACAAGACGTAGCTTCTTTATTTAGTCAAGTAAGCAACAAGCTACAAGATATACAAAACACCAAGCATTTAGCAGAGGCAGATAATGCTGTTATTGATTTTAACGAAAAACAACAAGAAGAGGTTTTAAAGCACCCAAACCCAAGTGAATGGTCTAGTATCTACAAAGCTAACTTTAAACAGTTTCAAGACGGCTTAATGGCTAATCCTTCATATGGTCCCGACGTAAGGAACCAAATAAGGAATATGTTAGAACATTCCAAGACAGCAACAGACATCAATATTAGAACTGCTGCCAATAAAAGAAACGTAACAGATTTAGGTAACGCTATAGAATACGGTATAAACAAAGCTGTAAATTCTCTTGGAGAAAAAGATGCGACAGCTAAATATTACGCTGGTTTACTTGAAATGTTAAATAGCGGCGTAATAGATGAATCTCAATATAAACAAAGACTGTTAGATGCACCTATGGTTATAGGCAAAGGACAACTTGATCAGGCTGTTGTTAATAACCCAATTGAGGCTTGGAAGAAAATACAAGAAAGAGACAAGGACGGTAATCCTACATGGCTTCCGCAATTCAAAGGTCAAAACCGTATATCCATTGAAAATGAAGCACGCGTAAAATTTATAAATAAACAGAATTTAAATCAAAGAGATATCCCAGAAGACTTATCTAAAAAGACTTCTATGACAGCAGATGATAAAATAGCTTACGTTCAGAAAAAAGCAGACAATTGGGACATATCTTCTAGGTATGCTGAAACAGCAATACGTGCAATCAAACAACAAGATAACGCATTCCAAACACAGATTAAGGATACCCTAAAAGGAACGGCATTAATGTTTATAAAGCCGGGTAATGCTGATAACGAAGAGATATACAAAACTATTACTAATGAAATTGGTCTTATTGAAAATCCATTGGCACAAGCTGAATTGTTTAAATTTACAGAAGACCTTTACAAAAAATCACAGCAGCCAAGCAAAGAGGAAGCTAGTGCAGAAAAAAAATTAATAGGTGACAATAAAAAGTATATTTTAAGGAGATTAGCCGACGATTCCAGAAATGGTGCTTTATTCCCAACAATGATTTTACCTAAAGAATTACCTAATACATTAGGGTGGGATTCAGTAGTAGATTTCTTTCATAACAATAATAGGACGTATTATGAAACTGCTAAGTTTCAAGGAAGAATGGAAGATTTAGAAAGCATGTATAAAGATCCATCAAAAATGACACAATTTACTGCTGCTTTCGGAAACACTAAACCTAGCATTCTTAAAAACGCAATTGCTGAACAAGTTACTCAAAATGCTTTATTAATAAACGAATGGTTTGATGATCCTAAAAATCAAGAAAATGCAAAAGATAGAATAAGCGCGAATAACTTTTATAAATCTATTAATAAAGATTACATGTTAGAGGCTACTAAGAAATCTTTAGGATTGAAACGCGAAGTAGCTGGACCTGTTGTTGTTCATAGTGAAAAAGAAATTAGAGAACTATCTTCTGGTACTATTTTTAAATATAACGATCAGGTATTAAGGAAGCCGTAATATGGATTTTGATCCCGTAAAAGCTGGTTTAGGTGTACCCGTAGATCAGAAAGCTTCTGCATCAACTAATACACAAAAAGATTTTGACCCAGTATCTTCAGGGTTAGGAGTGCCTGTAAATGGTTTACCAACAAGCAATGTATCTGATCGGGGTATTAATTGGATAGATAAATTTAGTGGTGTTAGTTCAATGGAGGGAGATCCTGCGTTAAATAAAGCAGCTATCGTTAATTCTTACATTGCAACTAAAATGAAAGGAGTCCCAAAAGACTTTGTAGATAAAAATCCTGATGTAGTACATGAAGTATATGCTCAAGATTACCTACACCTTCCGGGAACAAAACATACGCCAGAACAACTATACGATGCTATCGGTAAGAATTTAGGCGTAGATGAAATAACAAAACGTAATGCTGAATTGCCTGCATGGACTGTGCAATATACGCATCCTAGTGACGGTGGACCTGCTTACAGCGGTGAATTTAATAAAGCTTTACCACCTATTCATTTTGATAAATTTCTACAATCATTAACAAAGCCTATGGCTGTATTGCCTAGAGCACCTGATGATTTACCAGATCATCCAGAATTAGGACCACTTAACCCTAAAGTTTTAGGCGGTGCATGGAACGGCATTGCACCTTTAATAGAAGGAGGTACAAGTCCTGCTGCTGTAGGTGCTGTTGCAATGTTACCAGAATTAGCTTTAGCGGCGGCAACATCTCCTGTAGCTGCTGGTGTATTATGGACTATCAAATCAGGATGGGCTTTAGCAGCATATGTAAGTGCTGCTAATCAAACTCCAGAAAGAAAAAGAGTATTAAATGATCCTAAATCTACCACTGAACAAAAGTCAGCAGTTGTAGCTAGACAAATTGCTACACTTTTAAGTGGTGTTGTTATGGAGTGGGATTTGTTGCCAAAAGCGAAAACCGTAACTGCTGCGGAAATTCCAATTTATCCAGCACCAAAAGAGTTACCTGCTGGTGAAGTTCCTTTAAGTCCAACTTCAACAGGAGAATCTATACCTTCTTCTGTAATTCCCGGATCTAGTATAACTCCTATAAAATCAGAACCAATTTTAACGGTACAAGATTTAAAAGGATTAAGCGTTAAGGATACTATATCTGCTCTTTCATATGCTGCTGCTAATGCTTCTAGTGCAGCAGATGCACACGTATATCAAAATGCTCACGACGCTATACTTCCTTTAGCTGTTAGCCTTCCGGGAGAGCCACCATCAACTAATGAACCTTATGCCCATGGTCCAACAAAACCAGAAGATAAACCTGCAGCATTAGGTGATGTACAACAGGAACCCGGATCTTTAAAAGAAGCTCCTAAAACTGAAATAGATGAAACGCGTAATTTAATACGCGAGATACAAGATTCCTTACAAGCTATAGCAGATCCATATCCTGATGAGTTTAGAATTACTCCTGATGATTCTCCTAAGCCTTTAACGGAAGATGAACAAAAAGATGTATCAAAGTTAGAAGAAGTACATGCACAAGATAAAATAGATCCATCTGAGCCTATTGTTACAGCAGGTAAGATAAAAGAACTTACTGAAGATACTAATAATAAAGTGCAGAACGTAATGGATGCACTTAACGAAGCTTTAGATTTATCTGGATCTTATGAGACATCATATGGAGCAACAGCACTTGAAAGAGCACAAGGTAAATTAATAGAAAATAATATTAAGTTTAAAGAAACTATAGCTAAATTGCGTGAAGTGTTAGGTAATAAAATAGATAACCTTGAGCTAAACATGGGCTGGCAATTGGCTAAACAGAAATATTTTATTAAAAAAGCGGCTAACGAAAAAATAGAAGAACTTAATAACGAACATAAACAAGAGATATTAGATTTAAAGACTAAGCACCAAGAACAACTTTCAGATCTTAGGTACAGAAAGAATGACCAAATAGCTATGATTCGTTCTGAAGCTTCTGATCGTTATGCAGCATTGCAGGCAAAGAAGAATGACCAAATAGATATCATTCGTTCTGAAGCTTCTGATCGTTATGCAGTATTGCAGGCAAAGAGCCAAACAAAGCTGTCTAATTTGATTGGACTAGATAAACAAGGAAGGTTTAGTTACGATGTTCTTAGACGTGCACTATTAGATGTAGCTAATCGTTTACCTGCCGACAGCCGCGGTAATTTTGTAGCAGCTATCACAGACGCATTAAGAAGACCAGTAATGGGAAGAGACCCAGAAGGCATGTACTCAAAAACATATGCCCTTACATGGCGTATGATGTTAGAACTTGATAAAGTAGAACGTCAAAATCTAGTGGATAAGATTAATAAAACCATTAAAAAATCTTTAGATAGTCCTAGTGTAGACGTTGTAGCTAAGCAGAGAATAAAAGAAGCACTGGCACGTGTGTTAAGTAAAGACGGTCAAGCATCAATAGAAGCTTATGGTTTTACACCTGATAGTGATAACCCTGCTGTGGATCATGCTAATTTTAATGTAGAGATGATTAGTCAAACGGCAGCTAAAGACTTACCTAGAAGCGTACTTCAGGCATTAGCTGATAGAGTAGATATTTTACAGCAAGCTGGTAGAAGACTTGTTAAATTTAGAAAGTTTCAATTTCAAAGTATTCAAGACCAATTAGAAAACAATATACTTACCGGTCCTTCTACACCAATAAACAAAGCACAATTAAAACAAGTATATGGTATAGGTGCTTCTCCTGCACAAAAGTTTAAAATAAACTTTGGTAACGCTGTAGCATCAAATATGGCTTGGTTACAAAATGGCAACAGGCAGTTCTTAAATACGGACATAGTGTCTAATATGCTCGAAGGATTACCTAAAGATAACTACGGGCAATTAAGCCGTTATCTTAAAGGCACTATAGATCTTGGTCATAATGCTAGATTGAATTTGTACGCACAAGCAAGTAAACCTATAGCAGATGTATTAAAGAAATATCCTGAGTTTACAAAAGATGAATCTTACAGAATAGGCATATACGGTATTTTACAGAATGAAAACGGTTTACAAAGAATTAAAGATAGTGGCATTACAGAAGCGCAAGCTACTGGTATTACTTTGACCAACAAAGAAGCTCAAATGTATATAGCCATAAGGCAGTCATTTGATAACGTATTACCTTTAATTAAGAAAACTTACAGGGTTTTAAATAACAAAGATTTAATTGAACAAAAGAATTATTGGCCTCATGTAAGAGATTTTTCAATTAGTCCCAAATCGCCACAAGATAAACTAGTAACTGAAGTGGGTGGTCAACAGATTGATCTAGCTGATGCCGTTAAGAATAACGACACCATGATTAAATTGTTGGAAGATGTCACTGGTTTTAGAACAAAGAAAACGCCGCAAGGTTTTGTACAAGAACGTATACCTGATGCAGTGGGTGCAGTTAAGTTAAACGGTATTGAAGTAGCTTTAGCTCATATCAATCAAGCAAGTCATTATGTGGCACAACAAGCAGATTTAACTATGTTAGCTAATATAGTATCTGGTAAAAAATTTGCTGCTAAGTATGGAGATGTAGGTCAAAAATATTGGTTAGACGTACTTGACAGTGTTGCTCGTGATGCTGATCCATCTACAGCCACAAGAGTACGTGTACTGGATACTCTTGTTCGTAATATTAATGTAGGAGAAATAGGTTGGAGATTGCTACCACAGTTTAAACATTTACCTAATGTTGTCTTAACTTTACAACACGTAAGACCAGATGTTTTAACACATGCTTTAGATAGATCGACTGATCCAGATGTTAAAGAATGGTTAATGAAAAACTTTGCTGAAATAGCTACACGTAGAACAAGTGAAGTAGCTTATGAGGATATATTAGAAAAAAGTATCTTTGCTAAAGCCAATAAAAACTCATTCTTAATTGAATAATTGATAGATCAATTGCACGGCAAGGCTTCTGTAATTGGTTATGTTATGCAGGAATTAAAAGACAGTGGTCAGGATTGGAAGAATTTTGTTAACATACCACTTGATGTAGATTTACAAAAGAGAGCTCTTAAAGTAGCTAGAGAATCAGTTAATTCTACATTACGTAAGGATCTACCTCTTGCTGTTTCGCGTGGTACTTTAACTGCTGGTAACATGAGTTATACAAAGGCTTTTACAGCCTTCCAAGGAATCATGTATAAAAACTACGGTTTAATTTATCGTGATGTTTACAATAAAGGTGTTAAGAAAAAGAACATTAGTTTACTTATGGGTAAATTATTACTTTGGTTATTATATTATAGTGGAGTTGGGGTAGTTGGTTTTGGTGATAAAAAGATTAAGCACTTAGCATTTGGTTCAAGAGAACCAGACGGATTAAGTCATGAAGTGTTTACAGACGCTTTTCGTACTATACCATTAAGTAATATGGCTTTGGCTTTTGGTCGCAATCAAACAGGAGTTCCTGTGGTTGATGTAGCTTCAGAGTTTAGTAAATCTCTTTATGATTTATATAATGACCGTGGTAATTACGGCAAATCATTAAGTCCATTACAAAGGCAAAGACTGATAGCTCAAATGGCAACAGCAGCAGGTGTACTTTCTGGAGTTGGTGGTGCAGGAGAACTTGGTAGAATATTTACTCCTACTACAGGTAAGAAAGCACCTATATCTTTAAGCGATATGAGAGATTTTGCTACGCCTATAAGGGATCAACGATGAGTAGCCCCTTTCCAGATGAGGTAGAATACAACATGGACCCTTGTGAGACAGGGCGTTCAGGATGCCTCATTCCTAACATTGACGATGACAGCTCTGGTGACCCAGACTACGACGATGAAGATTAAAGCTGCGGCTATCAAAGACTCTGAGGGTGCGTTGCATACAGGCCGTATGCACGACGAGATAGGCGTGGACGGAGAACGAGGCTTTCTATTAACAGATGGTTCTTTTGCTGATAGGAAACAAGGAATGGTAGTTTCCCGTGAAGCAGGACAGCTTATAGACGACGAGGGATCAGATGAGCTACATAGCCGTATGACCCGTATGACAGACTATCCAGAAGAAGAAGCTTTAGATGACGATCTTTCTACTAAAACAGTGCTAGTGGTATGTAACCCATTGTTTGTGGATTTGGCATCTAGGCTAGCCCGTGACTTTGGTAAGGTGTATCTATACGTTCCTGTGTCTGGATCCTTTCCTACGATGAATAATGGTATGGTGGGCTATGGCTTAGAAGGCATAGAGCTTGTAGACAATATGTGGGACAAGGTAGATGAGATTGATTTATATGTGTTCCCCGACTTAGGCCATGCAGCCTTACAGGTGCAGCTTGAGAAGATGGGTAAGCGTGTATGGGGCGGTAGATATGGCGAAGAGCTAGAAATCTATCGGGATGTAATGAAAGAGATAATGGAGAAGGAAGGACTACCCGTACAGCCGTGGAAGATGATGAAGGGTATAAAGGCTTTAAGAGAACATTTAATGGCTAACGAGAACCAGCACGTTAAGATAAACAAATGGCGTGGCGTGACAGAGTCGTTCTTTGCCCCTAGATATGACATAGTACAGCCTAAGCTAGATGAGATAGCGGCTAAGCTAGGAGCCTTCCAAGAAGTGCTAGAGTTTATATGTGAGGATGACTTACCTGACTGCGTAGAGGTGGGCTTAGATTGCTTTTGTATTGATGGCATGTACCCCAAGAACACGCTATGTGGGATAGAGGTGAAGGATTTAGGCTACGTAGGAGAGTTTATGGCCTACAAAGACATTCCTGAACCCATCACCCGCTGGACTGATACTATGGCTCCCTACCTTGCCCGTTCTGGCTATAGAGGATTTTTGTCTAACGAGATACGTATAGGTGAGGATAAAGAGCCGTATATGATAGATGATACCT
>Ga0209083_1003466_pt1 | contig 13154 bp, 7 predicted proteins | sample AM7aDNAmetaG_FD_184132 | JGI IMG/M metagenome (GOLD analysis project Ga0209083, IMG submission 184132) | Freshwater microbial communities from Finland to study Microbial Dark Matter (Phase II) - AM7a DNA metaG (SPAdes) (version 3) | ecosystem: Environmental > Aquatic > Freshwater > Lake ...
CAGAAGCAGCGTGAGGCGTTTGTAAAGGGCTGCGCCGCGACGAACAAGATTCCCGCCGCCAAGGCGAATGCGATTTTCGATTTGCTGGAAAAGTTCGCCGGCTACGGCTTCAACAAGTCGCACGCGGCCGCGTATGCCATCGTCGCGTATCAGACCGCGTATCTGAAGGCGAATTACCCGGTGGAATTCTTCTGCGCCATGATGACGAACGACATGGCGGCCACGGAGAAACTGACCGAATACATCGCCGAGGCGCGCGCGATGAAGATCGAGGTTCTGCCGCCGGATGTGAACGAAAGTCACATGTATTTCGCCCCATCTCCCAACGGCAAGGCCATCCGCTTCGGGCTCGCGGCCATCAAGAACGTCGGCGAAGCCGCCGTGGAGGCCATCTTGAAGGCGCGCAACGAGGGCGGCAGATTCAAAACGCTTTCCGAGTTATGCGAGCGCGTGGACGGTCGCTCGCTGACGCGCAAGACGATTGAAGCACTCGTCAAGACCGGCGCGTGCGATGGCTTCGGCCAGACGCGCGCCACGCTCTTCGCGCAGATCGAACGCACCCTGGCACGGGCGGCGAGCATTCTTTCCGACAAACAGAAGGGGCAGAGTTCGCTCTTCGGCGCGCTTGAGGATAAGACGCCGGCCATGCCCGAGGCCATCAGCAACCTGCCGGAATGGCCTCAGCATGAGTTGCTTGCGCACGAAAAGGAATTGCTCGGCTTCTACGTCACCGGCCATCCGCTGACGCCGTTTGCGCCGATCTTGGAAAAATATTGTCTCGCGACCACTGCTAAGCTGGCGGAATTGCCGAACCGCAGTTTGACGCGCATTGGCGGGCTGATCGCGGCGGTGCAGCAGGGCATGTCGAAGAAGAGCGGCAAGCCCTACGCGATGGTCACGCTCGAGGACCTTGAAGGCTCGGTGCAGATCCTCTGCATGAACGAGAACTTCGACAAATACCGCGAGCTGTTCGTGGAGAACAAGGCCATCCTTGTCATCGGCGAAGTGAACACCGGCGAAGACCGCCCGAAGATTTTCCCGCAGGAGATCATGCCGCTGGAGGACGCGCCAAAAAAATACACCAAGCAGGTTCACCTGCGCCTGCACACGGCGCACTTGCAACCGGGTGATGTGGCGGCGGCGCTCGACCTGGTGTCCGCGTATCCGGGCAAATGTCCGTTGCTCCTTTGCTTCATGCGGCCGGCAGGTGGGACGATTTTCATGGATACGAACGAACGCTTCGGTGTTGCGCCGTCGCTGAAACTGCAACAGGCGGTGGACGAACGGTTCGGCGAGCAGACCTACTACGCGAAGATTGACACCACCCTGCCCGAACGCGCGAAGCGCAGTTGGGAAAAGAAAACCAGCTCTAACGGCAACAACGACGACGAATAACTATGAATACACGCCGCGACTTTTTCAAATCCGCCGCCACGCTCGGGTTGCTCGGCGCAACCGGTCTGCCGCTGATGGATGCGGCGGAAGTCAAAACCGAACCCGCCGCCGTCGGGGACGATCGGCGTTACTGGGTTTCCATCACGCAGAAAATCGCGCGGCCCGTGCTGGAAAATCTGGCGCGGCGCGAATTGAAAAAGAACATGTCGGTCGAGGAAAAAGCCGGCGCGAAGCGCGCCAACTGCACGCATCTGGAAGCGTTCGGCCGGCTGCTTTGCGGTATTTCACCGTGGCTCGCGGCGGAAAATCTCAGCGGCGATGAACTGACGTCCCAGCAGGAATTTTTGAAGCTCGCCCAAGCATCGCTCGCCGCGGCGACCGATCCGCAGTCGCCGGACTTCATGAATTTCTCCGAGGGCGGCCAGCCGCTGGTGGATGCGGCCTTTCTTGCGCAGGGAATTTTGCGCGCCCCGAAAGCTTTGTGGGAACCACTGGCGCCGCGCGTCAAGAGCCAGATCATCGCCGCTCTGAAATCGTCGCGCAAAATCGCCACCCCGGCGGGGAATAACTGGGTGATGTTCGCCGCGACGGTCGAGGCCGCGCTGCTGGAGTTCGGCGAACCCACGCTGGCGCCGCGCCTGGAGGGCTGCGTCCGCAAAATGCTCGGCTGGTATGTCGGCGATGGCGTCTATGGCGACGGTGATTTTTTCCACTACGATTACTACAACAGTTTCGTCATCCACCCGATGCTCGTGGACGTGCTGGCAACGCTGAAGAAGCATGATGCCGCCTTTGCCCCCGCGCACGCGGTGGTTTTGAAACGGGCACGGCGCTATGCCGAAATCCAGGAACGGCTCATCGCGCCGGAGGGAACCTTCCCGGCCGTCGGCCGCTCGATCACCTATCGCTTCGGTGCCTTTCAAACGCTCGCCCAAATGGCCGGCCAGCGGCAACTGCCGGAGCATCTGAAGCCACCGCAGGTGCGCTGCGCGTTGACTGCGGTCATCCGGCGGATGATCGAAGCACCGGGAACCTTTGATGCAAATGGCTGGCTGCAGATCGGTTTTTGCGGTCACCAGCCCGCACTGGGAGAAACGTATATCTCCACCGGCAGCCTTTATTTGTGCTCCGCCGGTTTATTGCCGCTGGGTTTGCCACCGACGGATGAATTCTGGAGCGCACCGCCGGCAAAATGGACCGCGCAGAAATTATGGTCGGGAGAGAATCTGCCCGCCGACCATGCAATGAGTGACGTGCGCATAGTGACGGTGCCGGCGCTGAACCGCGCCGGTTAAGCGGGCCGCTTCATTTCAAAACGGTCCGCGGTGCGGCAATACCAGTGCGGGCCGGCCATGCGGCCGACCACGTGAAAAAGTTCACTGCGAATCCGCTGGGTTTGGGGATCAAACAATTCATCGCGCACCTGGAGGCGCTTCACCAGTCCGATGACGAGCCGGTTGCCGCCGATTTGCAGCGTGCCCCATTCCACGCACTCCAGGCTCGCGGGTGATTCGGCGATGCGCGGCGGTTTCACCACGGAACTCGGCGCGGTGGTGAGCCCGGCGCTGGTCAATTCGCTCACGCCATACGGCAAGGATGCCGCCGTGACATTCATCGCCTCCGCCGTTTGCTCATCCACGAGATTCACCACGAACTCGTGCGACAGCCGGATGTTGCGCGCGGTGTCCTTGGGCGTGCCGTCCTCGCGGTCGGCGGGACAAAAGCCGACGATGGGCGGATTCGCGCCCAGCACGTTGAAGAAACTAAATGGTGCGGCGTTGACCACGCCATCCGGACCCAGTGTCGTCACCCACGCGATCGGTCGCGGCGTGACCAGTGATGAAAGCAGCGCGTAAGCGCGCCCGGCATGTTTTCCTTCCAGATCCAGTTCCATAATTTAAAAATGAGTTTTGATTTTTAGTCCGTCCGTTGTGCCGATTAGCGGGTCACCCGCACGCGCAACAGCAACGTGGGGATGGCCAGACCGGTGCCGATGGCGCCGACCGTGAAAGTCACCCGCAGAGCGAACTGGACCGCGGTGATGAGCGTATCGGAGGCGTCCACAGTGTTAGTCGAGGTGAGTGCAAACATGCCGAGAATGGCCTTTGCCGCAAAACTGCCCGGCACCATAGGGATGCAGCCGACCACATCCAGCGCGTTCTGCGAAATATCCGCCCGCGCGCGCAGCACCTGCACAGCCGCGCCCACCGTGAGCGCGGCGGCGAACGTGGCCGCCTCCAGGTTCCAGCCCAGACCAAGACAATAAGTCCGCACCGCCAGCGCCAGCGCCCCGCTGGCGGCACACCACGGCAGCGAGCGGAAACCGATGTTGAACAAAACACCAAAGCCGGCCGCCGCAATGGCGCCGCAGACGGTTTGATGCAGGAGCAAGAGTAAATCCATGTTCATGTCTCAATACAAATGACCCAGCAGCACCTGCCCAAACCAGAGGCCGACGGCCACAAAAATCAAAATCACCGCCACCGTCACCGCCCGCGCGCTGCCCAGCGTCGGATGCCCTTCGAGGATGTCGCTCAACGCGTTGACGGAAGGAACGCCGGGAACGAGCAATAAAATCGAGGCGATCATCGCCATATCGATTTTTACGCTTCCCGCCCAGTGCGCCCCGAGGCCGCCGAGCAGGGAACTCAAAAACGAAACGAGCGCGGCGCAGATGAACACGTTCACCTGGCGGGTGAGCAGTTCGCGCCGGACCAGTTGCCCGAGGGCCGCCGCGAGAAAAACCGGTCCGGTGCCGAGCCAGTCCACCTTGAGCAGCCGGCCGAACGCCGCGCACGCCAGGCCCACCGCCAGCGCCATCACCCACGCGGAATGGCGGGGGGTTTTCGTCGCCAGCCGGGTGAGTTCCGCGCGGGCTTGTTCCGTGGTGAGTTCACGGCGCGACACCCGCTCCGCCAGATGCCAGAGCTCCTGGTCCAGCCGCTGGTTCACGCCGAGATGCCCGACCTCGCGCATCCGCGTGATGCCGTTGGGCCCGATGCCGATGGTGACGGCCAGCGAGGCGTAGCCGATGCGCAAGTCCACCCGGTCCGCCCCGAGACCGCGCGCGACCTTCGCCACGATCTCGTCCACGCCGTTCGCGCTCGCGCCGGCCTCCATTAACATCCGGCCCGCGTCCAGCGCCACCATGGCCATCGGCTCCAGCGCCGGGGCGGAGCCGGTGTCTTCGGGAATCATGCTTTCAATTGCGTCCATGGGTCAGTCGGAGGGAAAATCTGCCATCCGAAAGAAGTTTATCAGTAAAACAGACTGTCTCAATTGAATTTTAAAATGTGCCGGGGCGCATCCGGCGGAAGGAATTGCGGGTAAAATAAATTATTGACATGGTAAACGGGATTCCCATTATCAGCTTACAAGTCTGTGGGATTGTCCGGTGTCCGCTTGTCGCTTCACGGGGAACATCGTCGGCGGTTAAAATCAATTTTTCCAGGAGGAAGGATGGATTATGACTGAAAAAAGTTCCGGCTCAGGCGTGCCTTTCAATCTGACGACCATCATCGCACTGCTCACGTTGGTCGGCGGCCTGTTCATCGCATCCCGGCAAGTCAGCAGTGATCGTCCCGTTTCACCCGCCGAAAGTGGCGCGATTTCCTTCAACGATCAGCAGGTGCCCGCGCGCTTGTGGGAAGACCCGCTTTGCTGGACAACCAACCAGGTGCAGGCGGAAGACGAGGCGGCTTTCGCATTGTTGCGCCGGCAAATTGCCGGCCGCGCGCCGACCGGTTTGAAGCCGACGCTCCTCCCGGTGTTCATATACGGAGGCCCCTATGGCGAAGACCGGGAATCCCGCATCCGCAGCCGGTATGCGGTGATTTCGGCGCTGGGTGAAAGCGGATATGCGCCGGAGGATGCGACGCACATCGGCGCGATTGAAATCGCGTGGCCGACGAGCGGGGATTTGAAAAGTGGCCCGCTCACCAACGCTGACAGTTTGCTGCAACTCAGTGCCGCCCCCGGTTCGCCCAACCGACTGCCGGTGGCTTTTGAATGGTATCGGAGCCGTGTTTTCAATGGCGGCGGCAAGCCGGCACCCGAGCAGCGCGTGCTCGTGCTGTGGCTTGACGAGGAGCAATTTCAGGATAATCCGCTGGCGAAAATGGCCCTGTTGCTGGCGAAAATCAACGGCACCACCAATGGCACCCCCGCGCAGCGGTTTGAAAAGGTGGCGCTCATCGGGCCGCGCACCTATGGCTCCAATGATTACTCGGGATTTTCGGACACGTTGCGCGCGGGCATTTCCAACCAGCTCCGCCAGGTGGACATTTTCTGTCCCACGCCCAGCGCCATGGACGAGGTGCTGGTCGCCGGCAGCGGCGATTCGCCGCCGCGCCAGCCGGTCGAAAGCGTGCTGACGAATTTCTGGTTCCATTCCTTCCATAACTTTTGCGCCACCGACGCACAACTGGCCGGCGAAGTCCTGGACGAACTGCGCCTGCGCCAAATCAACTTAACGAACCGGGCAAAAAACCTCGTGCTCATTTCCGAATGGGACACCTTTTACGGCCGGATGCTGTCGCTCACTTACGCGGCGGAACTGACGCATTTGCAGAACTCCAAGTGGAGCGACCGCAACTTCATTGAACGCTACCGGCAGGATAAAAATTGCTGGCCGTCCAACCTGACGTGCTTTGTGTATCTGCGGGGATTGGATGGCCAGACAACCAAACCGTCCCCGGGGGGTTCCCCGGCCGGGGAGCAGAATAAAACGTCCTTCTCGCTGGCGGATTTAAAACATGCCGGCAGCGACCAAAACAAGGCCGCCGGCGAGTCGCAATTCGATTATCTCCTCCGGCTCGGTGACCGGATCAAGAGCCTGGAAAACGAACTCCAGCACCAGGGCCGCGGGCGCGTTGACGCCGTCGGCATCGTCGGCAGCGATCCTTATGACACGCTCGCGATTTTGCAGGCCTTACGGCCTAATTTTCCCAGCGCGGTTTTCTTCACCACGGACCTCGACGCGCGGTTTTTGCATCCGTCACAACAGGACTGGAGCCGCAACCTGATCGTTGTGAGCAGTTATGGTTTGCAGTTGAACAATGAACTGCAAGGCGGCGTGGCCCCGTTCCGTTACAGCGCACAGACGGCCGAATTTGCCGCGACGCTGGCCGCCTTTGGCCGACCGGGCCTGCTCACCTTGACCAACATTCCGCCGCGCCGTTTTGAAATCGGCCGGTTGGAATTATTCGATTTAAGCGTCGCGGATGGCGGCCTGCTCCAACCCCCGCCCATGGCCCGCCAATCCGCCGTGCTTGCCGACAGAAGTTTTTGGATGAAGACCGGGCTGGTGGTGCTTTGCGGGGGATTCCTGCTGATTTATTTCTGGCGCCGGTTGCAGCGGCTGACGTGGGATGCCGGACAATATGAAATCGAATGCCTCTGGTTTCGCCGGGAGGACCTGGGCGGTGCGGAAGGGGCTGCCACCCTGATCCGGCAACTCAAGCATAGCCAGGCGGACCCGCTGGCTTCCTGGTTGTGGTTGGAGTTTTCGGATCGGAACAAGGCCATGACGATTTCCGGCCCCGAGGCTTCGCCGCTGGAATTACAGACCTTTTTGGATTTTTTGAATCTAGTCGTATTGCAGAACGGCATGCCCGTTGAAACCGTGACGGGTTCCGGAATAATCAAGAATGAGACCAGGGAGAAATTTCGCCAGCTCACCCGCGAGAATCAAAGTCAGGGCGTTTTTCTGCAGAAAAATTCCCTCGCCCGCCTGAAACTTTACCGGCGGGCGCTGGATGAATTGTTCAGGGGCATTCTCGTCTCCAGCGCCGCCGCCGTGAAAGCAACGGAGCCGGACGAGCAGCGGGGGAAACTTATGGAGCTGGCGCAGGTGACGGCCGACGCGCGCCAGGCCGGAATTCAACAATACCAACTGCGGCGCAACCAGCGGCTCGCCTTCCAGACCGGCGCGCTGGTTTTCGCCGGCGTCCTGCTGTTCTTCCTGCGGGAAGCCTTGCGCGACAGCTTCTGCAACAGCCGTGGCGAACCGTTTCTCCTGCTGTCCGGAATCAGCGTCTGGCCAACGGAACTGTTGCGATTGCTGGCCATTGTGGCGGCGTTGATCTTTGTGATCCGGACCTACGCATCCTTGCGGTCGGGGGTTTTGGAACTGACCCGCCGCTACCGGCTGCCTCTGACGGTCAAGTCATGTCATTTCAAGTGGCGGCTGCCTTCCACCTCCGCGCCGCAGGCGGCGATCGACGCCGGCAAACTCTGGGAACATTACCAGCAGCTGGGCCGGTTCTGGCAGCGCGTGGGCCGGGTTCTCCCGCTTTTTCTGGTCTATCTGATTTTTTGCCGGGGTATCGGTTTGCTCTTTGGCGGTTCCTACAGCCCGGTGCGCGGGCCGGTCTCCAGTGAATGGAACTATATGTTACTCTGGGCCTCCATCTATACGTTTCTTTTTCTGGCCTTTTGGATCATTGATGCCGCTTGTTTGTGCCGCTGGCTCATCGAGCGGCTGAGCGAATCGCCCACCCGCTACCCCAAATCCTGTCTGCGCTTTTTTGCGCGCCAGCGCGGCTTGGGTAAAAAGCCCGGCAGCGGTGATTACGAGGACACGGCTATCATGGAGAAACATCCCGCCTACGATGACTCCATTCTGGCGGAATGGATTGACATGAAATTGATCGAGCAGCTGACCGAACGCGTGGGCCGTCTGGTGTATTGCCCCTTCATTGTGTTCTTCATCCTCATTGTGTCCCGCAACAACTGGCTGGATCGCTGGCCCTGGCCGCCCGGCCTGGTCATCATCTTCGGCCTGAATCTCGCGCTGGCGGCCGCGAGCATGATCATCCTGCAAAACGCCGCCCTCCGGGCGCGCGACATCGGCCTGGAAACATTGCGGGCCAAAGTGGAGGCCGCCGAACAAAAAGCCGCGCCGACTCCGGAAGTCAACCAGGCGGCCGTCGGGCGCAAACTTCTCGACGAACTCCAATCGCTCGACCGGGGCGCCTTCGCGCCGTTCTGGCAAAACCCGCTGATCGGCGCCATCCTCATCCCTTCCGGCGGCTCTGTGCTGCTCGAACTGCTGGCGTATTTGTTCAAGTAAACGGACGGATCTTCTTCGCGCCTCCGCCTGCGGCGGGTGCCGCGCCATTCTCGCCGGATCGGGCAATCCGGCACGGCCCCGGGAGATATCCGGTGGCAGTTCGGAATTCCGGCTTGTCTTTTGTCGCAAACCCTCTTGAATCAGTTGCATGATACCTCATGCGCCGTCAGCCCGGGCGCTTTGGTGAAATACTTTCCACTCGCAAACCTTATGAAATTAAATCGCTGCTTCCTTGCCGGCCTGGTGACGGTTTTATCCGCGCTCGCCGCGTCTGCCGCGCCGACCGATCCGCTGCAAGCTGGTTTTCTCAATCCCCCCGACTCCGCCAAGCCGCAGACCTGGTGGCATTGGATGAATGGCAACATCACCAGGGCGGGCATCACCGCCGATCTTGAAGCGATGCAGCAGATCGGCCTCGGCGGCGCGACGATCGTGAACGTGGACTGCGGCATCCCGCGCGGGCCGGTGAATTTCATGAGCCCGGAATGGCGCGAGGACTTCAAGTTCGCCGTGTCGGAGGCGAGCCGGCTCGGCCTCGAACTCTGCGTCGAGAACTGCGCGGGCTGGTCGAGCAGCGGCGGCCCATGGAACACCGTGACCAACGCGATGCAGCGCGTCACGACCAGCGAACTGCGCGTGAGCGGCCCGACGAATTTCAACGCCGCGCTGCCGCCGCCGCCCACTACGCTTGATTTCTACCGCGACATCGCCGTGCTCGCGTTTCCCGCGCCCGCCGACGAAGCGGTGCACATGAAGGATGCCGCGCCGGTCGCATCCGCCAGCGGCAAGGAACCTCCGGGCAGCCGGCTCACGGACGGCGACGCGAAGACCTTCATCCGCCTGCCCGTTCCCAAGCGCGGCCAGCCGCAATTCGCGCAGCTGGAATTTCAAAAACCATTTTCGGCGCGCACGGTGAAAATCACCGGCGGGCCGGGCATGCCCGAATGCAAAGGGGACATCCAGGTGTCCGAGGATGGCCGGACATTTCGCACCTTGAAGCCGTTCGCGTTTGCCCGCCGGGGTTCGCTCGTGCGCTCGGTTTCACTCGGTGCGCAGCCGGTGGCCGCGCGATTCTGGCGCGTGCAATTCACCGAGGTGGCCGCCCGGGCGCTGGCCACGACCACGAACATTCCGCTGGCAGAGATCGAACTCGCGCCGCGTTTGATCGTTGAAAACATCGATGCCAAGGCCGGCTTTAACGGCGCCGAAGTGCTGTCCGCGCGTGAAGCCGACGACGCAGCCGCCGGAGCGGTTGAACGCGGCAGCATCGTTGATCTCACTGCCAGGCTGGGCGCTGACGGAAAGTTGAACTGGCGGGTTCCCGCCGGCGAATGGATTGTCCTCCGCCTCGGCTACACCCCGACCGGCAGGAATAATCATCCGGCGCCCAAGGAAGGCGAGGGTCTTGAGTGCGACAAGTTCAGCCAGGTCGCGCTCGACGCGCATTGGGATGGCTTCATGCAGAAAATCCTCGATGACATCGCCCCGCTCGCCGGCCGGAAAGCCCTCAATACCTCGCTGATCGACAGCTACGAAGTCGGCGGCCAGAACTGGACCAAAAATTTCCGCGCCGAATTTCAAAAACGTCGCGGCTATGACCCGGTGAAATTCCTGCCCACGCTCACTGGCCGCGTGGTGGACAGTCCGGCGACTTCCGAACGCTTTCTCTGGGATCTGCGCCGCACCATCGCCGATCTGTTTGCGGAAAATTACTTCGGCCATTTTGCCGAGTTGTGCAAACAGCACGGTTTGTTGAATGCGGTGGAGCCTTACACCGGGCCGTTCGAGTCCATGCAAAGCGGCGCGCCCGCGGATGTCGTGATGGGCGAATTTTGGAGCGGCAGCCAGGGGCATTCCTCCGTGAAGCTCGCCGCATCCATCGCGCACACCTATGGCAAAACCATCGTCGCGGCGGAATCGTTCACCGCGAGCCCCGAGGCCGGGCGCTGGCTGAACGACCCCTATTCCCTCAAGACGCTCGGCGACCTGATGTATTGCCAGGGCTTGAACCGCTACGTCTTCCACCGCTATGCCATGCAGCCCTGGACCAATCGCTGGCCGGGCATGACGATGGGTCAATGGGGCTTTCACTTCGAGCGCACGGAAACGTGGTGGACCCAGGGCAAGCCGTGGATCGATTACATTTCGCACTGCGAATTTCTGCTGCAGCAAGGCCGTGCTGTGGCGGACGCCGCCTATTTCACCGGCGAAAGCGCGCCGAGCGAAATGCGCATGGGCAATCCCGCCCTGCCGGCCGGCTACGACTACGACGCCGTCAACGCCGACGTGCTGCTGCATGGCGCGACGGTCAAGAACGGCCGCCTCACCCTGGCCAGCGGCGCGAGTTACGCGGTTCTGATCCTGCCGCCCAACGATCCGGACCTGACGCCCCGGATGTTGCAGCGCCTGCGCGAACTGGTCCGCGCCGGCGCGACGGTGGTGGGTCCCCGGCCGCAGCATTCGCCCAGCCTCGCGGATTTTCCGAAGTGCGATGCCCAGGTGAAAAAACTCGCCGCCGGACTCTGGGGCAAGTGCGACGGCACCACCATTTTTGAAAATGCCGACGGCAAAGGCCGGATTGTCTGGGGCAAATCCCTGACCGACGTTTTCGCCGCGCAAAACCTCAAGCCGGATTTCGAATTCCAGGGCACTTCGGACGCGACGCGTCTGGCCTACGCGCACCGGGTCGCTGGCGAAGCGGAGATTTATTTCGTGTCGAACCAACGGCGGCAGTTTGATTCCGCCGAATGCACGTTCCGCGTCAGCGGCAAAACCCCTGAATTGTGGCATCCCGACACCGGCGTGATTGAACCCGCAACGGTCTGGAGCGCCAAAGACGGGCGCACCGCGGTGCGGCTGGATTTTCAGCCGGCGGAGTCGGTGTTCGTCATTTTCCGGCACGCGGCGGACAGCGCGGATCATGTGGTCGCCGCCAGCGGCGCGTTCGGTGCCGAGGCGATTGCCGGGGCGGTGTTGAAAATTCAGCGTGCCATTTACACCGCCACCGATGGCACGGGCGAAATGGACGTCACCTCCAAAATTTCCGAACTGGCCCGCGCTGGCCAGCTACCCATGGGCGTCAACAATGAGGCCTTCGGCCGCGACCCGGCGGTGAACCATGAAAAGGAATTGCGCGTGGATTACGTGTTCGCCGACAAGCCCGGCCACCTGACGGTGAAAGAAAACGAGACGTTCACCTTGCCCGGGGCGGCGGCTATCGGTCAGGTGCCACAATGGGAAACAGCCGTCGCCGCCAACGGCCGGCCGTTCGTGAAAGCCTGGAGCAATGGCCGGGTCGAATTGCGCACAGCCGATGGCCGGGTTTTGCACGCGGAGGCCGCCGGATTGCCGGCGCCGCAGGCATTGACCGGCGCTTGGAATTTGAGTTTCCCGCCGGACTGGGGCGCGCCGCCGGCGGTCACGCTGGACCAGCTGATTTCCTGGACCGACCACACGAATGCCGGCGTGCGTTATTTTTCCGGCACGGCCAGTTACGGGCGGGAGATTGAAATTTCGGCCGACCGTTTGAACGCCGGGCGGGAAGTCTGGCTGGACCTCGGCGCGGTGAAAAATTTCGCCGAAGTTTCCCTGAACGGACAGAATCTTGGCGTGCTGTGGAAACCGCCGTTTCGCGTGAACCTCACCGCCGCCGCGAAACCCGGCGCCAACCGGCTCGTCGTCAAGGTCACGAACCTCTGGCCGAACCGGCTCATCGGCGACGAGCAACTGCCGCCCGACTGCGAATGGAACGGCAAGCAACTCAAGGCGTGGCCGCAGTGGTTGCTTGACGGCAAGCCCAGTCCTACCGGCAGGCTGACTTTCACCACATGGCATCACTGGACAAAGGATTCGGCACTGCTGGAATCGGGCCTGCTCGGGCCGGTTACCTTGCGCACGGCGGAAATCATTCCGGCGAACTGAAGCGCCGCGCGGGTTCTGGCGGATGTTTCACGAAGCGCTTGCCATAAGCGCGCCGGAAATTATCATGGCCGCGCATGAAAAAAATCATTGTCATTGTTGCCGCGGCGGTTCTTTGCAGTTTTGACCCCGCCGCCCTGGCGCAGGCTGACGCCGGGGTGGCCGCCGGTTTCCTGGAACAGGCCAAAGCCTCCGGCGACAGCCAGCTGGGCACCATCGCTTCCGAGCTGGCTGGTAAAGTGAAATCACTCGGCGGCCTTCTTGGCGGCAATGCCGCCGTGTCGGACAGCCTCAACAGCACGCTTAAATCACTCACCGGCGGCGCCGATTCCGCCGCGCTTGCCTCGGCCTTCAACCTGGTCAAGGAAGCCAAGTTCACGCCCGAACAGCTAGGCCTCGCCAAGCAGGTAGGCAGTCTCACCTCCGCCTACGTCGTGCAGAAAAATTTCGCCGCGCTCGAGGGCCAGCAGGGCGACGTCGCCACCATCGTCAGCTCGCTGCGCAGCGGCAAAATCAAAAACGCCCTGCCGTCGCTCAAGAATGTCGCGGCGAGCGCCAAGCTCACCGACACGCAGAAGCAGCTCATCACGACCATCGCCGACAAATACGCTCCCGGTCTGAACAAGGCCGCCGGTGCGCTGGACAGCGTCAAGAAATTCCCGGGACTCTGAAGATTGGCGACCGCGTTTTTGTTTTCAGAATAATTTTTCGCCCGCCGCCGTTTGCCGCGCGCGACTATCTCCGCTGGTTTTCTTCCTCGCATCGCGCC
>Ga0209083_1003467_pt1 | contig 13146 bp, 14 predicted proteins | sample AM7aDNAmetaG_FD_184132 | JGI IMG/M metagenome (GOLD analysis project Ga0209083, IMG submission 184132) | Freshwater microbial communities from Finland to study Microbial Dark Matter (Phase II) - AM7a DNA metaG (SPAdes) (version 3) | ecosystem: Environmental > Aquatic > Freshwater > Lake ...
CTCTTTTCGATCCCGTTCGGCGCTGTTGTTACGATGTTCCTCGTACAGTGGATTGTCAAGGTGCTTGTTGAGGTAATAATGACGCCCGCAACCTATGTGGTGGTTGGCGCTCTCAAGAAAGCAGAAAGCGTGGATGCCATTTCAACGGAAGATTCCAGTCATACTCCTTTCTCGCTTACTTTGGAGAATGCGGAAAAGAATCTTCTTGCTGAGGTTAAGGTCGTAGAGAAAGTCATCAAAAAGGCCGTAACTAAGAAGTAACCCTCCTTCATCCTGAGATTCCTTAAAGCCGGTTTATCGCCGGCTTTTTTGTTTGCCTTACTAATTATACATGAGTTACCTAGAATTATACGAAACGAAGCGTCTATTAGACGATGTTCTTGGTATGATGGAGCAAAGGACTCGCCTATACGAAGCGGCGAACCTTGGATTTTATCAAGAGAAAAACCCTTGGCTTACCAAACAAGAATTCGACAAGGTCTGCGCGATAGACCCCACAGCAAATAAGGCCTATTCTAAATGGCTGATGGATCGTTATGTTTCTCTTGTCAATGACAAAAATTCCAACATAGATCCAAAAGAGAGAAAGCGATTATTCTTTGAGGATGCTGAGGCCAGAGAGCTACCAGCTGCGATTAAGCTATTTGATAAAATAAAAGTCAGCCGCAAGGGGCTAATTAATACCGTGAATCATGATATCGCTAACACGCGTTTTGGCATGGAGCCTCACACGGATGACGAGGGCAATTATCACCCGCCGTCTATAGATCGTGAGAGAGGGGAAAAATCAATTGCTAGAAATGAAGCAAAGGCTACTTTGATCCAATCCGTTAAAGATGAAGACATTGACATCATGAAAAAATCTATTATTGATTTGTTAGATATGATGGACCCTTTTATAGCGGCTTTCAAAGAAGATAAAGATGTTTTTCAAACAAAAAAAGAATTGGTTGTGCAAGGTTTGCGTATTTTGTTTGAAGACGATCATTGGTTGGTGACAATCCCAGAAACCTTTGAAGCGTCCCAAAAAATCGGCGGAGGTACTACATACTGGTGTACTGCTGCGAACCGGGATCATTATGATTATTATACAGAAAAAATAGGAGGCCCACTTATCTCCATCGTGGATAAAACAAAGAATCATATCCTACCTAGTCGAAGTGCCCCTGGATATCCTTCGGATAAATATCAACTTCATCTTTCTTCTGATCAATTTAAAGGCGCGAGTGATCAAGAGGTTGGTGCTGCGAATCGTACGAAAATTATAGGTGCCTTTCCCCCAGAAGTGCAACAAATCCTCTCGAAATTAGGATTTAATAGATACACCTATGAGTTACAATCGCTATTCCAGTATGGAACCAGTGACAAGGCCCCTCCAAAGCAGCAAATGAGTAAAAAGATACGGGACCTGATTGCGCATGATGCTAATCCCCATACTCAAAGCGAAGCAGTTCTTAAATGGGCCGTCAAGAATGGTGATCTTGAACTTGCCGATATGATGCTTAATGACAAAGATACCAGTCGATCCGTCATCGCCGATCTCGTCACTGACGCAGCAAGTTCTGGCAATTTTGAAATGGTGGAGAAAATTGTTGGGATAGTAGGCCCTGAGGCTATTAATGCTAACGGAGGTCGTGCCTTCATTGCTGCGTGTAAATTCCCTATTGAACAAGACGATAACACTATTAATGAGAAAGTCAAAAAGGCTGTTAGAACTAATGCGGATCTCCCTAAAGATCGACGCGAGCCTGTGGGGGCTCTTGTTGAAAGGCTCCTTGGGCCTGGGGGAATGACTCAGTATAATGAGTTATCCCAAAAAATCGAAGCGTATTACGTGGGCGCTGAGGCTATTATACATTATTTCGTAGAGCACGGCGCGGACCCAAATTCTCAGAATGGTGAGGCGTTGGGGAATTTGTGTCGATGGAGTAGCGAGGTGGTTTTGAGATTGGTTGCTTATTTACTTGATCACGGCGCCGAGGTCAATATCAACTCCTCATTGCCCTACTGGACCGCATTCAATAATTGCCGCCCAAGAGTATTACAATTGCTTGTTAGCCGTGGTGGCGCTGCTACTGCGGCTCCTAAGAACAAGTAATTCAAAAAAGACCCGCAAATTCTGCGGGTCTTTCTTATATTAGAAACATGCTACAAGTATTAGATTATTTTCGACGGCTCTACAAACAAGAAAATGATACTTCATTTGAAATGTACCCTAAGGACATAACAACCGTTATGGTCCCCACATGGGGTTATGTTTGTTGGCTCGAACAACGCCTCGATAAGTATGAGAAAGAGCCACTACCAGAAGGAAAGGTAACTACCACGACCTACGGAGATTACTCTCAGTTAGAGTTTAATCTCTGGGGGAATTGGTAGACTTAGTACGGCCTTCCTTCAAAATCTTTTGTCGGAGCTATCCCAAAAAACCCCCCGTCGCCAGAACCACCGATTTGATCTTGAATAGCGATTCTACAAGCCACTACAAGGTCATCATAGTCCTCGTCGTCATAGCCTGTGGTGCCTTCCTCTATCATTGCTATGGCCATATCGTCGGCGCCACCTATGTTGGTTCCGCGTGCATCCAACCACTCCTCAGCATCCGCTAACATGTCGGGATCAACTGATCCTCTCATTTTATCTGCGTAAGCACTCCTGGCGGCATTGTTATGTTTGTAGACTTTTTTATTATGAGCGTTGATGAAAGGCCTTTTGATAGCGCGACCCACTTCGGATCCGATTTCAGCCACATCGCCCAGTCGATCATCCATCCAATCGCCTACATCACTCAGGCTTTCATTCATAATTAACTTGGCTTCGTTGATGCTGATGGTCTTGTCCAAAAGAGCCTCTAAAATGTCTCGCTCGGTTAATTTCATAGTAATTCTGCCTTTATTAATTAGTGCCCTTTTTTTTGGGGAGTCAATGTATATTATTCAAGACGACCGTAAGGATGGTAAAAGTGAGCGCATATACTGATGTGATTTCTAAGACTGAAAATATCGATAAAGTCAACAAAGTAGTAGTTAGCCTATCCGGCGGACTTGACTCCACTACTCTTCTGTATTTAATGGTGAGGCGCTATGGAAAAGATAATGTTCAGGCCGTTAGTTTTCAATACCAACAGAGACACGACATCGAATTGGTCCAGGCTTGCAAATCTACAAAGAAGCTTGGAGTCACGCACCGCGTCATCGACATTTCATTTCTCGGGGAAATCGCTAAAGGAGTTTCGTCGATGGTCAAGGGCGAGGTGGCTACGCCGACAATGGAAGATGTACTTGGGGAGCCACAGCCGTCGACTTACATGCCCAATCGAAATATGATTCTCGCTAGTCTTACAGCTGCATTCGCCGAATCGGTGGGCGCAGATGGGCTTGCCTTAGGTATTCAAAAAATCGATTCATATTCCTACTGGGACACTACCCCTGAATTCTATCAGGCTATCGAAGGGGTTCTCAAACTTAATCGCAAACACCCTATAAAATTCATTGCTCCATTTCTTACACTATCTAAGATAGAAGAAATCAAGCTCGGGCAAGAACTTGGAATTAATTACGGTGAAACTTGGTCCTGTTACAATCCTGATGTCATCGAGATCGGTGAGAGGTATGAAGATGAACCCGCAGGAGGGAAAAATAGATTCAAAATACATAGGTATCTTCCATGCGGGAAGTGCCCGAGTTGTTTTGAGAGAGCGCAATCGTTCAAAAAAGCGGGTTCAACAGATCCTATACTTGAAGGCGTAGTGGTATAATGAAATCGGAGGCACTAAAATCTGCGGAATAGTTGGTTCACGAGATCCGGAGAAAATATATCCTTTGCTTGATGAAGTCTCTAAGCGCGGCACCCGAGCTTACTCCGTTTCTCTCATTGATTTAGATGCTTTGAAGTTAGGCATGCGTGCGGAGATTTCTGAACCGTATAAATTCAATCTCGTCAAAAAAGATATCAAAATGATTCTCGATAAGGGCGGAAGCAAGGTAAAAAACCCTTATTGGATAGTCCATCTTCAATCACCGACAGCGAGCAATTTTTCTTTTCATCCAGCTCGGGCCGAGGTTGATAAATATGCCCTATGGCATAACGGAATGATGGAGTCGGCGGAACTTGAAAAATTTAAAGATGATAACGGAGGTAAGCCGTGGGATACGGGCATACTACTTCAACTGCTAATGACTGGGAACCTGGAAGCACAACCCTCCTCGCCTGTTACGGATACACTTCTTACGGGTACATCGCAGGAGAAGCGGATTCTAATTCAACAGGGGCTACATCATATTCTGTCACAAACAACACACCTCCAGAAGTTCCAAGGGAGCTTTGCCTGTCTATATCTCATCCAAGGTCGAGGCCTATACGCATTCCGAAACCTCATCGCTCCTATGTTCCTCGACCAGTTGGGCACCGTCTGTTCTATCGCGTTTGATGGCACACAAAAAATGAAATCGAATACAATCTACAATGTTCCTTCGATGACTCCCATAGGTACTTTTAATAATTCTTACGATCCTTACGGAATGGCAGAGTAATACTGGGTATATTGATTAGGAGGAAAAACAATGAAATTCTATATGACGATATTTTGGTCCCTTGTGATCGTAGCCGCAGTAACCCTACTCAATCAATATTTCTGGGGGTTTGAGACTGGCAGATCCGTATGCGCATTATCCCTTATCGTATTGATCGCCGCCGTTCGTGTTCGTAAGGATTCAATCGCAAGATTTAATTTGTGGACATGATTCCTCCATCTTCTCGGATAATGGATCCTGAGGAGGTCAATGATTTTGAAGAACGACTTCAAGAAGCATTCACCCCAAATGATCTACATATCATTATTGATATAGATGGTCGAGCCGAAGTATGGTCGGGGGATACAGCATTAGGAGTCAAGTGGGCTTCTGTTGACCCCGCCCAATTGGTCGGGCTTCCTGATTCGATCAACCCTCGTAAATTGACAGATATCTTATATGATATGGTCCATCAAGAAGTTGATAAAATTCTAAACCCACAAAAAGAGGTAGAAGATGGAAACTGATAAATCCGAACTATCCCGAAAAGATTTTGAAGAGCTTGTGAGATTGAATGTCTTGGTCCCTTCAATTATTAAAACCTTTGACGATGCTCAAAAACTCGCCGAAGATTATCTTAATCCTTATATAGAGAGAGATTATATTGAGGGCTTCGATACCGACTTCAATGATGATAGGGAATTTGAGCTCGTAATTCATTTCAAGGATATGAGTGATCTTAATTTTTCTATTAGAGGTACTGCGTGAGGCACATAGTCGTAGCAGAGAATTGCGTATTCAATAAAGATACGCTGCCTGATGTTCAGAACACCAATAAGGACTTTCACCCCATTCAGATCAAAAAGGTAGGGGTTAGAAATGTCGAGGTGCCTATTCTCGTTTGGCAGCACGATGAGAACAAACCCATCCAAACTCACGCGACCTTTAGTGCCTATGTTGAGCTGACTGAGGAATCAAAAGGCATCAACATGAGTCGTTGCGGCCGTGTTATTATGGCAGAAGCAATGAAGCACAAAGATGTTGGAAGCAACACTTCAACTCTTCAGTTGATGCAAGACATAGCAAAAAATCTCCAAAGCGAGCACCAGTCCCAAACGGCGTATGTCAAAGCCCGCTTCTCCTATCCTTCGTGGACTAAGGTATATGCGTCTAAACTTGATACCGTTGAGTATATCGACATCGTATGGGAAACCATAGCTGGAGGAGAGGAGATCACCCATCTCCTCACTGTTGAGAATGTGGGCATCTCATTGTGTCCGTGCTCGAAAGAAATGTCGCTTCTCAAGAATAATCTCAACGAGAACGAGAAGGCTGTTTGGTCTAATTGGGAACTCATGGCTAAGGAATGGCCCACTCAGGAACATCTCATGGAGAAGCTTAACATGGCTGGCTTTGGAGCACATAATCAGCGCTCTCATGTAGTGGTCACTGTTCAGCTCATTCCTAATCAGCAGTTGTGGTTTGAGGATCTTATTGCCATCACTGATAAAAGTTTCAGCGCGCCTATCCGAGCAATCCTTAAACGAGAGGATGAGAAGGTGGAAGGTGAGCTCGCGTATCTTGGCGGATACTATGACGATAATGGGTTCACTCCTGTTGAAGGGACGGGCCCGAAGTTTGTAGAAGACATTTCACGCGACGCGGCACAACAGCTCAATACTCTACTTGATAAGAAGATAGCTGATTATGTCGTCGTGGTGGCAAATCAAGAAAGTATCCACAGCAGAAATATTGAGGCGATCGCCGTTTTGACTGCGGGAAGGAATTTACAATAATGGAAAAAATTAAATGGTATGAAACTCGCTATCGCTCCCTTCTAAAGGCGATGACTTGGAGAATAACCGGCACCATTGGCACCACAATAATCTTCTATGCCTTGTCAGGTAAGTGGTCTACGGCTCTCTGGGCTGGAGCGATTGAGTTTGTTACGAAAATTGGGTTATATTGGATACACGAGCGAATATGGGATAAAGTCCCTACCGGTAAGAAGGAGAAAATATGATACAAGCAGCGAAAGCACCAGATGGGACTTTTTCCTATGTGGTCAAAATGGCAGATGGAGAAGTCGTCCTTGGTGGAGATGGCTGTGAAAGTCTTGAAGAGATCCAAAAGTTCTTTGCGGATATTACAGCAATAGCAACGGATACTCCTTGTGATCCTTCTATGGTTCATATTGAGATAGTGGGAAATATTGATCTTCCCGAAAGTCCTGAGCCACCTAAGGTAATGGCTTCGCCTGAAACCGTATATCCTCTCGGAGGAACGGATATGATGCCTAAGAAGATGACAGCGCCGCGGCCATCAAAAAAATCCTCAGGAAGGAAGGCGAAATGAATCTCGAAGTATCCGAAATGTTTCAGTCTCTTCAAGGCGAAGGGCACTCTATGGGATCTCGAGCTTTATTCATCAGATTGAGTAAATGTAATCTCATGTCAATAGGCGTTCAGCCAGGGCGTAGTCAGCCTTGGGTAACTATTTCTCAGGGAAAAGGGAATCCCGGTCGCGGAAGTAAGAAAAGACTTCAAGAGTTGAAACCTGACGATGTAATCTGGGCAGTCGATGAAAATAATAATCTTGTAGAAACTCAAGTGAAAGCAGTTTTTGAATACGAGATTGAGGATAGAATAGAGCTCACTATCGATGGAGTAAATCATGTGATTTATTGTTCTTTCGAGCACCCTTGGCTTACTAATCGTGGGTGGAAAAAAGCAGAGGAGTTACAAGAAGGTGACGAACTTATGCATTTCTCCTCTCAAACCTTAAATGTAGAGAAAATGCGTAAGTATAATCCGCTGTACTCTGCTTTAACGGTTGCAAAAAAGGTTGCTAATACTAACTGGATTGAGCAGGGTAAATCTGTTGCAAAGTCTATTATGCAGCGAAAACAAGCAGGTACATACATCCCTACTATGACATGTCTCAGAGAGAAGGATCCCGAAAGGTATCAAAAAATATGTGAAGAGATTTCCTTTCGTATGAAAGATAATAATCCCATGCAAAATCCGGAGGTTGTCAAGAAATCTCAGGGTATGCATCAAAATATTAATGAGTACTACCCTTACATGAGTAAAACCGAAAAGGAGTTTGCTGAACTTGCGGTAGAAATGCACTTGCCAGTAGAGTATACTGGACGATTCTCTCTGCCAGTCCAACTCGGCAAAAAAACTTGCTACCCAGATTTTAGAATAATAGGCACTAATCGTCTTATCGAACTTTATTGGAGTAATGGGAGGTATTCTCATAGAGACGGGAAGTGGAAGAAAGAAAGACAAAAAGTATACGAGGCAAATGGTTATTCTTGTACCTTTGTAGACTTCGCTTCTCTAAATAAAAATGATGTGAAAGATCTCCTTCGTACAGATCTGCCAGCTCAAAATGGATTGAAGATTACAAAGATTCGTAAGTTCTATTATAGCCCCGCTCATCGTCGAGAAGGTATCGATTATGGAACTGAAAAAACTCGACGAACCAGTACTAAAATGAAAGCTTATGATGTGTCCTGCTATCCGTATCATACGTTTATTGTAGATAGTATAGTTACACATAACTGTGGTGGCTTTGAGGGCAATCTTGTTGGTAAGGATGGGTGTACGTGGCGATGCGACAGCCAGCTTCAGATGAAGACATTCACTGAGTACACTCCTGCAGATCTCGTCTCTGAGATTGAAAAGAAGTTCGGTGAAGAGTATTTCAATAAAATTCTCATAGGCGATGTTCGTATAGTTGTAACCGGTGGTGAGCCCGCTTTATACGCAGAGCCTCTCGCCCAATTTCTTGAAATTATGGATAAGCTTTCTGCCGTCTATCAATTACAGGTGCTCAAAGTTGATAAGAATCAACTCAGGCCCCCTACCTATGAAGTGGAAACTAATGGAACGATTTTTAGCGGGCCTCAGCAATTCTATGAGAGGTTTTCATTTGTCAATTGTTCTCCGAAACTTGAATCGTCGGGAATGCCCAAGGATAAACGAATTGTTCCCTTCGCCTTGGTGGAGATTGCTAAGCATCCTTATTCCAGTTTCAAGTTTGTCATTTCAAAGCCTGAGGATTGGAATGAAATTCGAAGAGACTTTATTGACACGGGATACATACAAGTTCATCCCACTCGTATCTTTCTGATGCCTGCGGGTAATACTCGCGAAGAGCTTATTGAGACTTCACAAGTGGTTTGGAAGATGGCGATGGAGACAGGGTGTCTTGCGACTACCCGCTTACAATCTTGGACTTGGGGCCCTAAGCCAGGTATCTAACAATAAGAAAGCCCCGATCACTCGGGGCTTTTCACTACGCTGTTGATTTTATGAACTTGAAGAATCGGCTAATCGCGCCTTTCAAGGTCGGCGCCGTGTTGTAGGCCCGGTGCGTATTTGTTATATAGGTAGTCTTGCCAGTTTTGGGGTCTACTGACTTCCATACGGCTGGCGTTGCTGTGTGATTGCCCTTCTTTCCAATATGGAAATGCCACACGCACTTTCTCTCCATGCATTCCGCGCGTTCTTCGGGAGTCAGCTTGACCTTATTCTTTTCGAGCTTTTTGAATTCACTTTTCTTTTCTCGAAGCAAACTTTCTCTCAGTGCGGTTCGGGTTTCTTCAATGGCCTCTTTTTCTGATAACGGGCCATTCTCTTCATCGGTTTGATTACCTGATGCTTCTTGGGGTATACCCCCCCAATCATCTTCTTCATCCGATTTCATCCAAGAGATGCCACACCAAACACAATCTCTCATTCCATTACCAATATCCATACCAACTTTACCGCATTCCGGACAGCGATCTAACGGCTCTTCAAAATCACCGACGTCACCAAGGTCATCTACACCTTCCCACATCCCGGTTCCTTCTGATACGGCTTGCTTACCGAGAGGCTGGCCAAAGGATATTTTCCTATCATTAGGATCCATCACTGATTCTTCCATAGGATCAAACTTCAACCATTCCCGAGGAAGATACATAATCTCCCCGTTACTGTCATCCAGCATCACTACAAAGAACGCCGGTACAGCAGGCTCATCCCCTTCTTCTACTCGAACAATAATACCGGAGCGACCATTCGCGCGTTGGTCTCGGGCATCAGAGTCCCCCCAATCTTCTCGAGGGATTCGTATGCGAATATGCTGCCCTTCTATCCCAGTAGGCTCCTCATAGTCTGATACATCACCGAGGTTGTCTTCGATAGACTCGCTCATTCCGGGCAAGGCATCATGATAAAAATCCCCGCCTATCTTTAGAGGTTTACCTTTCAACGAAGTGAGTTGGTTATGATCACACCTGAAGCTCCCACCTACTATTTGAGGCCCCCCTACTAATGAGGTGAGATTATTATTATGACAATCGAAATCTCCCTCTACTGACTTGGGGGCGCCTTTGAGTGAAGTGAGAAGGTTGTCGCTGCAATGAAAGTTCCCCGTCACCGTGCCGAATTGTATTCCTTCAAAACTCGTTAATTCGAGGAGATTGAGATACACATGCCCCGAGACATTGTAGAATCCGGTTTCAGGGTCAATTTTGTAATGTACTCCTGTTTCCTCGAGCTCTCTTATGATTGTATAGAATTCTTCCGTTTTTGACGGTCTGGAGAAGTCATCTGTGTCACCGAGTTCATCTTCAATCGCTTCTCGGAGTATTTTTCTATACCCAAATCTGTTTTTTTCAACAGAGGATTCGAAAATGCCTTGCGGAATGACCTGCTCTGTATGAGGAATATCTCTGGCAGGCTCTTCTTCTTTCGAGGAGATCTTACCTAATTGATCTGAAACAATTGCATGTACTGCGGCGTAAGGGAAGTGTAAATCAGCAGAGACTTTACCGATAGCTTCCGAAGGCTCCATTGTGGCTGCGTATTGATTGTACTTGTCTAATACTGATCTTTCTTCCGGGGACCAAGAATCTACTGGCGAGGCGGTGCCAATACTTTCAGGAGCATCGGGCGCGGGAGAAATATCTTGTTCTGTTTCGTTTGAAACGACATTCTGTACATTGCCTTTTCGCATATCCCCCAAGGTAGGCTCATTTCCCTCGTGCCATCGCCGAGTCTCTCTAAGGACCTCACGATATGAGGATTCCATAATAGGGTCTCCTTCGCTCCACGCGCCACCAGTCAAGCGTTTAAGGTCGAAAACCATATTACGCCCCCAGCCCACTTCCGGAATGAATATCTCTTGAACGTTATCACGCCAAATAGCAGTGCCGTGGTCTTTGAGGAGTTTAACCATCTGATTGATCTTTTCATTAGGAAGATTCATCATCTTAATGTATTTATCGTTATCTTTATCTGTCTTAGCCTGAGCATCGAAGCCTGCGTCTTGGAGAACTCGTTCTATATGGGAATAAAAAGAAGGTGACTCGAAGTCATCAACATAGTCAAGATCCTGATAATCGGTTCCTTCATACAAAGAATACTCCTCAGCTCGATGTTTCTTAGCGAGCTCACGAATTACTTGCTCAATCCATTTCACATTGAGCGGCGTCTCGCCCCAATCGTATTGAATGCCATGCTTGCGAGCGTATTGTAATGACCATTCGATGGTCTCATAGTCAATTCCAAAATCCTCAACAACGCTATCCGCGGCCAACTGAATGGTCTTTTTAGAAACAGTAACATCCATACTTGGACCACTTTCAGCATCACCCGTATCGCTATATTCTGCGAACCCGTCGATGGCGTCAATGAATGCTTTTGTTATCATTCGTACTTTTGATTCTAAGGGAGATACGAGTTCATCGGTATCACCGAGATCGTCTTCGATGCTTTCTAACAAATCAGGCCGGTGTCGGATTAATGAATGGGTAGGTCCTTGGGAAATAGTAAACTTACAACGATTACAAAGCTTACCGGATGTAATAGAATCGCCGCAAATCTCGCAAGATCCAATAGGTTCAGGTTCTTTAGCGTCTCCGAAATCAGGGAGAAATTGGTCTTCCCAAGACAGGGACTCTTGAATAGCACTTTCTTTATAAAATTCCGCATCAGTCTTATAATCGGTGACTCTGTCAGGATCTGAAGCTTGGTATCCCGGGGCGTATCGAGGAACGAATGTTAATATTTTAGAATTTTTCTCTTTCGCGAGAGAGAAGTACTTTCGTAAATTAGGGATATTTCTAGCACCATTGGTAGTCTCACCAACCCAGATTCCATCTATTTCTTCTTCTGCTGAAGAGAATTTCCCCGGTACGCCCGGAGCTCGTATAACAGAAACGCCGCCCTTTCCTTCGTCGAGGTTGTGGCAATTACTGCCCATAAAGGCAGAAGGATTTTTTTTTCTGATAGTATCAAGAAGAACTTGATGATCAATCCGGGGGTATTCCCGTTTATCTGCGTATCCTTCTAGGAATAGGTTGCCCTTCGTGTCTATAAATCCGCGCGCCGATGTCGGTATGAATTTTTTTAGTTCATCTCGATCCGGATTAATATAAACTTCGATTGTAAATAAACCACGTATAAGAGGGGCTCTCCCAGCAGTATAAAATGTCTCTCTTAGGGATTTTACACCATTCTCCGTAGCTAAGGCATCTTCAAGTGCTTGAAAATAAGGACTGGATGGGTTTCTCATGCTATTTTCCTGTGCCGAATTTGTTTTGCTGCGTTTTGATTAATTGTTTGAATAAGTAATTCATATCCCTGATGATCTGAGCATTGCTAACCGGCTTTAATGCCCGTTCTTCTATTTCTCCTTCATAAACATCCATGAGTTGAGAACGCGCTACTTTACGAACCGCGTTGACAACGCCCTCTTCTAAATCATCATTATCGGTATAGGCTACAAGCGCTTGACTTATAGCGATGAAATAATCAGCCGCCGCAACACAGTCACCCTCTAATATCATGTCCGCGGCCATGTCCATCGCGTAGTCCTCAGGCATAACCTTCTCTGGATCTATGAATTTCCATTCTTCTTCTGGGCCAACCTCAGGCTTTGGAAAATCGCCCATATCATCGAGGTCGTTGGCAATACCCTCAAATAAAGTTTCTATACGCATACATAATTAGTCAAGCATAAAAAAAGAGAGGGCCTAAGCTCTCTCTTTTAATCGGATTCTAAAAATTATTCTTTAATCGGAGCCTCAACTTCTTTTACATCATCCTCCGTTGCTTTATACCCACACCAAGCGCATTGACCAGAGGCTACTGCGGGGGCGTAATTCTCCAAGTCGCATTTGGGACAACGGATCAGGTAGATCTTACCGTCATCGCCCTTAAACGCAAATGCCATTCGTTTACTCCTCTACGTTAGCCATCGCCTCCACGATTTCCGGAGCAACGCCCTCTTCCTCGAGGCGTTTGGCAGCCTTCTTGCGACCTTCGACGTAGGTCTTCTGGGCCTTGGCTTTGGCCGCTTCCATGGAGGCTATATTCTCAGTAGCCTCCTCAGTATCCTCGACGGTGGGTTGTTTCCGAGTCCAGCTCTGTTTTCTTTCCGGGTCTGCTGTCTTCGGGGCCTTGGGCTCCTTGACCTTCGGTTCCTTCTTGACCTTGGGCTCCTTCGGGGCCTTAACAGGCTTCACGGCTTTGACGATGGTGCCAGCCTTATCCCGCTCACGATGGATGACAGCCCCATGAAGCTCGATCTTCGCGGGGTCGACGTCCCACCCCTTGACCTTGGTTCCGAAGAGATC
>Ga0209083_1003471_pt1 | contig 13144 bp, 11 predicted proteins | sample AM7aDNAmetaG_FD_184132 | JGI IMG/M metagenome (GOLD analysis project Ga0209083, IMG submission 184132) | Freshwater microbial communities from Finland to study Microbial Dark Matter (Phase II) - AM7a DNA metaG (SPAdes) (version 3) | ecosystem: Environmental > Aquatic > Freshwater > Lake ...
CGATCATCGTGCTCGGGTCGCCCATCTGGCCGCTGGCCTGAGGCATGCCCGAGGGAGCGCCCGCCGGTACAGCTTGCGCCTGGGCATCCGACGTAGACGAACCGCCGCAGGCCGCGAGCGCGAAGCCCGATACGCCGACGGCCAGTAGGAGCGACGCCGCGAGGGCGGCGCGAATCGATCTGCGCATCCTCCACCTCTTCCGCATTGGTGATCTGGTGCGAGGAGTGTGGCAGGGCCATCTGGGGGGGCGCTGAGAGGCGTCTGTGAGGTCGCTGTGAGCAGCGTCCCGGCCGAGCATCGCGAGCTTCTGGCACAGCCAGTCAGGCGTAGCGCGGCATGCTGTTCCTGCTCCAGCCCATGCGGCCGGCGGAGAAGGCGCGTGGCGCGGCGAGGACGCAGAGCACGGCAAGCAGGATGTAGTACGACAGGTTGAGATTGGTGGTCGTGCCGGTGACGGCCGCCGCCAGGTTGTAGAGACTGCCGGCGGCGGCCAGGAAGGAGATCAGTCCCCAGGCCGCGCGATGCGCGGACGGCGTCAGCTCCATGGCGAGGGCGGCGAGGAAGACGGCCGGCGGAAAGAGGAGGAGCGGCAGGGCGGCAAGGTCGCCGGCGTTCAGCCCGCCGGGATCGACCGCCGGCGCCGTCGCCGCGTAAATGGCCTCGTAGACCTGCCAGGCGAACCCGGCGAGGAGGAAGATGATGATCGCCAGCCGACCGATGAACTGGCGGTCGTGACGGGTCATCGACGGCAGCCTGCGGTTCCAGGCGCGGGAGCGACGCCAGGCGCGCGCGATAACTATCGCGCCGACGACCACGAACAGGGGCAGGAGCACCCACGGCTTGGCGGTGAACCAAGGAAACCACGAGAACGGTGGCCAGGTCTCTTCGCGCAGCTTGAACTTCGTCGCGCCGTCGCGCGGCAGGATCTGAAGCACGCGCCCGTCCTGCAACAGGACGTCGACCTGCAGAGCGCTGAGGCCGGTGATGCGGACGCGGTGGTCGACCGTGGCGTACGGAGGCGCCGGCGAGCCGCTGTCGTCGGTTTTGAGCAGCGGCCAGACACCGGCGGCGGCGTGGGCGTCCGCAGCCGGCCACGTGAAGGTCACGGTGGCGCCGGCCGGCGCGCCCGCGGCGCCGCCCCAGGAGGCGACACGCGTCTCGTAGGTCGTGCCTTGCAGCACAGTCGCCACCGTCGGGTCGGCGACTGCGGCCGTCACGGCCTCCGCATCAAGCGTCTGCTGGGCTGTGCCGGCAGTGGCGCGGGCGGAGCCGGGCGCGACGGCGCAGGCGGCCAGGCACAGCAGGAGGGCCGCGGCCGGCAGGACGCGGCGCAAGATGCGGCGCCAGGCGGCCGGGAAGCGACCGGGGACGGGCAGCGCCGGCATGCCCGGCCGCAGCTCGTACTCGCCCCAGCGGACCCACTCGCGCCCGGGGTGCCGGGCGAAGACGGTGTAGTAGTAGGCACGGCCGTTCTGCAGGCCGCTGTCGCGGAACGAGCCGCTGACATCGTGGTACACCACGGTCTGGCCGGCGCCTGAGGCTGCGCCTGCGCCGGCCTCGGGCGCGTCGCCGTCCGCCGCCGGCGCGAATCCGTGGTCCGAGCGCAGGACGCGCACTTCGAGCAGGGTGCTGCCGGGGTAGTCCCATCCGAGGGCAGCGCAGCCGTCGCCCGTGCTCGCGGAGACGCGTCGCGTGCGCACATCGGTGACGTGCTCTGTGCTGTGGTCGTGCCCGGCGGCACTGCGCCTCATGGATCCCTCCACATCGCTCGGTCGCCGACACGGCAAAGCATACCAGTCCGGCTAGAACATCCCGTAGCTCGCCGGCAGGTACCGGTCGAGGCGGCCGAACGGCCGGGAGGCGAGCAGAAGCCCCGGCGTGGCGTCGTACACCAGGCCCGCCTCCCAGAAGACGCGCTGCGCTCCGGCGCACGGCGCGGGCACGCCGGCCTTGACCCTCTCGAGTCCCCGCGCTGCCAGTTCGGCGAGAACGAAGCGCAGCACCGTCTCAAGATCCGCGGCCCGCAGGCTCGCCACCGGGCCGATCCCACCTGTCAGATGACAGAGCGCGTAGGCGACGGCCCTGCCGGCGCGACGAAAGAGCCAGCCGCGCCGGCCGCCCTCGCTCAGAGAGAACTGGTGGTCCACAGTGCGCTCGAAGCCCAGAACGGCGAGGTCGAGAGCCCGCAGATCCGGCAGGGCCGCCGCGGTGAGCGGCTCGGGCTCGAGCGTCCCGAGTCGCGGCCGTCCGCCGGCTCGGCCTGCGCCGGAGCGCGGCGGTCCGGCGAACCCGAGCAGCGCTTCGCGCGGCAGCATCCCGCGGCGCGCGTACAATGTGTTGGACACCGGCTGCAGGGTGTCGGTGATGGTGGCGCGTACGGCGTGCGCCGGGGCGCCCGTCCTCACGCGCTCGAGCAGCTCCGCGCCCACGCCCGCGCCCTGCGCCTCCGGCAGCACGAACAGCGAGCTCAGGAACCACCAGTCGTCGCGCACGATGGCCGAGCTCCAGGCGACCATGTCGCCCTGCCGCTCGGCCACCCAGCACCGCTCACCGTCGTGGCGCAAGGTGTGAAGGAAACCGGCGTCCCGGTCGTTCTCATCCGGCACCAGATCCTGCCCCGCCGGCGCGAGATAGCCGTTGAGAGCCGCGCGGTAGACCTGGAAGGCGCGGCCGGCGTCTGCGGGCAAGGCGCGCCGGTACGTGATTGCTGCAGCGGTCATGACGAGTAGCCTACACCGTGCGGGTTTTCCGATGCGGGAGCTTTGTGCTACCCTAGTTCGCCGCTGTCGCTGCGGGACTACCCGGCGGCAGGACACGCGGCTCTGCACCGTGAAACCGAGGTTCGAAACGGCGACGCAGGGCAGAGCAGCAGTTCGACCTTGCGTGGCGCATTCGTCTAGGGGCCTAGGACGCCGCCCTCTCACGGCAGTAACACGGGTTCGAATCCCGTATGCGCTACCACCTCTCCTGCACGGACGCCCTGCTCGCGCCCAAGAGCAGTCGCCTCGCTTGTCGCGGACGCGAACAGCCGCCCGCGCACCGTGCTCAGCGGGCCGCCCATGGGACCGAACCGGCTGTGGAGCCCGCTCTCGTCGGCGCCTCGCTCGTGGGGCCGACATCGCCAGCAGCCGCTGCCCTTCTGGGACCTGCCGGCCATTTGTCCCATGGCTGGACCCCGGTCCGGTTTCATCGCACCCCTCAGCGAACATCACCAGAGTGCCGATGCTCCACATAATCGCGCCACCCACATCGCACAAAGGAGGAGCCATGGATGCGCAAGAGAACCCGTTGCAGAGGATTGTCGCCCGGTGCTGGGAGGACGAGGCCTTCAAGGAGAGGCTGATGGCCGATCCGGCCGGAATGCTCAAGGCCGAAGGCGTCGAGGTTCCGGAGGGCATCACCGTCAACGTGGTGGAGGACACGGCGCAGGTGCGCAACCTGGTAATTCCGGCGCAGCCGGGCAGGCTGGCGGACGAGCAGCTGGAGAGCATGGCGGCTGGAAGTTGCTTCTGGAGTGACATCCCCGGATGCAGTGATATCCAGCAACCGGCATGTGGCAAGTTGGGGTGAAGATCAAGACCCTCTGATCAGTGCGGAGGGTCACGGCCGCGGATGCATCCCGTTTCGGCAGCGCCCGCGTCCGCCTTCGCGGTCCGGCTGCCACCGAGCCGGTCCCTTTTGACAGAGGCCGTCTGAGGATCTCGTGCCCTGATACTCGGGCTCCATGTCAAAGAGCACCAGGTGGTCGCGGGCGAGCAGACCTGCGCCAGGCGCGGCATGGCGCGCCCTCCCCGCGCCTGAGATCACGCAGTCCTCGCAGCGCGAGCGTCCCCCACGGTCGAGACCCCCGAGCCCGCAGCGTATGCCTGAGGCAGATGTTCTATGGTCGGGGCTACTGGAGATAAGCTACTGTCTTTCGACACGCCCCATGTAAGAGGAGAGGACCACGGCCGAGCAAGGCAACCCGCTGCAGAAGGTGATCACGAAGTGCTGGGAGGACGAGGCCTTCAAGAAGAGGCTGCCGGCCGACCCGGCGGCGACGCTCAGGGCGGAAGGGTGCAGGTCCCCGAGGGCATGACCGTCAACGTGGCCGTGGATTCTGAGGACGTGCGCACCCTGGTGATCCCGCTGCCTCCGACCGCTGAGTTGAGCGAGGCAGAGCTCGCCGGGATAGCGGCCGCGGATGGTAGTTGTTTGTGCGTGCCAGGATTGTTCGCGCCTGGAATGACAATGTAGGTTGGCCAGTAGGGACTACTGGGGAGCTCGAGTGCATCATGGGAGGCATCGCATGAGGTCGGTGGAGGCAGTCCGAGAAGCTCGGGGCCTGAGTGCCCGATCCCTGAGTGCCGCCGTGCTCACGGTCCTGCTCGTGGTCCTGGCCTGTCTGGCGGCGAGCGCGCCCGCCGGCGCGCGCGCGGTCAACGTCGAAATCTCGCTCTACAGAAACCCCGGGGAGTCCGACCGGGCTATCTATGACAGCATCATCGGAGCCTTCGCCGATGGCGTCTACGAGTCATCCAACGGCGCCATCACCATCGGTAGGGTGACGTTCTTTGCCGACCCCACAAGAACGAAACCCCGCACCATCATGTGGGGGGAGACGGGGGACAGCGTCTGCGCCACGGTGTCCGGCTGGGGTACGAGCACCGGGCGGATCGTGATGTGGGACCAGCGCCCGACGCGGAACGTGGACTACATGGAGAAGCCCGTCGAGGCCGGGTACGCCCTGGCGCACGAATGGGGTCACTACTTCTTCGGGCTCTTTGACGAGTACAAGTCCGGGAGCACGAAGTACGACGACCAACCGCCCGAGCCGGACGGAACGCCCGGAAAGAAATGGCCGTCCATGCCGCACTCGACAGACGTTCCGACCCGGTACTCGATCATGACCGCCCAGTACAACGCGGTGGGGGGTCCCGGGTACTATTCGTGGCTCAACTTCTCCACCAGTGTCGACTACCAGGACGAGACGGCGCAGGGGCGCATGTTCGGGGCCAGCGGCTGGGAGACACTCACGCGGCCGCCGGCCGAGGATCCCAAGCCGCCGGCCGAGACGAATGAGAAGCCGCGGCAGAACCTCTCGCGGGAGCTCCAGGACGTGCGCGGCCCGAACAACCGCCCCCGCATCGACCTCCCCAACGCGGCCGCCCGGGCGGACCTGAAGATCGAGTGGATGGCGGACGTTCCCGCGGCCGAGCTCGTCCTCCCGCGCTCCGCGAGCATGGCCGCCGAGGGCAAGATGGCGGCCGCAAAGCAGGCCGCCGAGGCCTTCGTCGAGGCCGCCCCCCTGGGCAGCATGGTCGGCGTCGTCGCCTATGACGACGTGGCCACCGTGGTGCAGCCGCTGACGCTGCTCGCCGGCGCGGCCGACCGCGAGCGCCTCGTCGCGGCCATCGACGGCATCACCCCGCACGCCGCAGGGGCGGCCGTCGGCGACGCTGCGCAGCTCGCCCTCGAGAGCATCGCCGCCCTCGGCGAGCAGGCCCCCGGCGCCGTCTTTTTGCTCGCCGACAGGGCCAGCGACGCCGGCCGCGACCCGCTCTCCGTGGCGGCCGCCTACCAGGCCCGCGGCGTGCCGCTCTCCACGATCGCTTGCGGTGAGGGCGCCGACGAGGCGCTGCTCGGCACTCTCGCCGAAGAGACCTCGGGCGCCGCCTACGCCGCCGGCGCGGATCTCGGCGAGCTCACCGCGGCCCTGCTCAGCGCCGAGCAGCAGGCCACCGCCGCCGTCAGCCTGGCTGCGCCCGCGGGCAGCGTCGCGGCCGGGGCCGTCGTGGAGTACCCCTTCGAGGTCGACGCCAGCCTCACCGCTCTCTCCGCTGTGCTCACGCATGCGGGCGCGAGCGGCGACGCCCTCGTCGAGGCCCTCGCCCCCGACGGCGAGGTTGCGGCCACGGCCGTCGCCGAGCAGGCCGGCGGCGCCGTGCAGCAGAGCCTCAAGGTCGCGAATCCCGCGCCCGGCCTCTGGCACCTGCGCGTGAGCTCGGCCGCGGCTCACGCCCTTGCGCTCTCGGGCCTCGTGACCGGCAGCCCCGGCGAAGGCGGCAGCGCTGTGCTCACGGTGGACGCCGAGGATACGCGCTACCCGCGGCCGCTCGCCGTCTCTGCCCAGCTCTGGGGCGAGCGCCCGCTCGCCGGCGCCCGGGTCACGGCCCTCGTCGCGGCCCCCGATGGCAGCCAGCGCGACCTCCTGCTGCGCGACGACGGCAAGGAGGGCGACGCGTTCGCCGGCGACGGCGTCTACTCGGCCCTCCTTGAGGCGCGGCGCAACGGCGTCTATACGTTCAGCGTCTCGGCCCAGGCCGCGGCGGGCAGCGCCTACTACACGAGCCTCGGCCTCGGCCTCGCGCCCTCCGAAGGTGACTCCGGAGACCCGCCCCCCGACGTCCCCCTCAGCGCGAGCCTCGAGCGCTTCGCCCTGGCCCAGGTCACGGTGAGCGGCGTCGGCGCCGACGACCACGGCCACGACATTGCCACGGCCACGCCGGTCGTCGCCGACGACAGTGACGTGCCCGGCGAGATCGACGCCGCCGGCGACCACGACTTCTTCCGCGTCGCGCTCCCGGCCGGCGAGAGCGCCCTCACCTTCCGCGTCACGGGCCTCGCCTTCGGCATGGAGCCCAGGCTCACCCTGCGGGACGCGGCCGGCGCCGTGCTTTGCGGCCCGCTGCAGCTCGGCGAGGGCACCGACGAGTACCTCTTCACGCAGCTCACTGGCCTCGAGCCGGGCAGCGTTCTCTACGCCGAGGTCGCCGACGCGGAGGCCGCCGGCAGCGGCACCTACTGCTTCAGCGCCGGCCCCGCGATCGCCTCGGACGAGCTTCTGCCGAGCACCATCGCGGCCAGCGCCGGCCCCGGCGGGACGATCAGCCCGGAGGGCGCGGTCTCCGTTGCGCACGGCGCCGCGCAGCTCTTCACGATCATCCCGCACGCGCACTACCACACCGCCGACGTGCTCGTCGACGGGGCCTCGCTGGGGCCGCTCGCGGTCTACACGTTCAGCAACGTGACGGCCGATCACGCGATCAGCGCGACCTTCGCCCCCGACTCCTGCACGGTTACGCCCTCGGTGGTCGGTGGCCTGTCCGGCCACGGCACGATCACCCCGGCCACCCCGCAGACGGTGCCCTGGGGCTCGACCCTCACCTTCAGCTTCGCGGCCGCGCCCGGCTACGAGGTGGGCACGGTCACGGTCGACGGTCGCGTGCTCCTCCGGCCGACCCCCCGCGACGGGCATGACGAGTACACCTTCGCAGCCCTGGAGGCCGACCACACGATCAGCGTCAGCTTCGCGGTCCCCGCGGCGCCCGGCCCGCGGCGGCTGCCGCGCTACGCAAACATGCCGTAGGTGCTCGGCGGGCAGGGCGGGGTCAGCCCGGCGGGCGTCACGAGCGTCGCCTACGGGGCCACGCCGACCTGCCTCTTCACGCCTGACGCCGGCTACCGCGTCGACGCCGTCACGGTCGACGGTCTCGCCGTCGCCATGACGGCGACCAACGCGGATGTTCCATGCCCGGGGCTACTTGAGACAAGGTACTGTTGTTCGACGCGCCCCCATGCGAGAGGAGACGACCATCGCCGAGCAAGACAACCCGCTGCAGAAGGTCATCACCAAGTGCTGGGACGACGAGGCCTTCAAGGAGCGGCTGCTCGCCGACCCGGCGGCGACGCTGGCGGCGGAAGGTGTGCAGGTCCCTGAGGGCACGACCGTCAAGGTGGCCGTCGTTACCGCGGACGTGCGCGCCCCGCTGATCTGGCCGCTTCCGTCCGCTGAACTGAGAGACGAAGAGCTCGCCGGGATAGCAGCCGGTGCTGGTCACATCGAAGAAGTCCTGGGCCATTCAGCTCAGTAAGAAGCCGAAAGGAGAACAGCACATGAACGAGCAACAGAATCCGATGGGCAAGGTCATCGCCAAGGCATTGCAGGACGAGGCCTTCAAACAGCAACTGATCGCGGATCCGGCGGCCGTCCTCAAGGCCGCAGGCGTTGAGGTCCCGGAGGGCAAGACCCTGAAGGTGGTCGCGGACACCGAGAGCACTCGCCACATCGTCCTGCCCGCGCGTCCAGCCAATCTGTCGGACGAGGAAATCTCCCGGGTCGTTGGGGGCGAGGGGTTTATCGGTGGATTGGGGCTAAACTTCAATAACTACTACTCCATATACGACGATCTTGATGCCCCCGGGTGAAATCAGATACGGTCGGGGCGCGCTGATACCTCCCGCCCTCTCGGGCGCGCTGGGGGCTTGACGGCCTCCGCCGCCCCGGTCCCCCAGCCGGAGGCCGCTCAGGCGGGGCGTACGCGGTAGCCGACGATATGCAGACGTTTGAGGACGGTGACCCAGATCCTGGTGCAGCCGCCCTTGGCGGCTACGCGCCCGCTCAGCCCGCCGTGCAGCCAGGCGTGCCAGCAATGCACGTACCGCCGGAGCCGGCTTTCGCCGGCTCCTGTGCCCGTCACAAGCCCCGACGCGATGGTCGGCCAAGCCCGGATGAACGTTCTATTGCCCGAGGTGGTTCGACGCGGTATCAGTCACTTGGCGACCGCGGCGTACCAGCGTCGTCCTGCCGCATGTTCAGGAGGGAGTGAAGCTCGTGAACGACCAGGAGGACCCGCTGCAGAGAGTCATCACCAGGTGCTGGGACGACGAAGCCTTCAAGGCGCGGCTCCTGGCCGACCCGGCGACGACGCTCAGGGCCGAGGGCGTGGAGATCCCCGAGGGCGTGACCGTGAACGTGGCCGTCGATTCCAAAGACGTGCGCACCCTGGTGATCCCGCTGCCGCCGACCGCTGGGCTGAGCGACGCCGAGCTCGATCAGGTTGCAGGCGCGGCATGGTGCGACATGGGTCAAAACCCATGCCTCATATGGCGATCGGATATGCTTTGAAGTTAGACCTCCGTTAGTGGACGTTGAAGGGCAAGACGCGGGTAGACAGGGCGATCGGGGAACGCCAAACCCAAGTACCGGCTGCCTGCGGCAGCCGGCGGCGGGGTGGCCTACGAGGGCTACGCCGGCCCGGTCCCTGTGGTCCGAGGCCCTTCAGGCGGACCCGCACGTGCCGGCCGCTGAGGTGAAGCCGTTTCGGCACGATGATCCAGATCCGGGCGAACCGCCCTGTGCTGCTGACCCAGCCGCGGAGGCCGCCGTGCAGCCATGCGGGACCAGCGCCGGACGTACCGCCGGAGCCTGTCTTCGTCGGCCCCTTGCTCATGAAGCCGGCGGGCGCGCCGGACGAGCCGGTGGGTGGACTGCGCGGCGGGCCTGAGCTTACGTCCGGGCCGCAGGCGGTACCCCAGAAAATCGAACTTCCTGGTGGTTCTGCCGATGAAGCGTTTGTCGGGATGAACGGTGAGCTGCAGCGCTCGCAGCACGGCGTGCATGCTGCGGATCGCGTGTCTCAGCTTGTGCCGCGTCGGGGCGCAGATGACGTAGTCGTCCATGAACCGCACGTAGCGGACGCCCTTGGGCTGCAACGACTCCATGGCGCTGTCCAGAGGAGTGAGATAGAGGGCCGCCGGCAAGGGCGACAGCGAGCCGCCCGCCGCCAGGCCCCGGCCGCTGCGGCGCGCATCGGGAAGCGCGAGGTACTGGGCGACGAGAGCGCGCGACTCCAGGGTGGCCCCGGCCTGGACCAGCAGATCGAGAAGCACGCGGTGATCGATGGACCCGTGGTACGAGCGGATGTCGAAGCGGGCCGCGAAAGGCAGCCGTGCGCAGGCCGCGCGCGCGAAGCGGACGGCGCCCTTGACGCCGCCGTGCCCCCTGACATGGGCGCAGTGCGGGCTGACCTGCTGCGCCGGTTCCGTGCGCAGACGCGCCGCGCCGCTGCGGATGTGCTCGCGGCCGGCGGGCGGCCAGCGCGCGAACCTGTGGCCGTCCGCCGACCAGAGGCCGCGGATCAGGAGGTCTGCGGGCCGCGCCTCGAGCGGCGACCCTCCCGCGTTCTCGCGACGTGCACCAGTGCTCTCGCTCACGATAATCCTTCCCCTGGAGGCACTTGATGTTCGGACCCTATGAGATCACGCGCGACGGCCGCACCTATCACGGCAACGTCGCCCTCAAGGAGCACCGCCTCCTCGAGCGCGACGGCGAGCACTGCCTCTTCCTCGTGCAGGACATGGCGGCGCTGCCTGTCAGCGCCGCCCTGGCGGCGGCGATCACGCGCCTGACGCCGGGCTTCTCCACGCTCGTGCCCGACGGGCTCATGCAGGCGCTGCGTGGCTGCGGGCTCGTGGCGGAGGCGGAGGACGAGGCGGGAGCCGCCGGAGCGATGGACGAGGCGGGAGCCGCCGGAGCGATGGACGATGCGGCAGGCGCCGAGGCGAAGGACGACGCCCCGGCCGCGCCGCCCGGCTTCCCGGTGACGAGCCTCGCCCTCTTCCTCACGCAGACCTGCAACATGCGCTGCGTCTACTGCTACGGCGAGGGCGGCGAGTACGGCGGGCGCGGGGTGATGAGCGAGGCGACGGCGCTGGCCGCCGTCGACTGGCTGCTCGAGAGCTCGGGCGAGGAGAAGACGGTCCACGTGAGCTTTTTCGGCGGCGAGCCCCTGCTGAACTTCCTCCTGCTGCAGCGCGTGGTCGCGTACGCGAGGGAGCAGGCGGCGGTATGCGGCAAGGAGGTCAAGTTCGGCATGACCACCAACGCCAGCCTGCTCACCGACGAGATCATCGCCTACCTCGCGGAGGAGCAGATCAGCCCGCTCGTCAGCTTCGACGGCCCGCCGGAGATCCACGACCGGCAGCGCCCCTTCCGCAACGGCCGCGGCTCGCACGCGCGCGTCCACGCCAACGTGCAGAAGCTGCGCGCCGCGCTGCCCCGGCTGACGGGCCGGGCGACGGTCTGCGCGGGCAGCGACCCGTTCGCCGTGCGCCGCGGGATGGAAGAGGCGGGCTTCACCAGCAGCCTCCTCAGCCCCGCCTCGCCGGTGGTCCTGCACCAGACGGGCGTGGCGGACCCGCAGGCGGAGGCGCAGGCATCAGAAGCGCGGCGGCAGGCCGCGGAGCTGATGCTGGCTTACCGGCGCGCCGAGACGGCGGAGCTCTTCTCCGCGGTCCGCGAGCGGCGCCTGGACGCGCAGACGGCGCCGGGCGTCCTGGCAACGCTGGCCGCGCTGGCGGACGGGCGCAAGCACCACGCGGCCTGTGGCCTCGGCCGGGGGCTGCGAGCCGTCGCCGTGAACGGCGACGTCTACCCCTGCCACCGCTTCGTGGGCCTCGAGGACGCCTGCCTCGGCCACCTCTCGGACTACCGCGCCGGGGCGCTCAACGACTACCACCGCGCCGTGGTCGAGAACCTCCCCGCCTGCCGCAGCTGCTGGGCGCGCTACTTCTGCGGCGGCGGCTGCTTCTACGACAACCTCGCCCGCAGCGGCGACATGCACCGGCCCGACCCCGACGTCTGCCGCGAGATGCAGACGGTCTGCGAGGACGTGATCTGCGGCTGGTGCGCGCTCGGCGAGGAGGACAGGGCCTACGTGCGCGAGCAGGTGAAGGAACTGGAGAACGAGCTGCAGCCCTGACGGCCGGCCTTGCCGCACGCAAGTCTCCGTCGTAGGAGCGAGCGTCGCGGACGGAGGTCCATATGGGAGGAAGAAGATGGCTGGCGAGGAAGGACTCGAACCTTCAATCCCCTGATCCAGAGTCAGGTGCCTTGCCAATTAGGCCACTCGCCAGCGATGCCCGTAGGCAGAGGGAAGTGTACCGCGAGACGCCACGCTCCTCAACTGCGCGGCGCGCTCAGGCCGTGTCTTGCCGCCCCTGCGCCTGCAGCTTCGCCCAGGTGTCCCTGAGCGTGAGCGTGCGGTTGAACACGAGCGCCCCGGGCGCCGAGTCGGGATCGGGGCAGAAGTAACCGAGGCGCTCGAACTGGACGGTCTCGCCCTCGAGCGCATCGGCCAAGCTCGGCTCGACGAGGCAGCCCGTCAGCACCGTCTCGGACTCCGGGTTCAGGTCCTCGAAGAGGTCGCGGCCGCCGGCGCCGGGGAACGGCTCGCGGAAGAGATAGTCGTAGAGCCGGATCTCCGCGGGCACAGCGTGCGCGGCCGACAACCAGTGGAGCGTCGCCTTCGGGCGGCGGCCGTCGGGAGCGCCGCCGCCGCGCGTTTCCGGGTCGTAGGTGCAGCGCAGCTCCACGACCCGGCCCTCCGCGTCCTTGACGACCTCGGTACAGGTCACGAAGTACGCGGACCGCAGCCGCACCTCGCGGCCGGGGGCTAGGCGGAAGAACTTCCGCGGGGGCTCCTCCATGAAGTCGTCGCGCTCGATCCAGAGCTCCCGCGTGAAGGGCACCCGGCGGCTCCCGGCGGACGAATCCTCCGGATTGTTGGGGGCCTCCATCTCTTCGATCTGCCCCTCGGGGTAGTTCTCGATGACGACCTTGAGGGGGTCCAGCACGGCGAAGCGGCGGGACGCGGTGCGGTTGAGGACGCCGCGCACCGCGTGCTCCAGCATGCCCACCTCGACGACGCTGTCGGCCTTGGCGACGCCGACCATCGCGACGAAGTCGCGGAGCCCCTCGGCGGGGAAGCCCCGGCGGCGAAGGCCGGACATGGTGGGCATGCGGGGGTCGTCCCAGCCGCGCACGTGACCCTCATTGACGAGGCGCAAGAGGACGCGCTTCGAGAGGACGGTATGGGTGAGGTTGAGCCGGGCGAACTCGATCTGGCGCGGGCGCGAGGGCACCGGCAGGTTGTCGATGAGCCACTCGTAGAGCGGCCGGTGGCCTTCGAACTCCAGGGTGCAGACGGAGTGCGTGATGCCCTCGATCGCGTCGGACTGGCCGTGGGCGAAGTCGTAGGTCGGGTAGACGCACCAGGCGCCCCCCGTGCGCGGATGCTCCGCGTGGAGGATGCGGTACAACACGGGGTCGCGCAGGTTGATGTTGGCGGCGGCCATGTCGATGCGCGCGCGCAGCACGCGGGCGCCGTCGGGGAGCTCGCCGGCGCGCATGCGCGCAAAGAGGTCGAGGCTCTCCTCCGCCGGCCGGTCCCGCCACGGGCTCTCGCGGCCGGGCTCGGTGAACGTGCCGCGGTGCTCGCGGATCTCGTCGGCGCTGAGGTCGTCCACGTAGGCCTTGCCGGCCGTGATCAGGTGGACAGCCCACTCGTAGAGCTGCTCGAAGTAGTCGGACGCGAAGTAGAGG
>Ga0209083_1003479_pt1 | contig 13121 bp, 8 predicted proteins | sample AM7aDNAmetaG_FD_184132 | JGI IMG/M metagenome (GOLD analysis project Ga0209083, IMG submission 184132) | Freshwater microbial communities from Finland to study Microbial Dark Matter (Phase II) - AM7a DNA metaG (SPAdes) (version 3) | ecosystem: Environmental > Aquatic > Freshwater > Lake ...
TCAGTCCCGCCGCGGCTAAAGCCGCCGCCTTCTCCGCCTTCTCCGCCTTCTCCGCCTTCAAATATTCTTTGTGTTCAATCGCATCCGTCTCACGGCAAATCTGTAATTCCTCTGGAGGTACAGATTTACCGAGATCATTATACCACTCTGTGAGTGCTTCTTCCATCTGCTCGCCGAGAGTAATCGCCATTTTTTTTGTAGGTGGCTGGGACGGAGCTATCGCTGGCGCCAGTTCCTGATTCGGCTTCCAGGAAATGAATTTGGGACCATCCTCAAAATGGCAACGGATTAACGGCATTTTCTTGATACCCTTCATCATGACCGTTTCGGTTTCAATTTTAGTTTCCTATAAGGTGCCGCCGGCTTGAACACATTCGCCGTGATAAAGTTGGAAACCGTTCGGCGTTTTATTTGCAAAAGTTCCGCCAAATCCACGGTCGTATATTGTTTCGTTCCATACAGGTCCTTCAGTTTCATCTTGGCATAAGGTGACAGTTCCGCATTTATAATCGGTTCATACTCCGTATCGTCATACTCATGTACCGGATTTAGACATTCCAGGCAGGTACATATACCATCATAATATACATTAATATCATCAGGATTTGCATTCGGTTGAGAATCCTTCCACGCATAAATGAGGTCACGAACCAGCATTTTTATACCATTATAAGCGAAAATGGGTCGCCCCTGGGGGTCTTTAGACCCCTTCCAATACCAATGTAGGCCCTCCGTATAGGGTTTCCGAATTATACATCTCCAGAAGCGCTCTTGGAATTGTTCCCGCGTTTCGTATTTATTTCCTCCATAAGAGTTTTTGAGAATTATAGAGGACTCTGTGTCAATCCTGTTGAATTCAGACAGATTGGGGAGATTCATCCTACAGGTGGAAAAGAGAGTAATAATACGGGGATTCTATCCGCGATGGTCGCTACAAAAATTGAATTGTTCGGTGGCGTCACCTTGATTCTGTCCCCAAAATGATGACAGAGTCGCCCCAATGTATCATCTGTCTTGTAAATACCCCTCCACCGAGAACGTATCAGTTCTCGTGTAGTTGTTCTGTGAATTCCCATAAAACATGTATGGAAGAGTGGTTTGCAAATCCGGGCGCAGGTTGCCTTTATTGTAGAAAGCCGACGCAATTGTTTAATCCAAACGTCATGTATAATCCTTTAGAGCCGGTATATGCGCGACAGGCATCGGAAATATCAATCTCAATCACTGCCACCACATCATCAACGGCCTTACATGTTGTATCCTCGCCATCCATCGCAACAATATGTAAGTTTGGAGTCGTGTTCATAGGTATTGGGGTATTAATTGGTGGCTGTATCGCGAGTATTGGACATATCAATTAATAATAGCCCTTGTACTCACCCAAATACATATTTTCGCCCGGTTCCTTGCCATCCACCATCCGGGGCGTCGGCTGGCCCGCAATAGAACTGCTACCCTTCAGGCATACGGTCTTCATTATGTCCTTAACATCATCCATAAAGTTCTTGAAAAGTTCCATCGCTTTTTCTTGCTCCTTCGTGCTAATCGTATAAGATGTACATAGGCGCTTCAGGAGCATGACGCCTCTCGTGTTCCACTTGTCCGTGGCAATCACGAGGTCGCGCACGGGAATCGTCAAGGCGAAGCAGCGGGCAGCCGTCTCGGCAATCGGCTCCAGGTCCTGCTGGGTGGAGAAGGGCTGGTTCCGCGTGGCATTTACGAGGTGGCCGGCAGACATAAGGTCGCGTTTCAGGCAGGCGAGTTTTCCTAACAGGACTCCCAGCTCACGCAGATCGTCGGCTCCCTCCTCCGTAGAAGAGGCTTTTGAGGAAAACGTCGTATAGAGAAGGGCGGCATCGTCGCTATTCTGAATACAGTCGGGTACGCCGGCCATGTGAATCGGGCCGGCGAATCCCTCAGTAATAGGCATTGTGGGACTGGTCGTCCACATTTGATAGCCAATCACCGCCGCAATCATCGCCACAAAAAGCGCTATAAAAATGTATGAAGATACTTTGGGGAGTTTTTCCTCATATCCAGCCATTCTTTTTACAGGGTAGTTTATAATTTTACACTGGGAAACTTTCTACGATTCCGTGTTGATGAAACATTTTTCGCATTCGCCCGATTTTTCAGGGTGCGTTTGCGTATAACCATGGCCGAGGCGACGGTTTCTTTTTGTATTTGAACAGGTGGAAGCGGTAGAGGAACCTCGGGAACAACCGGTATAACAAATTCCGGGTCGTGAAGGTCCGGTAATACAGAAGGGACTGTCTCCTCGGCGGCCGGCAAGACAATCGCCGGCATTCTGCGAACCGTCTTTTCCAGAATCTTCTGCATAATCGTGAAAATCTTTTCCGTGGAAAAGTTGTCCGAAGAATCCTCGTGTCCAGGATATATCTTATATTCGGACAGGTCCTCCAGCCATTCATTCAAAATATCCGTGAGCGTCTCGTCCAAGAAAATAGACAACATATTCTGCTCATCCTCGTTGTTCGTCTCAATAGAATGGTTGAGTTTATCAACAATGAACAAAAAGTACGCATTCAGTTCCTCTAAAGAATCCGTACGATCCCCCACATTGGATGGACTCAACCACACCACTCCGAAATCCTGGAGCCCCTCTGGGGCATACTGTTTTACCAAATCAATATGAGATTCCCATAGATAATTCTGCATAGGACCGACCATATCCGCTGACATGAGATAATGAATCGCCCATCGCCGAAATGACCATAGGAGCGTCTGGAAAATTAGAAGCGACCACGGATCCTGCTGAACCTTCAACAAAAGGTTTGTTAAAGAGACTTCTAATGTCTTTAACAAATCATCAAGCGGAGCGTCTGCTTCGGCCATCTATTGATGGGGTATAACTACGAATCTTTAGATGATATTCTATACCTTTCCCTTTAGAGCGTACTTATCCTGCTTCGTGGCATTGAAAAACATTCTCGGGGACAGCGACATATTGACGGCATCATCCTGGGCTCTACACTCATACTCGGACACGTTGCGCGCCACTTTCGGGAGACCCAGTTCCGAAACCATGGACGACCCACTCGGGTGTCCATGAGGGACGAGTGTCCGTTGATTATACATGTCGCCCCCCTTATTCGGGTAAAACTGCTCGTCGTCGCACGTCCCAAGAGGGCGGTCCTGGCGTCTCAGGAGTGACTCGGCATCAATCGCCGCGGCATACTTGGAGGCGGGGTAGAATTGTCCGCCCGAAGGAAGGAAGGTGGCCGCCGGCACAACAGGCGCCGGCTGATTCTCCCCCGTCGTGGTGTATTCCATGCAAATCTTCGCCCAGGGTCTCGGGTCCAACGCCTGGGGGATATACTCGCTCGGGAGAGTCCGTTTAAGAATCATTGTGGGATCCCAGTGCGTTTTCAGGCAAACCGGAGGAAAAAAGGGGCGCGGGCCCTCATTCCCAAATGTAAAGGGGCTCACAGGGGTACTGAGCTCTGTAGGATGATTTGGCTTACCAGGAACGTCCATCCTTCTTCTCAATGGTTAGGAGAAATAAGAACGGGCTTTGCCGGTTTCACAATATCCACTTGCTCATTCATTTGTATTACCGCCGTCCATTCGCAATCATTATTGTTGAGAATCGTCCCTGTTGCATCCACCCACTGGAATGTGAGGCGGTCCATTTTTCCAAGCGGATTCGTGAAAGTAATCGGATTTGAAATGAAGGTCTGGGCGTAATTTCCGAAATTCGCCAAGAGGAGCTTCCCGTAATAGGCCTTCGTCATACCGGTAGAGTCCTGGGTAACAAGATAGTCCTCCTTTGCCACCGTATCCATACGATTAATGTCAATGTCCTGGTTCAAACGGAGAATAATGAAGTCGTCCAGAATCTTGAAGAATGACTGCCCCGTCTGTACCGTTTCATAGGGGGTGTCCAGCTTCGCAAATCCGAGATTCCATCCGAGGCCCCAGGAATCCTCCAGTTTCGCATAGGCCGGCGTAAGCACCGTCTGGAATTTAATGGAGAATTGTAGGGGGTCAGTATATCTCTGTCGCGTCAATGCCGTACTGGGAATAATATTCACGAGGTCCGTTAAAATGAACTGATTGATATTGGAATTCACATTACTCTGAATCGTCGTCGCGAGAGTCACCTGGGTTGAGAAGGTCACATATAGGCTCTGGAATTTCAAAAAGAAATCGGCATAACCGCCTATACTAGAAATATTGGACCCAGGATAACCATCAATTAGCCCCCCGCCGAAGATTTTACCGTTGGAATCAATGATGAAGTTTGAGTCAAATGCCAGAAGAGATGTTTGATAAGAGGTATCCCAATAATATGTGTAATTAGGGTCAAACGACGTGCTGACATATTTCGCCGTGCTGATTTCGCCGGAAAGGTCCGTAGGGCTCGTATAACCGAAGGTATATTTGTTGGGGACAGACACTCGTAACAGAACCTGCGACTTCTCTGTCGGCGAATAATTCCGCACCGTCATATAATAGTAATCACTCGTTGTACGGTTATCCTCCAAGGGAACAGCATACATATTGGCATTGAAATAGTTCCCCGAGAATTTGTAGTCGGCCGTATTGAAGTTGGAGGCCGACTCCATTCCCCACCGATTGGAAGTATCCGCCGTGAAGGATGAGAAGTTGTTATACACTGTTACCGCCGTGTGGGGATATTCGGGATAGTCCAGGCTCGTCAGATTCCCCAGGAGACTGAAATCCTTCGCGATTTGCCTGAATACTATGCGCTGGACAGGATAGAATATCTGCCACGCAGCAGTCGCGGTAGTCGGGGCATCTATCGCATTGAACCGATTTCCATAGAGGGTGTTTCCAAGGAGCGCCCATAAGCCTCCATTCGCGCCCAACATTAGAGAGTTGGGCTGCTGCGGAAAGATATATGCCGACTGGACAATCGTGGCGTCGCCAGTATTGCCTAGCGAATAGACCGCCTCAAAAAAATACGTTGGCGCCGCGTCTGACAAAAGGATGATACGGTCGGTTTCTATCGAGCGAGATACACAGGGATTCCTGTAGTAGGAGGGAACGGCGTTTGAAAGTGTATATTGGTATTTGATGGGGAAGTGATTGCTGGACGTAAAGGGAGTAACAATGGCGGAGTAGTCCCCCCCATTGATAGTAAATAGGTCATTCGGATTGACAAAGAACATATCGCCAATACCACTCGTGCGATAGGGAAAGACCCAGAATCGCCCATTCTGTTCCTTCGGACTCTGGCCAATATCGAAATATTGAATATCTGCCTCCCATACTTTAAGCGAAACGGTCGTTAGACTGGAGGTTCCCTGATAGGATCTTGAAACAACCTCCACATTTGTCCGATTCAAGTTGGAATCATAGATCCCTACAGATAGGACGTAGCCCCCCAAATTATTGTAGGTTGCCTTGAAAAGCTGGGCATTTGATTGGAAATTTATCGGGCTCACTTCTGAATACGTATCCTGAATCGCACCGGTGGCAGGATTCATGGTCGTTATAAAGAGATAGGGGGTCGGAACAGCATTTGAGAGTCCGAAGAAGGCAAAGGATGATTCATTCGCCGAGACACCCAGATAGTTGATATTGGAGGCACTAGGGAAAACCTGATCCAGGGTGAATTGGTAGCTCTCTGTCAGAGTTCGCGTTGTATCATTGGCTCCATAGGTATAGACGCGATATACAGAATCCTTTGTCAAAATTGCTCCAGCACAAGTGGTAACCGTTTCAGAAGGGACATTTGTAAATGGTGTCCATGGATTAAAGGCATTTGAATTCGTATTCACTTGATAGGGATTCTCATAGAAAATTGCCGTCGTTCCAATCGGCATGGACTGTTCATACTGATATTGACTGGTGGTATATCCTGCAGGAGGCCCATATACGCTACTTGCCCCAGGAATTGTGGATCCTGGAGTAAAAAAGGCATTGCTATTCGGCGCGTAAATTGGTCCCTCTGGAGAAGAAACGGAACTGACTAACTGAATCTGCGAGTATAATGGATAGGGAACAGGCGAACCCACAAGCCCACAGTAGAATTGTATATTGGAACTCGAATCGAATGGAACCGCCATGTATTGGGTATTGATGTCAAAACTGTACGTATTCGGCGATTGATTGTATCCATAGAGGTAGGCATTGGAAGTATTTATGGCAGGAGAGCTCCGTGTGAATTCATAGAATGTTCCACCGGCGGCATCAAATCCGAAATTCAGATTAGACGCATTTACCCATACGGGTCCTGGGAAAACCAGATTGGATGTACCATAGGTTATAGTGGAATGGAATTGTAGGACCGCAATTGCGTTTGATAATTGTATGTTTCCCGCAATAGTATTGGAGGTTATGGCAGCAGGGAAAATTCCGATGTATTTAATTTGTAGGTTCGAGTCTCCCGCAGGTTTGTTAAATATACTCTTGAACATGAATCGGTCAATATCCCAAACGCCCTGGGAAGGGACGAAACCAATACCAAAGACACCGTTTCCTAAACTCAGAGTGCTCGGATTATTGTCTGGATTTGTAGCCATATAGGGATCTCCATTGAGTGCAAAGAGAGCTGAATAAGAATATCCAGGTAGATATGTTTCAAGACTAGGATAAGGATACGCGGTAGTGAATGGAGGAATGGCGTTCCACGAAATTGAGTTCTCAGGAAACAGGGCTTGATTCGATGTAGGGGGTATGAAGGTTGTTCCATACCACTGCACGATGCTGGTTTGGCGCGCAGCCACCGTGGAAGGAGTGTAGGTGAAGGCTCCCTGTGGCTGTAGAATGGAATTCAGAGAACTCGGATAAATATAGGTCTGCGTAGAAATATTATAGGGAGATTTCGCCTGGAAGATATAGCCATTCGCCGGATCGATCCGAATTGTCGCGTTCGGAACGGAATTGCTGGAGCCCACATTCGGAATATATCCAATATAATCTGTTAGATCGGTGGATACTCCATTCGTATCATAGCCGATGTTTCCTGTGGAGAATTGGAGTGCCGTTACAGTTGGATCTACTGCAGGTGTCCCATAAAGGGTACTAGCAATTGGGAGTTGGATGAAGGCTGGATCTGCCTGAATTGCGTAGTTGTAATTTGTAAGATTGGTCGTCGGGTCGGCCAAGGGATTAAATCCTACAATACTACTCGTGAGTGCCGTGTAATTAGAACCCGCCGGAAAATTTGGGACGATTCTATACGCCTCCGTGGCAAAGGAGAGTAATTCGCTTCTCGCTAAAATATAGTATTGGTGATTTGCGTAGGCGGTAAAGGGTAGCGTAAACGTACTGATGGCTCCTGTAGCAATCGTTGTACTCACTACACTGATATAGTGTAAGGGTACTTCCAACCGATTGGCCGAAATATCGGCCATAAAGGCTCCGCGGTCATGATATAGGAACATTGCGATATCTGACGAGAGGGTGGGACTCGTGGTGCTTTGAACATGGCTGAAGGTCAAATTCATTGGATAGGTATAGGCGGGAGCAGGTGGAGCACCAGGAGGAAAGGGGGTATAGAAAGTATAGAAATTTACAGGATCAATAATGGAAACATTATCTGACGTACTTCCCCAATAGGCCAAGGAAGAGGCGTAGGATAGACCAAAGGAGCTACTAATCCCTGGTGTTGAAAATCCAGGGATATATTCAAGGGTGGAAGGACCAAATATATTAGAAGATACGTCCATATTGGAATTGGCGGGGCTCTGTATAAACGCGTAACTGATATCAAAGAGATTCTGGTGACTGACATCATATGCCACCGCATTATAATTCGGATATCTGTATTTTGTCGGGCGGGGCAGGGTATCCACCTTCAACGTCTGGCGCACAGGGCTCTTGAAACGGAAGGTCGTATACATTGACGGCTCCAGGGGGACAAGGAGGTCGGCATAAGCCGTGCGCCGATTCATATAGAGATTTCCAATCGGTGTCGTATTCGGATTCAGGGGGTCCAAGACCGTGCTCTGGACGAGCTGATTCACATAGTCCTGGTCGTCCAGGTCAATGTTCCAGGTATTGAGCGAAATCGTGGAAATCTGGGACGGGTCCGTCGGCAACGGGGGGCTTATGGTGGCAATCGTCGTGCTCGGTAGGCCCGTCATGCGATTCCAGTATTGCGGGGCATCCTGGCGGAAAGGGATCAGGATATCCGTGGATTCGGCCGGCACGGTGGTCGTCTGAATAGAATCATTGTAGTTCATGGCAACTCCTTGGGCATTCAGACCGTTGCGAATCGGCAGGGTGAATGTGGAATTGGCGAGATAGTCAATCGTGAATGTATTGAACGGAACTCCGAAGTAGGCGGCGAGAATCTGCTGGTAGAAATTATACATGTCATTTACCACGGCGAAAAGGGTGGCATTCTGCGTATTCAGATTATTATACTGGGCTGTCGTTAAATTATAGTAATTCAGCTGCTCCGTGAAATACTGATTCGCCTTGTAATTCAGCAAATTCACCAGACTCGTATTCAAGCTCGGCGACTGGAAAACCACGCGATTGGACTGGGTCGTATAGGATACAATATACTTATTGATTAAAAAAAACTGAAAGGTGTGCTGGACTCGGTAGGCATCCAGATTCGCCAAATTCAGATTGATAAGCTCTAAAATCACCGGGTCAAACAGTCCCTGGAAGGTGTAAATAACCCGAGATGTTACGGTTTCGCCTGCCAGAAGATAGGGGACACTTGTCACAATGTTCAGATTCAGATAGGTTGGAGGATAGTTCGGATCCAAGATGGTTTCCTTGAGAACCGGATAATAATAGGCGATTTTGACATTGTCAATCGTATAGGTTGATAGGTTCGCATATCTTTGGGCGAAATATTTGGAGATGATGAGAGTCATTGTGGGTTGAGGGATAAAGGCCTGTAAAAGAGCATCATAGTACGTGTCACCAGGGAAATTGAAATTCAGGGAAGTGTCGCCCGTGACGGAGAATTTCGCCGCAAAATCCTGGAATCCGCCTGGGTAATTGTAGAAGATGGGGGTCTGATTTAACTGTGTCGTAATCTCGGTGATTAAGCTATTAATGTCATACGTCCCTTCCCGTAGGGTGTTGGTAATAATCTGATCAACGAGGACTCCCTGAATATTCAGGATTTCTCTACCGATTTCATGAATCGCGATAATTGTATTCTGCTTGGCTGCGCTGAAATAGAAAAACGCCGAAAGTAACTTTATCTGAACGATTGAAAATGATGTTACCATTTTGTAGGTCCGGGGTAGTTTTAATGTCAGATTCGTCGGTTGCGGAAATGCCGTAGTGTCCCGATTACGACTGTCTATCATCACCGTATTTGACACAGATTGAGCCGAACTTTCCATGAGATTGCCAGAAGGGTCTGGAGCAACTGTGAGATTACTGAATGTGGCATATCCACCGGCTGATATTGGGAATCCTGAAGATGTAGGCGCCGCGATAGGAGTTCCTGATCCTGATCCGGATCCATAGGCAGTCGTATCAATCGTCCCCGTCTGCGCAAGAGCATTCGCTAAAGCCGACAAATCGGGACCCTGTGATACGAAGCCCTCTTCGGAAGCGCTGCTATCTGTGCTAAATTCGGAATCCGATTCAGAATCTGTTGTTGTATTAGATTCTGAATCGGATTTGTATGGGGCGTACCGACTCATACTACTTTTTAAGTATGAGGTTCTATTTTTAAACCCGCGGACACGCGGGAACACCGTCTAAAGTATTTATACTCTAATCTGTAGATGTATAAAAGAAAGCAGATTCAACATGTCGTAATGGATATGACGGGCTCCTACACGGAATTATGCGAAATCGGCAAACAGATTGGAATTGATAAGAGCCCCTATACGACGCTAGAGGGGGTGCATAGACATCCCTATACCGGTATATATTCTATGTTATTTGCTCACCTGAAAAACAAACATATCAAATTCGCCGAAATTGGGATAGCGGGCGGTGGCTCGGTGATTCTCTGGAATCAGTATTTCAAGAAGGGGGTGCTTCGGTTTTTCGACCGTGATGCGAATTTCCTGGATAATGCCCGTTCTTTTGGGTTTCCTTGTAGCACCTTTGCACTTATGGATGTGGCCAAAGACGGGGATATTACACGGGCGTTAGGCGAGAGTGGTATCGACTTATATGATGTTATCTTGGATGATTCATCGCATGAATATAGCCACCAGATTCGGATTATCAAAGAGGCGATGCCCTTTATAAAATCTGGTGGCTATATCATTGTAGAGGATGTATTTCGTAATACGCCTGAGGCCGACTATGAGAGAGACCTACAGGATATTCTACCCGAGTGTTCCGAGGCTTATTTCGTCGTCTGTAATCACGAAGAGCGTTACAGCCCTGGGTGGAATAATGATAAGCTATTGGTTCTTGTGAAAGGGTAGAACCCTACCGCCGTAACCGCTCCTCAATAGTCCCCTTCAACGTGGAAACCCTACCCATAAGATGCTGAGTCGCCCCCAGATGGGCATACCGGAATGTACGCGATCCACCGTCTCCAAATTGGAGAGTCCCAGATGCTCCGAATCTACAGGGTGTATAAGAGCAGGAAATTCCTTCGCCACATTCGTTGTCAGAACGCCCAGTTGATGAGCATCCTGAGTCCGAAAGGTCGTCCTGAATTTATCCGAGAGTGCGTAGCGATTCAACGGAATATCGCGAATTGACTGGTAGAGTTTCTCGGAGTCCGCATACTCAATCTCATGTTTCAGATTTGAGTCGGAGGCCGTAAATAGGGAACCGGTATAGGTCATCGTGCGAGTCTGTAGGTCATTGTATTGATTCTGAATGGTGAGGCCGTACTGGCGATTGTTCCACCGCATGAAACCCGAATTCATCTCAATTCCGGAATTGGAATTCACATAGTTCCCTGCAGGAGTGGAAACATTCGCCAGCCAGACCGACAGGTCGCTTGTCTGCTGGCCTGCTCCAGAATCGGAATGAATTAGCTGAACGAATTGTATAGAAGAGAGATCCACGGCATAATTTTGTAAGGAGAAATGCTGATACGGTACCGTAGAACTGGACGAAATCGTAATAATCGTGCTCTGTACAGTAGAATTTCCCATGAGAATCGTCGCGGAACCGGCAGGGTTTGCACTGTCCGTTCGGTAAATATAGGAAAGATTCATATAGGTCGAAGGATTGCCAGAAGGGTTCTGTAGGAATCCGTTCACCGTCCGATCCTGTGTCGCCAAAACATGAAAGGGTGAAAAAGGTGTTCCTATACCGGCGATATATTCCGAGGACGTATCCGAGGAAAGTCCTGAAACAGTGGAACCATACATATAGGGCGCACCAAGAGACGTTGTACTGTAGGTTAAAAGAGCTCCCACCGAGGCACCCATTGTATATAGGGAACTGGTCGTTATCGTCTGGGTTGAAGCCGCCTGTATATTTGCGGTAGAGAGCGACACCGAGGCCGTGCTAATGAGCAGAGAATTCGTCGCCCCAATACCTTCAAGGAGTTGAAGCGTAGATGTGGCCACCGGTCCCGTCAAAATTTGGGAAGTCTGGAAGGTGGCCCCCGTGGCATCAAAAAGAGTGCTGTAGGTTGTAAAAGAGCTCATCTGATTCGCCAGAAAGGCCGTGGAAACATATATCGAACTAATGGAGAAATTATTCATTTGTAGGGGAATCACTCCCACCAAGTCAAGAACGCCTACAACGATTGAATTTGCGATACATGAGTCCGCTATCGTGGCAATCGTGGAAGTTCCAGTTTTAACATATAGAGAATTCGCAGAGTGGAGTGTGGAAAAAAAGGAAGTATTCGTGGAAATCGTGGCAATTGTGGAAGTATAATTAAACCCATACAACGTACTATGTGCAACATTCCCTGTAGCAATGGAGGAGACTGTCAAGGATCCTCTCGGATTCTGTAGAGGAACCGCCTGTACAGAGAGAATCGGAATTCGGGTGGCATCTATGGTTGAACCGACAACGATTGACCCAGTACTCAACTCAGACGTGTTCAGAGTACTTGTCTGTATGAAGGATGTCGGTAGAAGCAGACTCGGTTGAATGAGGAGGGCAGGAGAGCCTGGGCCGGTGAGAGGCAGAAGAGACCCCGCCGAAAAAAGGAATCCGTTCGCCGTGATACTTGTCGCCTGTGCCTGATTCGTTGTCATCGACGAAGTATTAAGAGTTCTAGCGCAGGTTACGTTGGAACCGATTTGAACCAGCCCAGTAACCGTGATATTGGAATTAACAAGAATGCGCTGCGTAGTAGAGAATGAACTCTGTATTGTTATTGCGTTGGAACCACTGTAGGACCCCAATATGTTCATATCGCCTTGTACAAAGAGGGGGCCAATCGTGCTCACAGTAGATAATAGGACTGCCTGCTGGCTAACTGAAAAAGTACTTTGTACTATGATGTTTCCCGTATTTGATTCGGAACCCGTCTGAAAATATGGATAATTCGTCATAGCCAGATAGGTAGGGTAATTATTCATAACGATGCTACTTGTATAAAGAGGGGCGACAACAGAGGCGGAACTTGTGACAATCAAGTTCTTCGTATGTACAGATGGAACAGTAATTGATGAAACGACTCCAAGAGTGTTTGTGACATTGAGAGTTGTAAATTGGATGCCATTCATTGAATATGCCTGGCCGGCTATTGGAAAAGCGCTCTCATTCACGACGCTCCATTGGTTAGAACTTTCAGAACGAAGGGTGACGTAGCCGAATCTCTGTTGGAATAGTACCGTTGATATACCTGCCCCAAGAGTCGTATCCGAGGTTGTAGATACGAGGATGGATTGGGGAGAGGACAGAAATCCGTCAATATCAAAGACTGTCACAAGTTGCCCCGGATTTGTCGTACTTGATAGATATACAATGGTGGATTGGCCTGGAGTGAAAGCCCTGGTTGGAATTGGAACGATCGATGTACTTGTATTTACAATGAACATGTGAGCGATCTCTAATCAATTCCGTTTAAAAAAGAGTCTATGTGAACGCCTTCACATTCGCGCTAGAAGGGCCTCCAAGCGCTCCACTTCCGCCATAAGATATTTCGTGGCACCGAGATGCGCCATTTCTATCTGGGCGGTATCAATCGTTAGAAGGCTGGAGGAAAGAGCAGGGAAGACCGACTCGGATGCCTGTACCGACTTGGGAAAATGCGGGAGAAGGTCCGTTGCCAG
>Ga0209083_1003480_pt1 | contig 13120 bp, 16 predicted proteins | sample AM7aDNAmetaG_FD_184132 | JGI IMG/M metagenome (GOLD analysis project Ga0209083, IMG submission 184132) | Freshwater microbial communities from Finland to study Microbial Dark Matter (Phase II) - AM7a DNA metaG (SPAdes) (version 3) | ecosystem: Environmental > Aquatic > Freshwater > Lake ...
ATGTGATTTTCGGGGGGGTACCAATTTCCAACCTAGTTCCAACGTAGTTTGAGATATCAGGCGGGAAAATAAGAGGGGGCGGGCGGGGTGCAGGGGCGGAGCCCCGCATATACACCTGTCACGAATTTGCCCCCAAAATAGGTCACCCCTCCCTGAAGACCCATGCAATTTCAATTCAAAATTGAGATCCATGGAGGGGGCAGGGGCATGGGACCGAGACTCGGGGCTATACCATGGTCTTCAATTTCATACCAAAATTCCTCACATCACGTGGGATATATATATATTTTGGTATGAAATTGGGGGAGGTCATATATTTTAGATGAAAATTGGGGGAAGGGTATGGGACCCAATTTGAAGATGAAAATTGGGGGAAGGGTATGGGACCCAATTTGAAAATGAAATTGGGGGACGAAAAGTCTGAAGGACTTTGAGTGGGGTCAAGAATTTTGTTTTGAAATTGGGGATGGTCAGGGAGACTTCGAGAGGCGTGAAGAATTTTCATTCGAAATTACACATATAATCACAGGGGGGTTACGTGGAATTCATGATTTCTTCCGTTCGCTCCGTGACGAGGCGGCGCAAGTCGTCTTCTGGCATGGTGGGGTGCATGGGAACGAGTTCGGTACACGCTTGCGCCCACGCCTTGCCGTACGGGGAGTCTGGATGAGAACGCATTGTTACTATCTGTTTGTGTGTACTGAAAGCCGTTGGGTCTTGAGGGGGACAGGACACTTTTTTTCGATCCACCTATGGGGTTCATGTCCTATTTTGGGTGAAAATAGGGGGGGGGGTATTTGTCCACTTTTTGTGCTCCAGAAATAATGTCCTAATTCAAGACCAAAATAGGGGTCAAAACCCCATGCGAACGAATTATAATTCTTTCGTCTGGAAATTTCAGGTGAAAGAATTATAATTCTTTTGAACGGAAATAGGTTCCACTTTTTCTGGACCCATTTTCCACCAAAATTGAGGAGGGGAGGGGGTCACTCGAGTCTATGGACAACCTATTCTATACTGAAATTTTTCACATACGCGTAAGTAATTTAGGAACAAAATAGGATGTCCATGACCCTGAAGGACTCGGGGAATTTTGGACCAAAATAGGGGGACTCAGACTACCGGCGGTACCAGAGTCCGTCGAGTTTTATTAAAGAACATCTGGGGTCAGTTTGTCTTCTCGGACCTCGATGAAGACTGGGAGGAACATGGACTTGGCCTTGGTCTTCTTGTCCGTGATCAGCGCGTTGTACTTGATGGCCACAATCTTGCCTATGTACTCCGAGGGGGGCTTGGAGCGGTCCTCGTCACTCAGGCCCGTACCGACCGCCGTGCTGACGGTGCCATCCTTGGACTCGACGAGCAGAGAGCCTATTTTACCCTCATATTTGCCCGCACCGAGAAGGATACCAGTGACCTTGAGGTCCGCCTCGAGCTCGGCCTTCATCTTGACTTGGTGCTTGACCCGCTTATCCTCCCATGGCCCCTTGGGGTCCTTGAGTACCAGACCCTCCTCGCCCTCGGCCAGCTTTTGCCGGTACAGCATCAGAGCTTCCTCCATCGAATTCACCGTGGAAATAGGGGCGACTCGGATCCTACCAGCTTGGGCGGGGTGGAGCATTAGATGGCGTTCCCTGTATCCCGTGGAGCACTTGCCGGCTCGGAAGCTCGTGAGCGGGATAATGTCCCAGACAACCGCTCGGATCTGTTGGGCCAGCTCCTTGGTTCCCGTCCCCTTCTGGAACTTGGTCAGGAGCCCGTTACCCGTCTTGCGGTCCATAGGCGTCCCGTCGGGGCCAGCCATGAGCAGCTCACCATCCAACACAAAGTCCTCGCCAGCCGTGAGGTTGAGCACGTCAGCATCAAGCACACCGAACAGGTCGAGCTCCTTGCCGACCCGAGACCGGTACGTGACCTTGCCGTTTTCCACAACAGCATTGAACCGCATACCGTCGCACTTGGTTTGGGCCAAGCATGGGAAAGCAATCTCGCCCGTGCTTACAAGCATACACGGCCACGAGAGCTGGAGGTCGGGCCAGATCTTCTGGACCGTGGACTCACTCACACCGCACCGCAGGTTCCGGCCGATGACGCGGCGAACCACCTCTTGATCCGCCCCTTCGAGGGCGCCGAGCGCCGCAGCCAGACGTTCACGTGCCGCAGTGCCATGGATAACACGCCCAGCCAAGCTCACCTCGAGCATCTCAAAGGTGGTCTCGAGGTCGGTCATTGGCCAGACGCGATTCTCGGCGAGTTCGGGAATCGTCTTGATGTAAAAGTTGATGCTTGGGTCAAGGGCCAGACGGAAGGCAGCCTTGAGCAGTTGGTTGCCCTTATTTTCGTTCAAAATTCGCTCCTTCTCGAGACGGCTGGAGGTCGCCTCGAGACGGCTGAGGATGGAGAGTACGGAAGCCATGTTGTTTTTTGGTGAAGAGTCTGTAGAACTTGGAGTCTTGGCTAGAACAGGACACGTTTTTATAGGTCACGGAAGCATGGGCACGACTGACACCTCCTAAACCGAGGGCACAGGGTCTCGACAATGAGCCACGGGATCCGACCACCACGGACGTAAAAGTATCTGAACATTATCTACTATACGTCGAGAGTCTTTAGTCGAAAATCTTATAGGAGCACTGAAGTGAATCATCTGCATCTATAGCTCGACGCTCGTTTCCGTACACTTTTATCATGTCTGGGAGTTCATGCTTGGGTTGGTCGCATAACCATTTCACAGAGTTTTCTGGATCCCAGTTATTTTCAGTTGAGTGTTTGAAAGGTCCATCATCGGATTTAATGACGTAAATTTCACTTTTAATTTCTTCGGGTGTCATCATTGTTTGCATTACAACCTGTGCAGAGAGATACACATTCAGGTAATCTGGTTGAGGTATGTTTTGTATATCAACACCCCGAGATGTAACGTTGTCCTTGTAGTCAGTCTCTTTTTTGAGAGTATTCATGACCCCTAATTCGTCCCTCCATTTTGATACAAAATCACACCCTTGTGTACACGCAAAGAACCAACTCTCTATTACTGGGTACTCGGGGTTGGTCGTCGCCCCCTCGCGGTAGTACCCTATGAATTCGACGCCCCTCTTCTTCTGCTCGTCAATGACCCATTCGAATGAAGTTTGTGGGACGACGGATGCGTCACACCACACGCCCCCATACTTGGGAAGGACATGGAGACGGACAAAGTCAGATTGGCGTGGTTTTGTATCTGCGAATTTAAATTTGAAAATATCAACATCTGGGAGGTACTCTCTCAGGTTCTCGGGATGGAGGATGTTTATTTTCCATCCAAAATTCATTTGCTTCATCTTGTCGACGGACTTTTGGATAAACTCGGGAAGTTGGTCAGAGTCCCAATACGTCCATATTGTTTTGGGAATTTCTTTGAGAGTGAAACGATCCTGTTGTCTGGCCCATACAAGCCAAAGAACAAGAACTACTAGGACTGCCACTATGACGAGCCACATCTAATTTTATGTTAGATTAAAAACTTGGCGAAAATGCTTTCAGGGTGAGGATTCAGCCAATTTCGAGTTTCCAATTCTTTACGATCATTACCCACGAGTTTTACGAGTTTATTCACACCCTCTGCGGGCCATGGGCCAGTGAGGTCGTCTATGACATACGTGTGGTTCCACCGATGCTTGGTCTGGTAAAGAATCGGGCCACTCTCACCGGGTATGCCCGTCACGATACTCCCATCCACGCCGTCTATTTTTATGATTTTCTGAATTGCAATATAAATTGTAAAGTACCCAAGCAAACCTTTGAACATGTGTTGAAGTAAATCATTCACCTTGTCACTTCCATAAGTCTTTTTCAGGTGTTCTACATATTCGTATCCATTATTCTTGAATGATTTACATGCAAAATCAAACTCATTGAAGAGAGCCGTTATGAATTTTCCGTTTGGAATTGATGCCATGAACCAACTCTCGTACATGGGCGAGTCCCCTTTCTTCGTCATGGCTTCTTGATAAAACAGGAGCGCCTCGCCGTTTCCTTGGACCCAGTCCAGTGATTCAGTGAGTATAATTGACGCATCGAGCCAGATGCCCCCATGTGTTTTTAGACGTTCAACGCGGAGCCAGTCCGATTGGCGTTGAGGTGTGAGGTCTTTATATTCATCTGGGACGTCCGTCTTGTTCAAGAGTTTTACTTCATAGTCTGGACACATGCGTTTCCAATTGTCTATACACTTTTGAGTCAAAAGAGGAACTTTGGGATCGTCCCAATATGTCCATATGATTTTGGGTATTTCTTCTTGAAAATTTGAACTGACTCTATTTATGAGTAAAATTAGAACAATGACGGTGAGTATCAAAATGGCCACCACCCACATTCCTACTAGTACATATGAAAATTTGGGCCGATGTGTGGGACGGCGCACTTGGTGTATCTCGCCGAAATCTTGGTGAGGGTCATGTTGACGTGGTTCTGGAGCTCGAGGAGTGACGTGCACAAGGTGTCCACCTCCTTGTCATGCACAAAAGCCTGAAACAAATCATTCAGAACCGCCAACAGCATCTCCATAACCTGCCTGATATCCGTCTTGCGCTGTCTCGCCTTTTCACGCTGCTGAATTTTGGACTTGAATATGTCGTTTGATATGTCACCAATCATAAACTTGATTCGAAGGTCCCTATTGTCTTCGATACGGTTTGTATCGTACCGAGGGATAATAGCCCACTGGCAATGACCATGGGCCCTATGTGCGTTTGAAATGAGGGCGTATCGAGTATCGCCTCGAGATATGGAACGGAGACTTGTGAGCACAGCGACATAGTCGGGAAACCCGCCACACGGCACGTCGCCCGGGTTGCGCGCCAAGGTCCCCTGAGCGCGCATGTACTCGTAATAGTGTGGATTGTGCACCGTCCCCGTCTCGATCCGACCTGTGCGCCAGCTGAAGGCCGTGTGACACTGTGTACAATACATCTGATCACACCCGTTAATCTTGAAGATCATGGCGGCGCACTTGGGACAGTTGCGTGAATCTTTGGCCAAGAGCTGGGCCGTCGCCACGTTATTCGGATCGCACGTATGTTCAGAGTCCTTGTTCAGCCCCTTGACCTCGTGACACTCCGAGCACGCCCAATTATCGCACATACCACACTTCCAAACCGTACTCAGGAACCCCTTGCAGTCTTGGTGCGGACACGCCCGAACAAACTGGCGCTTCTCGTGCTCAACTTGGCCCCCGTGAAGACGATTCATCAATTGAATCTTGTACCATTCGAGGTGGTCTATGTCAGTCTGAATATTAGATACCACTTTGCGCTTTTCTTGGGCCAACCTGTGACGAATGATGCTCGCCTCAAACTCCGTGGATACCCCGTGTTCAACAGCCAAGGGGGCGAGTTTTAGACCGGCCGTACGGCCCCAGTCTTCTTGGGCTTGATTTCTACGACCTGTGAGCTCCTCAATTTGAGGGTTCAAAGATCGAATCCTCCTCTCGAGCTCGACATAGGGCTGGGTCGCGGGCATCAGACTGCGTTCGCGCTCAAACAAAAGGTCCTCGCGGCGTTGCTTATACGTTTTGGAAACGAACTTCTGAGTAAAATTATCCACAAGGGCCTCGCGGGTCCATCCCTTACGACAGCTCATACAATGTGCATCCTCCGTAGTGTCGCAGAGGTAGCGCTCGTGACACGTGACGCACGCACCAAACGGACAAAAGGGACAGGTGACGCGTGCGTGGCTCGACTTGTTGAATGGTTCGCAACACACGTCACAGGACATGCTCTACTTGCTTTTTACGGGCGGTTTTTGTTTAAGTGGGTCCTTGACCCGAACCTTGATACCGTGCTTGGAGACGATGGTGGGTGGCTCGGGTGGGGGCCACACGGGCATGGGGGCGTCGTCGGGGACGTCGGCCCATCTGACCTTTTTTGGCGGAACAGGGTCCATTACTATTACACGCGTTTAACTACTCTAAGTCCGCTTCTTGACAGCCTTGATCACCTTTGTTTTGGGTTTGGGAGCCGCCTTGGACGCCGAGGGCCACTTGCCGAAAATATCATCTAGAGCCTTTTGGCGAGCGTCCACTGTTTCCACGAGCTTTTTGTGGCGCGCAATCACCTTGGCAATGTGCCCTTCCGTATAACCCGCGGCTCTGTACACCTTGACGCGCTCTTCAAAAGGCGGGACGGCCCCTGGGTACTTGCGAAACAGGGCCATGATGAGCTGGCGATCCGGCTCGGGCCCCGCCGAGGCGCCGCCCTCTTGTGCGGCGACGGGTTTTGGGCGAGCCTCCAACCATTCTTCACACCTCGCCATGTATTCAGCTTGGATGTGTTCGGGAAGGTGCTTCGCTACAAACTCATAGTCCATGGGGGGCGTCCAAGGGGTCTTATCTGGCCGGCGCACATGATCCGCCCCCTTGTATAGCAAATCCACAATCTCACCGACCCGCCCAAAGGTGCCATTCGGAATGATGACTGGGCGGTCCAGGGGCGCGACCCATGTGCTTGCCCTTGTGCCGTTTGGACGAATTTCAGTCACAAATTGCTTGGGGGCGACGAACCCCTTCTTGATGGTAGGACGCTTAAACATTGTTGGGGGTTGACTCATGACAATGAGGAGAGCCTCTGTGCTATACTGAACACGTTTTTTTATACAGACCTAGTAATGTTGGCAGGAACAATACGTATTATTCACATTTTAGTTCGAATATTCATTCTTGCGACCCCCTTTTTTGGAGGGGACTACCTCTTGTCACTTCACTTTTTGATAATTCCTTTCATCATGCTTCACTGGATCACGAATCAGACTGTATGTGCTTTGACGGAACTGGAGCGTCTTGCCCGAGGAGGGTGTGAATCAAAAAACACCTTTTTCGGTCAAGTATTTGAACCTATATACAAGAATGAGTCGTTTGTTGGGACGGTCATTTCACCTTTTTACACCATAGAAGACAAGGAGACGGAGACGCTTGCTGTGTGGGTTGGGTTAACTGGGTTGTGGCTCATTACACTGTATAAACTCTGGCCGACCGGCTTCAGCTATCTTCAGGTGGAACTCGACTGCTTGCTTGCACTTTTTACTCGTCCTCCTCAAACCCCTCCTCTGTGAGTCCCTCGAGGTTTTCGTACACCTCGGACTCGGCGTCAGACTCGGCCTCGCCCTCGTCGCTCAGAATTGCCGCGAGGCGCTCAGCCACCGTCTGAGGCGGGACGGGGGCTGTGCCAGACACACCCATCACCACCTCAAATTCGGCCTCGGCAGTCGTCAAGGGGTTGCCGTGAGACTCGCACAGTGCACACTCGCCCTCGGCATTCTCAGACAGCGCGTGCGTGTGCACTGGCTGCTCAGCCTTGGTCGCCGCCTTCTTTGGCACCTTTTCCTTAGGCGGAGCCTCGCCATTCGCCTCCTGCGTGGCGCGCAAGTGGCGCTTGCAGAACACCTCGCCCTTGAGGGCACTGAACTTGCACGGCTCCTTCTTGGATGTGCAGGCCGTGCACTTTTGCTTCTCAGCCTTGGCCTTGGGCTCCTTGGCCGGCTTGGGCTCGCCCTCCTCAGTCACAACCGCCACAGCCTTGGGCTTCTTGGTGTACTTGCGAGGCAGCTTGATGGCGTCAGCAGCCACCTCCAAATACAACTTGGAGAGCTGCTCAAACGGCAGATTGTAGTCCTGTGCCACGCGCACAAGGAATTGGCGGTCACGGTCAGCAACCAGGGCGTTGATGGCAGCAGTGAAGTTGGCCATTTGTGTCTTGTTGACTTTGAGTGTGTGTGCCTTAAGTGAGTGTTGAGCCGTCTCTGGGCTCGAGAGCACACGAAGTTTGGGAGGGGCTTAGAGGCGACTGGGAGGCTTTGGAAGCTTTTTGCTTGATTAGCCCTTGTCGCTGAGTACCTTGGGCTGGACAAGACACGTTTTTTAAGGACTTGGTGCCATGGATGCTGGGGAAGCCACCATCATGGGTTTTTCCCGAAATTCATTTCCCATTTCACAACGATTGCTAACTAGACCCGTTGAATTATATATATAGCCGTTTGGACAATTACAAGACTCGGGTGCCGTTCCTTGGGGGCTTACACACCTCTTGTTTACAGGCTGTTTCGGATCATATGTGTATCCAGTTGGACAGTTGCATGTTGCAGCAGTAGTCTGGATATTTTTAGAAATTTTCATGTTTTTGGAATCAGAAGATGCTGAAGTGACACATGCAGCGTACATTGCGATAATATCTGAAGGAGGAGTTTGGCTCGCCCCTGGAACTACACACAGTGTGAGACCACTCGTGTTTGTTACACCCTGCGTGGGTACTGCATTGGTTCCCGTGGGGCAACTTTGACCTTTAGGCACAACTTGCATACCAACAGAATCTCCCCACGTTCCAATTGCCGTCGTGACATTTGGGCACGAAACCGGTAGTGTGCCATCAAAATATTTCTTAATGTCCAGAGCGTTTTGAGATACCGAAGGGCTCGGGGCTCCTGGACTCGGGGACGCCCCCGCGCCCCCGTTTCTAAACACACCGGTTTGCCAAAGAATAACAAGCACAATAACAATCACAAGCACCACGCCACCTATGATTATGCCCATGGGAGGCCCCTTCGACTGGGGAGCGGGGCCATACGAGGAGGGTATGGCGCTCATATAATTTTAACAACTAAATTTATTTTCGACACATTGCTCCTGTAGGCACGTCGATGTATCCATTCAGGTTGACCCAGTTATTATAGGCTCGGGGCCACACGACGTTATAGTCACCCCCGCTATCGTATAGGAAACCAGAGACGCGGGGAGCGAGTAAAAATGCGGCCAAACAAAGAATCACAAGGACGATCCACGCTTTCATTTAAAGTTAGTCGCGAAATTTATTCTCACGCACCCAAGCATTGCACACGTATTTGACCCCAGATGAGATGGGAAGACCAGCGTGAAGCGCTTTGGGGTGACACTTGGCCTCGTCAGATCCGAGTGGGCGAAACAGGATCGCCGACCCCGGCTCCGCCTTCAATTTGAGATCCAAATTTGGAAAGTGTGTTTCACCATCCGTAAAGTCAGAGTTTAAATAGACGAGAAGAGTCGCTACGCGTTGACCTCCGTCTTTTTCAAAATCGATACATCCCCGAGACCCTTCGCAACACGAGTCGTGGTGTTCCCTATAGTAGGTGTTTGGTTCGTACTTGACCACCTGCAAGTCTTCACACTCATCGAGCGTTTTTCCTGTAAATTGAAGAGCCCTCGCAAAGACTTTCTGAGCGACAGAGTCGGTTTTAGGGATCCACGCCGTCTGACTCGTGCGTGAATCATCAGCCCCGATGGCCCCGACAACGCCGCTCCTTTCAAACATGGGGGTGGCCTTTTCAATGAGGTACGTACAATCTTCAGGTGTCAACACATTGCTCACAATCTGAGGGTGTTCCCATGGTGCATCGTCTCGTGTGAATCCCCTCGCCTTATTTCTCGATATAAATACAAGTATTGCACACAAAATCACGAGTACAAATATCAAGAGGAACGCCTCCTTCATATCGTATCTTTATATTTTTTTCCCGTGTACAAGTAAGCAATGGACGACTTTGCGCAGTATTGCCGGATGCATAAGCGTCTTGCAGCTCCAAACAAGAATTTTACAATTTATTTGAGTGGCGGTATGGCGGTCAAAATGTATCTCAAGGACCGAGGCGTTGACCCCATCCCAAAAAAGGTGGCGAATACTCACGACTACGACTTTGTCTTTGCCGTTCATCGCCCCTTGACGACTGAAAAGGAGGTTGAGAAGTACTCCTTGGCCATGTACAATTTCATGTATAAATTCATCAGTGGATTTGTGCGCCCAGACCAGCTCAGGATTAAGAGCTACACGCGCAAGTCGTTCATTCCCGCCTCGGGAAAGCGGACGTACCATGTCGTTCAATTTAAAAAGGCGGATGGGGGCGACTTTGTTGATTGTACATTGACCTATATTCCCAAGTTTACGCACCACCAAGTGAACGCACCCTTTGCACGCAAATACGGTCTCCCAATCAAGCGTCTCCAGTACATGTACAAGGAGATTCTGACCGTGTTGGCCGGGTCGTTCATGTACAAAAAGATTCTGTCCAGGAACCCATTGGGTAAAGAGAACCCGGAAAAGGGTCAGAAGAACGTTGCGCGCATAAAAGCGCTCCGTAAGCTTCGCGAGTCCAAGACGCCTCGGACGACCGAGTTTCTCAAGGCTATTCAGGACAAGAAGAAGAAGGCCGCATTGACAAAGGCTCGGGCAATTATACGGGAAATTGCACGAGTTCGAAAATTAAATGAGGGTACAAAGTAAGATGGCGGCCAGTCGGTACGTCGGCATGCTTATGAACTCGCGCGAACAGGCGCACGCGTTCCACCTGATGACCAACTCGTATGCGCAACACAAGGCGCTTCAGAGCTATTACGAGGGGATCGTTCCCCTTTTGGACGATTGGGCCGAGGCGTACATGGGCAAGTACGGTAGGCTCAAGCGTATAACAACAAACAAACGGTTTTTGCGCGACCCAAAAAAGGCTCGGGCTTATTTCAAGACGTTGTTGGCCCGTGTTCGTCGCATGAAACTCCCCAAGGACACGTACCTTCGGAGCGTACAGGATGAAATTACAACCTTAATTCGTCAGACCATGTACATGCTCACGCTCAAGTGAAGAACTTTGAAGAATACTTTTTACGAAGAATTGTAAGACCATTGTTCACAGGTACGGTTACAAACTCCCAGAAATTCTCAGAAAGTTCAGCGACCGCACGATACGGACCGCCGAGGGCCCACTGGCCATCCTTCACCTGCAGGTCGCAATGATAATGCGGCTCGTAATTGGCATACATGAGATCATGAAGGACGATCAGTGACCGAGGACTGACATGGGCATCGAGAAGTTCGAGCTCTCGCTTCACGTGGGGATACGCGTGCCAGTCGTCGATATATACGAGGTCCCAATGCACAGTCGCCGGAACGCTCTCGATGTACTTGATGGCATCGGACTGGATAAAATTCCAGTTTGGGTAGTCTGTTGTGAACGGGGTTGGCGCCACGTCAACCGACGTGAGAGTCGCGCCGATGCACCGGCACGCCTCGACGAGAGGGCGCGTGGTGTCTCCGTTGCGCACGCCCAACTCGAGAACGTTGCGCGCCTTGAGTGAAATCACGAGAGAATAGAGAGTCAGGGCGTGACGGTCAGAATCGCCTCGACCCGTCAGAGTCTGCGCTAGTACCGACTCCATACAACTTAAAAGCTTGAAACTTTTATCTATAAATGCGCGTCCTTGTGGTCGGTTCGGCTGGCGTCGTCGGTTCTGCCCTCGTAAAGCGCCTCGAGGCTTCTGGACACGAGGTACATGGTTTCGATATCAAGAATTCTCCTATGCAGGACATTCGCATCCAGCCGCCAAACGTAAAAAAAATTGATTTTGTTTTCTTTTTGGCCTATGATATCGGAGGATCCAAGTACCTCGAGTCGCAGTCGACTCACTTCATCTCCAACAACCTACGTATTATGCTGAACATGTTTTCGGTCCTCGAGGATGTACCGTTTGTATTTGCGTCGAGTCAGATGCAGAACATGGACAACCCGTACGGGGCTCTCAAGCGCCTCGGTGAGCACTACACGCGCCTGCTCAACGGCGTGTCCGCGCGCTTCTGGAACGTGTATGGACCCGAGGAGGTGGGCCTCAAGTCGCACGTCATACCTGATTTTATTCACAAGAACAAGATGCTCGGGTATATTGACCTCATGACGGATGGGCAGGAGCAGCGCCAGTTCCTGCACACGGAGGACTGTGCGCGGGCACTCGAGGCCATCATGGTGAATTATTCAAGTATTGACCGCCCATCCGTGGATGTGACGAGTTTCGAGTGGATCAAGATTATCGACTTGGCTCGCCTGATTTCTAGCGACGTGCGGCCGGGCGTCAAGGTGGACACGGTCCAGACCCTCCATAATGAACCGGATAGGTACATCCTTGAGTTTTGGTCCGGTCCTGAGATTTCAATTAAAGATGGTATTCACAAAATGGTTAATGCGTGTTGATGATCATTACCTACAGTGGTTGGCGCAGCACGAGGGCACAGCTTCTCACGAAGAGCTGACGACCATTTACCGCGAGACGGTTCCGATCGTGTATCCACACTATGCAGGCTTTGCGAATCTCATGATTTTTCTTTGCGACTTTTTCTTCGCGCATCCCGATGGCGTCGCACATGAGTCATTCCGCGACTACGAGGTGGGCCGTTGGCTCACCTTCAACTTCCCGACCACCTCCCAGACGGGCATGAAGAACGTTTACGAGCCACGTGTCATCATAAACCCTTTTACGATCGAACACGTACACCCCCTCATTAGAAAGCTTATCCGGCCTTCACACGAGCTCGAGACACTCCTAGCTCAACATCATCACCTGATTGACGGTGTGAGAATGGGAATGCACATCCGACGCGGGTGGTACGCAGAGGATTGCAGAAGCCGTGAGCCTTCAGAGGACGGTCATTCGTTTGCCAACGACGCCGCGCTCGCCATCTTCAAGGAGGTGGCGGCTCGGGAGGGTGGCCCCATATTTCTTGCGAGCGACAGTCCCATGACCAAGACCCATTTCCCACAGGCCCGCACACTTGATACGACCGTCCCCCATCACGTGGAACAAGGAGACACGAAAGATCGTAGAAATGTTTTTGTAGACTTTTTCCTGATGAGTAGGTGCCCCCGCCTTCTTCTCACGGGCGGCCATTTCCCGACGATCCCGGGAATTTCTACATTCGGGTATATGGCCGCGCAATATGGCGGCATTCCCTACATGGTCGTAGAAAATCCAAAACTTGAAGATTCTGAACAAATTTAATACATGGCACGACGGCATCTTCGTGGCCGTCATTCGCAAGACAGTCCCTCAGTAATAAGATCTACAAGCTCGGGAGTGATCCAAGGGATGTGGATATGCGTCGAGTAGCCCGGCATGGGTGACACGAGGCCACGGCCGCAGTCACGTAGCTCGCAAAATAACTGAAAATCATGTGACTTTCCGTCACCACAGTGTTTCTTCAAGATCTCGTGGTCTTGACGAAGTACTTCGTATGTTGTTGCAAACGTAAGAGTAGTACTGTTTGTGTACTTCCAGTGGACGCTCGGTGTGCGTCGCACA
>Ga0209083_1003482_pt1 | contig 13115 bp, 18 predicted proteins | sample AM7aDNAmetaG_FD_184132 | JGI IMG/M metagenome (GOLD analysis project Ga0209083, IMG submission 184132) | Freshwater microbial communities from Finland to study Microbial Dark Matter (Phase II) - AM7a DNA metaG (SPAdes) (version 3) | ecosystem: Environmental > Aquatic > Freshwater > Lake ...
ACGTTTTGTATAGTCAAGGTTTATCAATGCCAATTGGCACTGACATTACTTTTACACAGCCTGCTGACAACACGAGTAACGACGGCGCTAATGCCGAAAACAAAGCAGTAAAAAAAAAATCACCAAGGGCATAAGAGTAAATAAACCAAAAGTGTTTATGGATAACAAGTTGCGTTTCTTTAACGAAAAAGAACCGTACTATCAATCTATTCTCGCACAACATTTCCGTTCACTAATTAGGCACATTGAGCATAAGGCGTTTACTAAGTCGTCGGTGTCCGAAATGGAACAAGAGTTAATACCGTCAACAGACGATTGGCGCGGTGTTTTAGCCAACATCATTTTTGAACAAGACAAACAATCACTTGAAGCAGGTGTAAAAAACACCCAAGACATTTACGGTTTGCCACAGTTTAGTTTGGAACATAGCGGTGCAATATCGTGGCTAAAGACCCAAGCAAGCGACACAGCAACAAGCGTTCGTGACGGCTTACTGGACAAAGCACGGGACGTTATACGCCAAAATTTAGAGCAAGACGTTGCAGACCCACAGCAAATGCGTGACGATATTGCCCAACTGTTAAGCGACGAAGCCAATTGGCGCATTGACCGTATTGTACGAACCGAATTGGCAACTGCTTATACTAACGGCACAATGACATCGTACAAAGCGTCAAACCTTGTGGACAAAGTGCAGTGGATTATTGCCGACGACGAAAGAACTTGCGAAGAATGTCTTGCCAACGCTGACCAAATTGTTGATATGGGCGACGTGTTTCGTGATGGTTCAGACGAACCGCCAAGCCACCCAAATTGCAGATGTGATGTTATTCCTTATTGGGGCGAAGAAGCCGACAAAGATTACAGCGACCCCGAAATGAGCAAACAGTTCTTTGACTTCAATGCGTTTGATGAAAAGACCAAAGACGAAGTGCAAGACAGCACCCGTGACTATTTCCACAACATATTTCCGCAGTTTGACGGGTTTACTGACACATATACGTGGAAAGTAAGGCTTATGGACGTAAGAGATATTGAACCTGCTGTTGTAGCCGACCCCGACAAAGCAGACAAGTACGGAACTGACATGCTTAACGGCGCTAAATTTCCGCCTATAATAGTTACTAAATTACCAAGCGATAACGTGGCAACAATACTTGATGGCAACCACAGGTATGAAGCTATTACCAACCTTGGTGCAAAAAAAGTGTACGTTTTGTATGGCGTACCGAAAGGCACAGAATGAAATTACCTAAAAGGTTTATAACTAGATACAATGAGTTGCTCAAACAGGGCGTAGAAGCCGAGCGTGCGTACTTTCAGACAATGATTGAGTATATAATTAAATTAAGGAAACTTAAATTAGGCGGGGAATAATACCGTGTATATTTAAGATATAATAAATTTATGAACAAGTTATTTATCGGTGCAACTAAAAGTGTCATTGACGAACAAAACAAACTTATCGTCGGTGCTGTCGGTTCTAACGGAATTATTGACAGGCACGGCGAAAGCCTTAATCCAATGGGTTGGATTTTAGACAATTACCTAAAAAACCCAGTTATTCTATTCGCACATGACTATTCGTCCTTACCAATTGGCAAGGCAGTCAAGGTTTGGATTGAGAATAAACAGTTGATGTTTACTATACAGTTTGCCGATACCCCGATGGCTAACCAAGTGTTTGACCTATTCAAAGGGGGTTTTCTAAACGCATTTTCAGTCGGATTTATACCCACCAAGTTTGGTGTGAGTGGAAACGACGAATACACATACATGGAACAAGAGTTACTTGAACTTTCAGCCGTCCCCGTTCCTGCTAACCCCGAAGCGTTAGCCAATGCCGAAGTAATGGCAAGGATTAAAGCACTAGACGATATGGCTAAAAAAGAAGTTGAAGAACAAAAAAAAGATGAACCAACAGCCGAAGAACCCAAAATTGAAGAACCAAAAGCAGACGAACCAAAAGAACCAGTCGTTGAAGAACCAGTTGTACCCACAGAACCTACCGTTGATGTACAAGAGGGTGGCAATAGCGATAATGATGTACAAGATAACGGGGAAACAACAGACAATACCGTTTTAGCCGAAGACAAAGACAAAATTGTTAAAGAAAACTTTGACGCCGAAGACTTTTTACGAAAACTTAAAGGTGAACGTGGCAAAGTACAGGACGCCGAACGCTTGGCAGTGCTTAAAGGTATACAAGGGGCTTTCCGTGAACAAGACAAAAAGATTGGTCTTATTTTATTAGAGTTAAAAAATTTGTTATTGAAAGGTGGTGAATAGATTAAACTAAACTATGAACGAACAAGAAAAACTAATGCAAGAAATCGTTGATAAAAGTGCCGAAAAAGTATTGTCTTCTTTGCCAAACAGAAAAGACGTATTTGCCGACGCTAATAAAAACGACGTTATTGAAGCCAAACAAAAATCAGCCGACTTTATAAAGGCTGTTTATGCTAATGACTTGGCAAAAGTTAAGGCTCTTTCAGAGGGAACATCGACCGAGGGTAAAGAACTCGTACCAGAGTACTTTGCAAACGAGATTGTTCGCCTTGCTCCTAACTACGGAGTAGTAAGAAAATATGCTAGAAACTTTGTAATGCCCGCACCTACAGTAAGAATACCTACAGCGTCAACCGTGACTGCTTACCGAGTAGCCGAGAAATCAGCTATAACCGCAAGTATGCCAGCGACTAACCAAGTAGTATTAACTGCTAAAAAAGTGGCTGTTTTAATTCCAATGTCCAATGAGTTGTTAAAAGACGCAAGCGTTAACACAGTTGATTTATTAACTACGTTATCCGCCGAAGCTTTATCAAAGCATGAAGACCTTTGGGGTTTTAACGGTACGACAGGCACAGAGGGTATCTTCTTGAACAGCTATGTACCCCCTTACACCATGACCAGTGGAATGGACGACTATACAGACGTCACAGCCGACGATTTGTTAGGCGCTCTTTCCTTACTTGATGAAAGTGCGTTAAGTGGTGCTAAGTGGTATATGTCTTTCGCAATCTTTAATATAATTAGAGGTTTGAAAGATACTTACGGTAGATATATTGTCCAAGAACCCGCAGGTGGACAGCCAGCAACCTTATGGAATTTGCCAATTGTTTTCGTACGCACAATGCCTAAACCAAGTGACCAAGGCTCACACGCTAATAAACCATTTATTGCCGTTGGAGATTTAAGTTACATGATTTTTGGTGATATGCGACAATACGAAATTTCCATTTCTAAAGACGCTACTATAGTGGACACCGACGGTTCAACAACCATCAACCTGTTCCAACAGGATATGTCCGCCGTAAGAGTTATTGAAAGAGTGGATATTGAGTTAGCAGAACCCGCAAAGGCTTTCGCAGTTGTTAAGACACACGCTTAATAATTGACCGCATGGTGTTCAAGCGCTTGGACGCCATCGGTTAGTTATCAAACAGTAAACCAAAGGGGGTGAAACTTATGATTAAAGTAAAAATGTTAGCTACATGCGTATATGAACATGCTTATTACACCGCAGGGTGTGAGTATGAACTTACTGATGGAATTTTTGAAAATTTCCAAGGTAAGTGCGTGGTCATAAATAAAACATCCGTTGTTGAGGCTGATAAACCTGTTAAAAAGGTTATTCGTGCAGGTAAAACAACCGCTATGAAAAGCGAAGAAGTTGAAAAAAAGGACAAATAATTTATGCCTACGACACCAAGTTCTAAGTCGTCACTTCAATTTTGGAGTGGCTATACAGCATTAACATACAGCGATATTCAAACCTTTTTGGGTAAAACTCTAACAACTGCCGAACAATCCCTTGTTACGTCAATTATTGCAGTTAAAGAGGTTGAGTTTGCCAAGAGGTGTAAACGTAATTTCTTGGACAGTTCCACTAATTACTATGTTGAAAAAGTAGACGCAGGACAACAGAAAATATACTTGCGTAATTTCCCAATTCACGAAGTACTTAAAATATCGCTTGACGGCACAATCGTGCTTTACGACAAAACACAGTCAACTAACCAGTACACACTTGGCGTTGATTTTGCGGTGTCGCCCGTCGCCTTAATCTTTAACACCGTTCCATATTCAATGAAGAACTTTAACGTGATGGCATTAAGCATTGAGTACGATATTGAAACAGTGGTTAACGAGGACATCAAAGACATCATAAAAAAGATGGTGGCGGTGGAGTTTTGCAGTAAACAGTACGGCGGTATCACACCAACATCGTTAAATGCAAACGGTATACAAATTAGTTTTGGTGTTGATGGTTTCACAAAGGAAATTGAAAGCGCCGTGTATAGATACAGGGCTTTCACTTTATAAGCCATGTACATGACAAATAGCCTTATAAGCATAAAAAAAATGGGTGGGTATTACTACGACTTGAAAAAGCAGGTTTCAATACCTAACTTAAACGCCTACCTAAACCCCGCAGACAACAAAGTATTGGCGCTATACCCCGACTTGCCTGTTGGTCAAACATTCGCCTACATTATCGTTAACGACACCATAGATAAAATACCCCCTGAAAGTGAGTTTGAAGTCACGGGCGCTGACACAAGCGGTTTAACCGTTGGTGATAAGTTCCAAACACTTGAACTTGCCAAAAAGAGTATTTTATTCGGGCAAACAATCTTTACAGGATTGTGCGTTAAACAATAATGGCATACGAAGTAATACTAAAAGGATTTAACACTTTGGCTAACGGCTTAAACAACGCCAAGACCGTTATTGATAATGCCAACAAAGCCATGATGGAAAAGGCAACACTTATGGTGCAAGCCGAAGCAAAGGTACTTTCCCCTGTTGATACTGGAACATTAAGACGTTCTATAACCCGAAAAGTTGAACAGAATAACGGCATGTATATTGGTCGTGTTGGCACAAACATCAAGTATGCCCCCTACCAAGAGTATGGAACAAAGCGGGGCGTACCTGCAAAGATGTACTTACACGGGGCGCTCGCTAAAATGCAGGCAAATAAAGATATAATAAAAGAGTTAGGACAAAAAATTTTAGACGGAATAATTAAATGATTTACGATAATATAATTGCACAACTTAAAGCCATAGCAACAGCAAATACAGCCTTAAAAGTGGTTTACGATGTGTTGCCAAAAGCAACAACCGCCTACCCGTATTGTGCAATCATTCCAACAAACTACACAGACAGTTACCAAAGCACCCGTGACATGCGAAGAAATTACACAATAACTTTGTACCTTTTTTCAAACTTAACCGACAATTACGAAGACGGGCAGAAACAGTTGCGTGATATTGTGGACGATTTAACCGACAGCATTGAAGCCGATGTAACCTTGGCAGGAACAGTTGACTTTGTGGCGTCCGTACAAGGCGCTTTGAAGTTTGCTACCCGTGAAGCACCTTTATTTGTGGCTGAAATAACGGTTGTAGCAAGTAAGCTAATTAGCAGGTTTTAACAGGTATAATTGAATTATGTACAGTTATAAATACATAGGTGACATTGAGGTAGCAATCATGGGTTTTGGCACGGTTAAGCCAAATGAAGTGATTTGTACTGATTTTATAATTAACCACCCGCTTTTCGTCGCTGAAACAGAAAAAGAAGTTAAGCAGGGTACAAAATTACGAAAGGTTAATGCTAAAATATAAATATGAGTAGTATTGAAGGAATATTAAGTCAAATATCAATCGCCAAGGAAAGTGCTTACGGTACACCCGTAACACCAACTATTTCACTACCTGTAAAGGAAAGTGACGGTATTCAAACCAACCAAGATGTTGTTGCAATTGAAGCAATCAAAGGCACAGCACCTAAAAATAAAGGTTTTTTCAAAGGTAAAAGAACTTATGAGGGTGGTTTTGACACCGATTTATACCCACAGAATTTAGGTTTAATCTTTTTATCCGCTCTTGGTGCTGTCCAAACAGCAGTTGCCAACGGTGAAACAATCGTTTACAACCATACATTTACAGAAACAGTTGCCAAAAAATCATTAACAGTTGAGCAAAAGATTGGTTCTTTAACCAAAAGATTTGCAGGTTTCATCGTTAAATCAATCAAAATGGCAGGTAAGGTTGGCGAAACAATCAGTTTATCCTTTGAGGGTATCGGTAAAACAAGTGCAGACGCAACCGCAATCACCGCTTCTTACGAAACCACAAGACCTTTTAACTTTAACGACGTTGCAAGTCTTAAAATCGCAACTGTTGATTACAAGGCATTTATTGAAGACTTTGAATTGACTTACGACAACAACCTTGACGTATTTCATTCAATGGGTGCTGTTGACGCTTCTGTTCCTTACGTTAAACCAAGTGAAGTCAAAGGAAAGTTCACACTTTACCTTGACAGCACAACCGATGATTTGTTAACCCAATTTGAAGCTGTTACCGAGGGTGCAATTGAATTAACCCTTACAGGTGACGCAGTAGGTTCAGCAAGTCACTATGGATTAGTATTAACACTTCCAAAATGTGCAATTAAGAAGTTTGAAACTAAACTATCGTTCGGTTACAACGCTATTTCATTGGAATTTGAAGCCCGTGAAGACAGCGCAAGTGGCTTAATCCAAATAGTCGTCACAAATACTGTAACTTCTTTATAGTTAGTGATATACTAATATCATTATGCAAATAACTTTAACTAACGGCTATATAGTCAATTTACGAGATGGTATAAACTTTGGACAAAGACGCAAGTTGCTTGCTCCTATGTTTGACGGCATTAAGATTGACGCAATAAATGGTTCAGTTAACACTTCAGAACTTACAGGCAAATACCTTTTTGATATGCAAGACCGTGCATTTGATGTATTGGTCATTTCCATTGTTAAACCCGATGGTACAGCCGTGACCGAGGGCTTAAAAGAAATGGTATGTGACTTTTCAGAAGAAGACGGAGAAACCATCTATAACGCAGTTTCCAAGATAGCCAAACTTGAAAGCAAACCCCAAACAGCAGGGGAAAAAAAAAGCTAAACTAGCGCTGTATAAATCATTCCTTGGCAAAGCACACATTCCCGCAGAATACGAAGTTGCATTTTTATGCGACATTTTACATATTCCCTTTACCGAACTTGAAAAACAGCCATTTGATTGGGTATTAACGCAGGCAGAATACTACCAAGTGAAAAGTGAAGCCGAGGCAGACAAAGCAAGAAGTGAAGCCCCAAAACCCCAAAGAAACTAATTAAAAGCCCGAAAACGATATAATAGATTTATATGAACGAGCAAACAATTCTTGAAGTTTTAATACGTGCAAAAGACGAAGCAAGCGTTGTGATGAACAATGTCGCTAACCAAACAAACAAAGTTGGTGGCTCTTTGCAAGCCATGGGCAAGAATTTAGCAACAGCAGGTGGCATAATCACAGGCATAGGGCTTGCGGGCGTTGCCATGATGACTGATTGGGTCGGCAAGGCGTCCGAAGCACAAAAGGTAACTGCACAGCTTGAAGCCGTCCTAAACTCAACCAAGGGCGTTGCAGGCATGACAAAAGATAGTGTTTTGCAGTTGGCTGATAGTTTAAGCAAGGTTACCCCATACGAAGACGAAGCAATTACGAGTGCTGAAAGTATGCTTTTGACATTCACTAAAGTCGGCAAAGACATTTTTCCACAAGCAACCGAAACCATTTTGAACATGTCCACAGCGTTAGGACAAGACTTGCAGGGTTCAGCAATCCAACTTGGTAAAGCATTAAATGACCCAATAAGAGGTATCACAGCATTACGACGTGTCGGTGTTTCCTTTTCAGCAGACCAAGAGAAAATGATTACATCGCTTGTAAAAAGCGGTAAAACCCTTGAAGCACAAAAGCTAATACTCACAGAACTTGCAACAGAATTCGGCGGGTCGGCTCGTAAGGCAGGCGAAACATTTGCAGGTCAAATGACTATTCTTAACACCAAACTAGATAACATCAAGGAAACATTGGGCGGTGCATTATTGCCTATACTGACGCCATTTGTTGAAAAGTTAAGTACATTGGCTGACAAAATTGCGTCGTTAAATCCAAAGACACTTGAAATGGGTGTTAAGTTTTTTGCATTATTTTCAATAATCATGGTCGTTGTTGGCGCTGTAATGACGGTGGTTGGCGTACTTTCCATGATGGCAACTATCGCAACCGCAGTGGGTGTTGGTCTTGGAACAATTGTTTTGATTGTTGGCGGGGTGATTGTAGCTGTCGTTGCTTTAATTGCGATTGGCTACCTGTTATATAAATCGTGGACTGAAAACACAAATGGATTTAGGGACAAGGTACAGGGTGTTTTTGCATGGATTAAGACTGCATTTGCCAACGTGGTGACATTTTTGGGTCAAGTGTGGCAAACTATCGTAACCACGTTCAATAACGCCGTAGCGTTCGTCACAGGCATACCAACGGCTATTTCAAACATAGTAACGGCAATCGGCTTGTTCTTCACAAACCTTTTAACATCAATTGGTAATTTCATTACACAAGCGATAACTTTTTTTGCAAACTTGCCTTTTATGATTATTCAAGGGCTTATTGATTTAATTTTCGTGCAAATACCCTACTACTTTGGTTTTTTGAAAGGCTATCTTGAAACCGCAGTGCCAATTTTAGTAAGTAACGTCATCGCTTGGTTTAAGATGTTGCCCGACAGGATAAAGCAATTCTTTGCTGATTTAGCGGTCAACGCACTTGAAACCTTTATGAAGTTTCATACAGACCTGCTTAATGCTGTAACCACCTTGGTTAAGAACGTAATTGCATGGTTCACACAGCTTTGGAATGACGTTGTTGCCTTATTTATTCGCATAGGACAGGGCATAATTGCAGGTTTTACAAACGCATGGACTTGGATAACAACCGAGATACCCGCATGGGGCAAACGAGTTGGCGACTTCTTAAAGGATTTACCCACAATCTTGGGCAACATTTTTGAAGACGCAAAGCAGGCTGTTATCAACAAACTGACCGAAGCATGGAACAAAGTCAAAGAAATTTGGGACAATATCAAAAAAGTGTTTTCAGACCTTATAAACAAAGCAGGTGAAGCCAACAAAGCGGGCGAAAGCGCAGGAAAATCAAGCGGTGGTAAAAATAAACTGTTTGGTGGCTGGATACCCGAAACAGGAATGTACCGATTACACCAAGGTGAGTACGTCATGTCCCGTTCAATGCTAAGAGGCAATCAAATGAGCGACAACCGAGTTACAAATGCACAAAAGACAATTAACCTAAACGCAATCGTCAATTCGCCAACCGATTTTGACGTTGTGCTTAACAAGTTGAGTTGGGCATTGAATAATAGTTACTAAATATGATTACAAAAATAAAAGTAGGAAATTTACTAATAGATAACACAGTTACAAGCGGATATTTCGTTAAAGAACTTTTAACAATGGGCGCAGGTACAAAGTATTCTGTTGCCGAGTTGCTATCAAGGCATGGTGCAAAACTAGGAAACGCAGTTTATAAAAACAAGTCAATTGCCATAACAGTTTTAATTGTTGGCGATGACGCTGACGACATGCTTGATAAGAGAAATGTTTTACTTAAAGAGTTGCAACTAAACAACTATTCGGACGACGATAAAATCAAAGTCATTTTCTACATGGCAAATGGCGGTGTTATAAGCACTTATGGCATTGTAAAAGACATCAATGTTGATATTAACAACGAGACTGTCGGTGCTTCACAAATTAACTTTATGATTGAAACCGAAAAGCCGTTTTTCTTATCAGAAACCATTTACCAAAAGACTGTTATTGTCACAAAAGGTGGTGGTTGTGCTGTTCCTATGACAATACCGTTGGATATGTCCAAAGGCTCAACAGGCTATACAAACCTAATTGGTGGCGGTAACGCATTTACATACCCCGTGTTTAGATTTGTTGGTCAACTGACAAACCCTGTTTTAACACACATTTCAAGCGCCAAAACCATGTCGTTAACGGCAACAACAATCGGTGCGGGTACTTACATTGAGTTTGATACCTACAACCGCACAGTCTTGGATAATACGGGGGCAAACAAATTAGACAAAATGGCGGGTGACTTCTTGGTTATCCAACCCGACAATAACAACTTTTCGCTTGCCACGGATAACGCAGGCGACACGGGTTACATACTGGTAACCTACCAAGACGCCTATGCTACAATTTAAGGTTTTAGCTAAAAATAAAGCACTAACAAGCCAATACGAACTGCCTGTATCGGGCGGTCAAATAACATGGGCTAAAAACAGCGTGAATGTCGCAAACCTTACCGTTGATTTGAAGTACCTGCAAGATTACTTGGTTTTGCAATCCACAACAGCTAAAAACCTGTTTGAAAGCGGTTGGCTTAACATTTACATTTACTACGGCACGACATTGATATTTGCAGGCTATTTGTCCGACATTACATACGCCCAAAGCGAGCAAGGCGGTAGCATTTCACTAACTGTTAAATCTTGGCTTGGGTATTTTGAAAACAGATTTTACACAGCAACCATCGCAGGCACAGACGCAGGCACAATTGCATGGAACGCCATAAACAGTGCCAACGATATTGGCATTACATCGGGTTCAATAACCACAACTAAAAGTCGTGACCGAACTTATAGATATGACGACATCGCCAAGATTGTTCAAGGGCTTTCGGCTGATAACTTGGCAAGTGGTTATGATTTTGAAATTACAGACGCCAAGGTATTTAACGTGTATTCAGCAATCGGCGCTTCAAAGCCCTATGTTAAGTTTGATGACTTCAATGTTATTTCGTACAACCTGCAAGTCGGTCTTGTTGGTTCAGTCTTTAACAGGGGCATAATTTTAGGTGCGGGCGACGGTGATTTACAATTGGTACAAACATATAGTGCAGGTGTGTCGCCTTACGAAAACAATTGGTATATTCAACAGCTACTTTTGACCGACACAACAATACTTGAAACAACCACCCTGTTGGACAAAATCACACAAGCAATTACAAACAGCAAAGACCCGTTGAGAACGCTAACGCTTCAAGCAAGTGCAGAAACTTTCCTTGATTATGTTGTTGGTGACACGGTGAGTATAAATTTACCGAAAGCGGAACTGGCGACAACACGTCGTATAACCAAAAAGGCATTAACCTTTGGTGATAACAACGTGGTTGACCTTGAATTTGCTATATGACAAATTTTGTTGAAATTATAAAAGATTTAATAAAAAGAGTTTCAGACCTTGAACGAAAACCAACACTTATGAAGTGGGTCGTGAACACTGATGGCACTAACATTACGTTTGATATGTCCAAAGGCACACGCCACAGCATTACAGTTTCAGTCACGGGGCGCACATTCCTTGTTTCAAATGCGGTTGAGGGTATGGTCTTTGTTGTCCGAGTTAAACAACCCGCAGGCGGTTCGTGTGCAGTAAATTGGTTTGCAGGCATTACTTGGGCAGGCGGTTCAATACCGACTTTAACAGCAACAGGTAATAAAGCCGACGAATTTATATTTATTTGCACAGGAACAAACACTTATGACGGTTTCGTCGTAGGTTTGAACATATAAATGATTTTCAAACAGGGTGTTATTTTAATTTGGGCAGGTACAAACGCTTCAATACCAACAGGTTGGACACGGGAAACAGGTCTTGACGGCGTGTTTCCAAAGGGAACTGCCAACGCAACAAACCCTGATGTTACAAACACAGGTGGAAACGCAACGCATACACACACGTCACCACAGCATAATCACACAATGGCAAACCATGTGCATGCAATCCAAGTGTCCGCAACAACAGCGTCCCCTACTTCCAACAATGCAGGCGCAGGTACAGGACATGCCCAAAATAAACACACACACGCAAGTTTCAATTCGGGCAACCCGTCATCGGTAACAGTCGGTCAAACAGCGTTAAGTTACGGCTCAATGTCAAACAACCCACCTTATTACGAGGTAATTTATATAAAACCAAGTGCTGATACCGACACACTTCCGAATAGTGTTATTTATCTTGCAGACACAACATATACAATCCCGACAGGTCATTACGCTTGCGGTGGGGCTAATTCAACGCCCAACCTTGCAAATATTTACCCAAGAGGTGCGGGAACAAGTGGAAATGCAGGTGGTACAGGTGGCGCAACAGCAAATACACACGATATAAGCCACGCACATACAGTTTCACATCAACATGCAAGTGCTACATCGGGAAACGCTACTTTAGGCGGTGTTGCAACGTCGGCACACGAAGCGTCGGTTGCTTATGCACATACGCATGCCATAACTCTTAACGCTGACACAACTGCAACAGGCACAACGTCGTTATCTTTAACGCCAAGTGAAGTTGTCGAGCCTGCTTACACCAAGTTGTTGGCGGTACAAAAACAATCGGGCAGTGTTTCTTTAGGCATGATAGCAATGTGGGGTGGGACACTTGCAAACATTCCAAGTGGTTGGATACTTTGCGACGGTTCAGCAACAACAGTTGATATGCGAAGTCGTTACCTGAAACTAACTGCAACACAATCAGAGGCGGGAAACACAGGGGGTGCAAACTCACATACACATGCTTCACAAAACCACGCACATACAAACATTGCCCACACGCACGGCATACCACAGCAAACGCACACCGCCACATCAACAGTTGGCGACGGCTCAACCTATTATGGTGAGCCTGCAACCGCAGTACACGCCACCGCAACATCGGGTTCAGCCAATTACTCTTTGGATAATGCGGGAACAACTGCCGACAGTTCAAGCAATGAGCCGTTGTACAAGACCTTGGCGTTTATAAAATTAGTATCAACAGGCAGTACGGGTTCACCAATGTTGCTAAAAATGCTTTGATTTTGGATATAATAGACTTATGGACGAATTAAAAGATTATATTGCTAAGCAAAAGAAGAAACTTGCGGTTTTTAGTACCACAAGTGAAGCGGACGACAGGATTACAATAACATTGAAGCAATTTGACGTTGATTATGGCACTGAAATTGAGCCTAAACAGGCGTATATTTCAAAGGCAGACTTAAACAAAGCTAAGGACGAATTGCAGAAAAAGATAGCTAATATAAATTTTATTTTGACTAATACAGGAGTAACCGCATTATGAGTAAATACATTTCTATAAGGTCGGGTGCTACAGCCTTAACCGAACAACAGGTTGCACACTTTGATTTAG
>Ga0209083_1003483_pt1 | contig 13103 bp, 16 predicted proteins | sample AM7aDNAmetaG_FD_184132 | JGI IMG/M metagenome (GOLD analysis project Ga0209083, IMG submission 184132) | Freshwater microbial communities from Finland to study Microbial Dark Matter (Phase II) - AM7a DNA metaG (SPAdes) (version 3) | ecosystem: Environmental > Aquatic > Freshwater > Lake ...
AAATAATCGCGAATATAGCGTGATTCCTTGGCACTAGGTTTTTGACTCCGCGAAAATCAATTTGGTGTAAACAAAGGACTTACGTCAAAAAAATGCTCTTAAAAAGTCCCCAACTGTAGAAGATGAGTCAAAAGATAAGAGGATTATTCGAGCTCGGCATGAATGTCACCGATATCGCTAGGGGTCTCCGCATCGCAAAGAAGACGGTCCGGAAAGCCCGGCAGTTCTACAACAAGACATCTGCGGGGTGACGCTGAACCGGACATGCCTGCTGAACAATGCGGCTATCCTGCCCTGCCTGGATTACCGCCATAAAGCGATGGGGTTAAATCCGACTGCCAGTATTCTTTGGTCTCAACGTCCATGATCGTTAGCTTCCCCGACCACCCTGCCCCGGTATCAAGGTCCCAAACGTTGCACACATGAAGCGGTTCAAGCGTTTTATATAGTTCTGTTGTCGTGTGTCCTAAAAATATCGCCTCATAAGGACCGAATTTGTAAGCCGGGTTCCTCAGGCGTCTCTTCCAAGCCGTTGCCAAAAGGGTCCTGTCCCACGTCAGGAACTCGAGTTCCTGTTTCTCGAGTTTAGCGTCCGGATTGTACCCGCCATGAACAAAGAGCATTTTCCAGGATTCTATCAAAGGCTTGCCGCTTTTAAGAAAATCGATATGCGCCTGTGGCATCCGCTCTCCTCCGTACGAGGCAATGGTCCGATTTCCTCCCTGGCTTGTCCAAATCTCCGGAGCAACGCCCCGCAGGGCCCAGTCCAATGCCCAGAGATCATGATTGCCAATAACCAGATCGCACTTCCTGACTTTCAAAAGCTCATCAATGCATTGCCGCACTTCCGAATATCCGTCGCAGACATCACCCAACGCAATGAGCCGGTCCTGGTCACGGTCAAAGCCGGACCGCTCAAAGCATTGGAGGAGGGCTTGATACGCCCCATGAACATCGCCGAGAACAAAAGTCTTCACGCCCGCCACCTTTACAGGGCTTCCCTGAGCTTGCTGAAACGCTCGAAGATATCCTGCCGAAGGTCATGAATGAATTCATCGGGACCGTTCTCTTGTTCCACAAAGAGAGGGCCTTTTGAATCCACGCTACTGAAGTAGCCTTTGAGATTCTTTGTGACGCTTTTTCCTTCTTTCCGGTTTTTAATAAAAGCAATCACCTCGCCAGCAAGCTTTTCCCTTTGAGGACAGAATCTCAGCATGTAGTAAACGTAATAAAGATCCTTCCGTAGCTTCTCCTTATTCTTCCTGTCGACAAAGGTAAGCAGCTTATGGAAAGTGAACATCGCCTCGGTCGGTACTCGAATGGACGTTGCGTTCATTTGCACCACTGTAACGGAATCTAGCAGTAAGCCGAAGTGTTGTATCTCGTTGATCTTAATTTCCGGGCCAACGATCTTTTCTACCATCTTCCGCGAGATCCGGGGGTCGGTGATGAATTCAACCTCGGCCTTCCTTTCTCCGGCAGCATCTTTGACAATAGGCACAAAAGGGGTCATCCTGTCCATCGAGACGTGGCGCTCTCCGTAACCCAGTTTCTGCACGCGGGAAGCGATGGTCTCCTTGCCGTTGAAATCTTGCACGCCCACGCCAAAATCAATATCCGAGGTCGTGACAGCCAGATTGGGGACATTCTTCCAGCAATGCCTGGCATAAATGTAGGGCACCCACCCTCCGACAAGGACCAGATGCGGCAAAAAATCCGCTAGGTCGTTTATGGCTTTTAAGAGAAGCGCTTCTCCGGCAAATTGTTTAGACAAGGGATTCGCCTTCCTCTTCTAAGGTCTTCAGCAAGTACTCCGCATGATCCCGGCCCCTCTGAGGGAAATGATACAGATCCAGGTAAAGCTGAAGGTTTGAAACAACATTGTAACCTTTGATCGTTTGAGCATTAAAAAACGCGGCTTTTTTGTAGTACGGCTTGATCAAATAGAAATTACCGCCTTTTTTTAACTCCTTGAGGTTAAGGGCCTGCCTCAGGTCCAACGAAGCGGTCTTAAAATCTTCGGCCGGTAAATAACAGTATGCGGCCGGCGTATTGACGTAATGCGTGATGAAATTCGCTCCGCTGTGAAGCGTTAAGGCATACCCTTTAGGCTCATTCCTGGCCGCGAAATATTTTTTCAGACGACCTAAAACATCTTCATGGCTTGAATCATAAAGATGCACTTCATTTCGTTCGAATTTATAAACCTTCAGCCATTCTTCGAGCAATTCCGCTTTGTTTTGAAGCGCGCTATGCGCAAGTCTCCCCGAGCGAATCCCGCCAACAAACCCTTTCGCGTACAATGCAGATAATACCGTTGCCGCACGCGCGCGACCGACTCTAAAATCTTTTTCAAAATCTCTGGCGACCCATTCCTTGCCGGGGTGCAACAACATAGCCCGTATGACGATGTTCGCTTTATCTCCCAAGAGGACCCTCATTGGCGGCAGCTCCTTATGCTCATTAAATGAAACGTCTATCGGCTATTAATGTCCACTGTTTAGCGGACATTTCTAATTGGTGGACATTTTGACTCTCCCGTGGCTCGCCGTCAAGGGAAATGTATGTTTAAATCTGGGAGAGAAAGTGTTTTGAGGAGAAACGCTGCAGAAAAGTCACGACCAAAATGCAGTTGACTTCAGAATAGTCACTCTGACTGACGTCAATTACTATTTCTCTCGGGAATTATAATTGTCGCTGATCACCCTCCGATAAGGGGCCTAAACATGACATCGTCCCGAGTGGGAGCGTTCGAAAGGGAAAACGGACACGTCTGCAACCAATTCGCACCGTGTCCGAAATCTGCATAAAAATCGTAATTAAACCGTTTGCTAGCATGCCTTTATACCAAAAACTAGCCCGAAAGATCAACGGTCTGCTGCGTTTGGGAATGTCGGTTACCGCAACTGCCAAAAGTCTTCACGTCTCAAAAAAGACGATCCGAAAAGCCAAAAACTTCTACATGAAAAGTCTGCTCGGTGGCCAGACTAAAAAGAGTCCACGGATATAGCAACTCCTGGAAACGCCTTCAATAACTGGCCGTCTTGAGTGACAAGCTTTACCTTTAACATCTGGGCCAGGGCAACATATTCAGCATCATAGGCCGAACATCCCGAAGCATTCGCTAATTCCATAACCTTGACGGAAGAAACGCTCCTCGCCCTAGAACCAAAGACCATCTCAACCCGCGATACGAGATCCAAGGCGTCAGTTGCCTGAATTTTTTGAGACCGAATAAAACCAAGGGTAATGTTACGAAACTCCGCGATCATAATCGGCGGAACGAACCACGTGGGATCCTTTTCGAGAACTTTCTGAGCGGCTGGTTGTAAAGGACCAGGGAAGTAATAATACGCGATCAGATTGGCATCCGCCACAATCATGCGCGGCCTTCCTTTTTAAACCGATCGATCTCTTCGAGCGTTGCTTCGCCCTTGAAAAGATTACGATTCACGGACGCGTCAAGCCGCATCTGCCCCGCTTCCAAGGGGGTCAACCCGACAGCGGCTTCCAAGCTTACGATGATCTCGTTGTTAAGGCTGCGGCGATACAACGCCGCTCTTCGCTTAAGAAGTTCGTGCAATTTGCGGGATATATTTTTAACAGTGATTGTCTGCATAGAGCCTCCCTCTTTCATACAACAACCATAACACAACCATTATGGTTTATCAAGAAGACTTAGAATAGAAAATGGCGGAGGGGGGGGGGATGCTAATTTTTCCCCCTCTACAAATGCCATCAAATCACGTATTAACCTACCTTCCGCAGTTGAACGAGTGCATAATTTGGAATTACGGTGTACTGAGCCCTCAGCTCAGCGATAGACTTCCAAAGGAACATCCAGGAGCCGCAGAAGAGTCCGTTGAGGATCCGTCAGTTCAATCGGAAAGGCGACAACGTCTTCTCGTCGTTGATACTCGTACCAGCTGACATCACTAAAGGCCTCCAAGATCCGCTGGCACGTCGGGGTACTTGTTGGCCGTCCCTCCGGAAGCAAGGGGAGGCTCTTAATCCCCTGTCGTTTCATTCCCCGTCTCACCTCCCGTTCGATTAGGCTGGCAAGAGCCAGCGTCACAAAGTACGCGTGAATCAGCCCCACAGCCCGCAAGGGCTTCTTTAAGTACACCGGCGCAATCTCCAGATCCATTTTTAGCGCGGCAAATCTTTTCTCCACATACGGCTGGTACTTGTAAATCATCAGCACCTCACGTTTGGAAAGCTTTAAGCGATTGGTCAGCAGAGGGAACACCCCATCCGTACGTTTTTCCCCAGCCAGGGTCTCGTGATCCAGCTCAATCCGTAGTGACCAGGCGATTTGTTTCACCCTCCGGACTGGATCCTTTGCTGCGGGTCGCCCGCGCTTCAACCTCCTTGATGTCCATTGAGTTTGTGATTGGAGGTCTACTCGAATCAGTGATTTCGTATGAGTCTTTTCCAAGATATCATCAACAGCTTGGCGAATAGCTTTTTTAGAGCGTAAACGCCGATGATTTAACTTCGATTTTAATTCCCCCAGTTGTGCTTGAGCCCATTGTAATAACTTCTGATGGTGCAGGGTGTCTTCTTGCGCCTTCTGTGAACTTCTAATCCAGACGATCCGATAGCCATGAGCTGTTTGATCCCGACACTCACAGCTGGAAAAAACATTCGGGAGATCTTCATGCCGCCGATGATTTGCAATCCTTAAGATTTCCCTCCAGCGCACTGGCTTGAACCGCAGCTTTTTACGGAATTGCCTATCCTCTTTCCATGTTCGTGGCATGACCGTCACAAAAAATCCTCCGTACTGGGCGATGTGTCCCAAATTGTTGATCGTACAAAGCTTGGAATCGGCCACATAGGTGAAGTCCGTTCGCCCGAGGATCCCCCGCAATGTCTCCACATTGCCGTGATGGATCCGGTCATCGGTGCGGTTGCCGCTATGTACTTGATGGAGGATTGGCACAGCCCCACCCGCCGAAACGGTCAAACCAAACACCAACTGCTTTAGATCCGGACGATGGTCTTTGTTATAGCCACGCGTAATGCAGGGCGCTGCAACGGAGCTTTGGTACTTGCCGTGGAACGTTACTGTCGTGGTGTCCTGATGCATCTGGCGGGTATCGATCTCAAACTGCTTGATGATGCGTAGAGTGAGACGAAACCAAATATTGCGGCCGCGTTCGGTTACCAGCGCGTCTAACGCGCGAGCTACGCGATCGTCGTTGAGCGCCTCCTTTTGGGCGCGGGAGATCCCCAACACGTTAGGTTCTAATGGGGCTGCCCATTCAGCGATCCGATAGAGCGGTCCGGGGGAGGCTAAAAGATTATGGATCAGCACGCAAAGCGTTTGACCGTGATCCAGCACACCCTGGCGCGCCGCGCCTACGCAGGAGCTCACAATAGATTCGACGTTCAGGCGTGCCAGGAAATGAGCAATGATGGGATGGGAACCGAGTCTATGGATTCCCAGGGTAGCTCCCCGGGAACAACGGTTGGAATTTACTTGACGGATATACATGGTTGCATGAATAAACATATCCGAAACATATGTCAAATAAAAATACGAAAACTCAGGCTCAAAAATTAGCTCGCCGGCGTCATCAGTTATGCAAGGTCTTGACAGACGATCGTCCTCTGATGATTGGCACGGTTTACAAGACACATATCCGCTGTGGTAATCCCCGTTGCCACTGCGCCACAGGCTTAGCGCATCCCAAAACATTACTGGTCTACAAGGATGGGAAGAAACGCCGTTGTAAATTTGTCCGATTGGCTGATGTCCGGTGGGTGCGCCAGGCTGCCGAGCGTTATGGAATGTTCCGACGAGCCCTACGAGAACTTCGATCCATTGATTCTCAGGAAGCGCACAATTTCATGGTCATGGCACAGGAACGGGCTGTCCGCTATGAATAGCGGAACCCGTTTCATTGCAAGGAATTAGCTAGTTCTGGAAATTCAAGAAATGGGCCATCGAGATGTGCGGAATGTAGGTTATGCGGCACCTCTCTTGCCAAAAAAGCAAAACCTTTGTTACGGGTGCTGTTTGTTTTTCTGTCCGGTTTTTAAATACGTCAAAGCGGCTTCTCGCCTACTGTCTTGCAATATGCCCCCGTTTTTTTCCAACTCGGAAATCGCAACCTCTGGAAAGTGGTCATAAATTGCTAGCCTTTTAAGCGCATCTTTCCCTGTGGCTATGTTGGCTTCTATTCTCTGAATCGTGGCAGGCGTGAAAGAAAAAACGAAGGCGAATTCTCTCATTGTTAAGCCAAGATTTTTTCTAAAATTTTTCAGGTCTTCCGCAGAATACACTTCCTCATAGACGGGTTCAAAAACAAATGAGGACGGGCCGCGTCTCCCAATGGTGGCCAACAAAACGATGGGGTTCTTATCCTTCACAGAAATCCCCATAGCATCGCAATAATCTTTATATGCTGGATTTTTCGAGGAAGGAATTCTGTCGTTTAATGTTTTAAACAAAAAAGAGGATTTGTGAACTTTTTTCGTCAAGGGAAGGTCTGGCCCTAAAGGAAGCGTGTTTTTTTCATAAAGGTACTTATGGGCATATTCAAAGACGAATTCGTTTTCACTGGTCGACGGGTCCATCGACAGCTGTTGAGGCTTTGTCATTCGCAGCCTCCCGACATAAATCCTTGTTTTTCTATTCTCAAGGTAGATGTCAACGGCGGCAATGCTTTTATGGTCGAGTCTGTTTCGCAATACCATTTGTTAACTCCTTGTATCTTCTTTCGATTAGAGTTTTTAGGCTCTTTTTCCTTTTTTCCGAGATAAAAGACTTCTCCACCAAAGCAAACAATTCTTCTATCTTTACCCTTGCATTAAACTTTAAAACAATCTCGCCATGCCCCAAGGAAAAAAACTCCTCGACGTAATGCTCCATCTTTGGCTCTTCGGATTTTGACGTGGCAATGCTTCCCGCAGGTTCAATCTGGGCCGCTAGCAAATCATATTCTTCGACGCCGAGATACGAGGGGTTGTCATAAACAGGAGAAAGAGAAATCCCCTTCTTGGTCTGTATCAATCCAAGGTTTCTGCCATGCCTGTCGTTGTTTCCTATTAACGAATCGAACAAGCACAGCTCGATAAAACACTCGATGTCAGAAAGCCTGCCAGTTTTGTTTTCAATAATATCTATTAAATTTTTGCAGTTATACTTTTGCTCTCCTTCTAAATAATTGTAAATATGTACGAGATTTGCGGGCTCGTAATCTTGCATGAAGTTTCTCGATACGAAAGTTTCCACCTCACCTTCGAAGCGAATGAAGAAAAAGGGCGGCACGTCTATCTTCAAGTGCTTTGCCATTTGGTTACACAAATACTCTGTCGCTGGCAGCTCGGGAAAATTGTGCTCTTTCACTTTCAAAATATATGAGACGCCAGCGAGAGTTGCGGAATACTTTTTAAACTTCCCGTGAAAAAAACTCGAGTTTTTCCTGAACTGCTCATCCGTTTTCTTTTTATTGCCGCTAGACGAGCTTCTTACGATTATGTTAGAGAAATCTTCTGTGGTGATTAACCCAAACCACTCGTTGAAGCATTTCTCATGCAATCCATGCTGGGTGGCCTGCGCTTCGGCAATATCCCCGAGGCACTTATAGCATATTTCGATTGTCATAGGACTCGTCCCCTAAAAGGTGGCTTTGTAGTAGCTAATATATCACAAGAAGATGTTGTTGTAAAAATATAACATAATTATGTTGTTATCTGTTTATATCATGTTTTTAGACTATGCCTTATTCATTACACAGACATAAGTTAGAAAAATTTCATAAAACAACACCCCGCTGCTTGTGTTTTTAAATTCCTACAAGTCTATAGGTATGGTTAAAAGAAACAGTTGTGCAAATGGATGGGAGAAGTAGGCTTCTACGAACTTACCGAAAGGTCAAGTCCATCCGCCCCACGGCGGTTTTCAGGTCTTCGCCATTGATGTGGAGGTATCGCTCGGTAGTGCGGAGATTGCGGTGGGAGAGCAGTTCCTTGATGGTTAGGATGTTCTCGCCCTGCTTGAGAAAGGTCGTGGCGAACGTGTGTCGTAGCGTGTGCGGGGAGAGTTTATCTTTTTCGATTTGAGCCTGTTGCAGATATTTTTTAACGAGATACCACACGGACCCGCTATCGATTCTCTGGTTGCGCTTGCTTAAGAACAGCGGTGATGAGAACGCTGTTTCCTGCCGTGTTTTTAGATAACGCTGAACGCTTATCATCACGTCCTCGTTGACGGGAAGAATATGCTCCTGATTTCCTTTTCTTGAAACCTTGATGGTGCCGTCCTCGGAATTCACGCTCCCAACATTCAATCCCACGAGTTCGCTCAAGCGCAATCCCATCCCCAAAAACATCGTGATGACTGCGGTGTCGCGGAGTTTGAAGTAGCGGGAGGCATTTTTCTGAACGGTTCGGAGTAATCGCTTGTATTCCTGCTCGGTCAGGTAGGACGTAGGGTGTAGAACAATTGCTGTTTTTTCTATTCCGCGGTGTCCCGGGATCTGGTACCCGGTCAAGAGAAACTGAGCTGAGTATCCGAAAGCGTTGCTGTCGCAGTGTGGGAGATATGGTTTTCTTAATTTGGTCAAGCATTTCACCATGGGAGCAGCCCCGTAAAGCGAAATCGATCTGAGAGCTTGTGTGGGTACCGCAAAGCAGAGGGATAACATAAACGAGTCTATTGAGTTCGGCTTGCGGGTTTCTCTGGATGATTGTTTTAAACTTTCCAAACAGAGATTCAATGACGTCACCGCTGACAAGAAGCGGGAGTTGTCCGATTGCGAGTTTGCACTGGATGTGGAGATGCCGGTCAAGCCAAGACAACAAGCGGGCGTGAACTTCCGATCTTTTCGGGAGCCTCTTTAAGAGGTTTTTTGGTATCCCCTCAATAATTCATGGTACAGGGAAGAATTAGGGACCTGAGGGAACCCATGGGTAGAGTTTGATTTTTTCTCTGATCAGTTGCGCAAGAGGAGGGATGTTTGAGGATTGTTTGATTCGATCAAAGATGAATTCGTAAGCACTGATGCCTAATTTCTTGCAGGTCTCGACAATGCTTAAAAAGGTGTCATTTGCTTCCGTGCCTTCCTGAGTTATGGCATGGAGACTCACGTCTCTTTTGCGCACTTGCGAACGGGCTGCTAACTCAGAAGCGTTGTTATGCAAAGGAAGCTCAGGATACTTCAGCACCAGGAGCAAATGTTCCTTTTTCGCCTTGGTCTTTAAGATCCTCTCATCTAAAGCAGCGTAACCCGTATGAGTTGAGAAGAGCGCATCAAAGTCTTGAGTGAGTTGATAAGCCAGTGCTTCGGAAGGCGCTTTTTTGTAATCCTGCAGCCGGTGATAATAGTTCCAGTATGAAGTGAGAAAGTCCGCAAGCGCTTTCTGGTGATCGGCAATGACGGGCATTAACTTTTTGTAATGCCGCCCATCATGAATCCAACATAAGGCAAGTTCTTTGGTCAAAAGTCGAAATTGAGGCGCATCATCAACGACAATGACACTGACAACAGGAAATCCAATGCCTTGGTGATACGCAGCGATAGCAGCGGCCTCGATCATCTTCGTAAGCACCGACTCCGGGAGATTGGGAAGATGTGCTTTGAGCTGCCCGATTATTTGTTCTCTTGAATAGGTTTGATTTGACTGCAGCGTGCCCAACTCATGGATATGTTTCTCGCTGACACGCAGATGCTTCATCAACCTGAAGGCTTCTTGATTCAGCGAGTACGTTAGTGGACGACCGTTCTTCAGGATGTCAAGAATCGTGAGACGATCTTTTCTTTCTCGAGTGAAATAGGCTGTGAAGAAGGAATTGCACAGAACGTGGGTATAATTGCGTAGCGCGGCGACTTCTTCCACCTGGCGCGGAAAACTTCTTCCACTTCGGAGCCCAGGGGCAACGGTTTTGAAGACCGTGTTTTAAAGAGCGATTAAAGTGGGTGTTTTCTGGAGGAAATCTTCCTCATGGATTCACCCACTAGTTCGATACTATAGGCATTATGGACCAGTCGGTCAAGAATCGCATCCGCAAGCGTCGGATTTCCGATGATCTCATGCCAGTGATTGACCGGGAGCTGGCTGGTCACGATGGTCGAGGCCGTCTGGTGCCGATCTTCAAGGATCTCAAGCAGATCTCTGCGCTCTGCCTCAGTTAATGCGGCAAGGCCCCAGTCATCGATGACCAACACATTCGTCCGGGTCAAGGCCCGCATCAGTTTTGAATAGCGTCCATCTCCTCGGGCCAGCGCGAGATCCTGAAACATCCTCGGAGCACGAACGTACAAGACCGTATGCCCTAACAGACACGCTTTGTGAGCCAGCGCGCAGGCGACAAAGCTTTTCCCGACACCACAAGGCCCCGTGATGAGTACGTTGAGATGTTCCAGAATCCATTTGCTGCCGGACAGTTTCTTGATGAGATCCTTATCCAGACCGCGAGGGTGCGTGAAATCAATATTTTCCACGCACGCTGTTTGTCTCAGCCGTGCCTGACGAAGCCTGATTTCAAGGCCCCGATTCTCCCGTTCCGTCAGTTCGCGATCGATTAAAAGCCCCAGACGCTCGTCAAAGGTCAATGCATCACAAGCGCATGACGAAAGTTGTTCCTCTAGTCCTTTGAGCATCCCTCGCAATTTCATCATTCTCATTTTATCTTGAGTCGGTGTTGGTAACATGTTCTATCTCCTTTGATTGATTTTTAATTTTTCGGGTTGTCCGGGTTCATGCTCAGCATCGCTTTGAACCGAGATCGTGGTTCTCATCGAATTTAAACGCAAAGTTTTTCCACTTTTCCCTCCTTTTTTTAGTTTTTGAAATAATCGCCGCCACGAATATTTTGATGCGCCACGGACACAACCGGGGAGCTTTCCGGAAGTTTTTTCAGGTCCAGGCCGTTCTGAAGAATGGACTGGATGCTTTTGTACGTATACGCTCCGATTTTCACTGCCCGGGCGCAGGCCGCTTCCAATCTTGCTTCAGAATAGGGCCGCACCATCGAGAGAATGCCCATACACGAACGGTATCCGAGCTCAGGATACTGTCGACTGTTCAAAATATGCTCAATCACACAGGACGTTTGGCTGCCGATCTTCCCGGCCCATTCGATCATCCTCGTCGGAGTCCAGGATAGATGCTCCTGATGAGCGCGCGGCATGTGTTCGTGGACGGTCGTATGCTTCCCCTTGATATAGCTTCGCGGGTGGCTTGCCACTCGTTTCTCGTCATGAAAGATCTCCACAGTTCTTGCGGTATACCGTGCCTCGACCTTCTGATGGATCAGACGATAGGGAACGCTGTAATAATGCCCATCAACGTCGACGTGGTAATCAATATTCACCTTGGGATGCTTCCAGCAGGTGTATTCATACCGCTCGACTGGCAAAGGCTTCAGTGCGGGCCACTCGATCTCTTTGAAGACCGACAAACGGCTCCCCGGCATTTTCTGGAACGACTTTCCGTTCAGTTTCAGTAAAAGCTCCCCAATCGCCTCATTCAGTTCTTCCAGACTGAAAAACTTCTGGTTCCGGATCGCTGCCAGAATCCACCGCTCCACCAACAGAACTCCGGCCTCGACCTTAGCTTTATCTTTTGGATGTCGGACACGCGCCGGGATTACCACGGTTCCGTAATGCGCGATCATGTCCGCGTAGGTTCGGTTGATCTCGGGCTCGTAGCGACAGGGCGAGGTCACGCCCGACCGAAGGTTGTCCGGAACAATTTTTTCTGTAACTCCTCCGAAATAATCGAATGCACGAACATGACTTCCGACCCAGGATTCCAGCCCCTGATCCGCCGTCGCTTCGGCGAAGGTGTAATTGCTCGCGCCGAGCACGGCCACGAAAATCTGGGCTTGCCGAACACCCCCTGTAAGCCGGTCATGGATGGGCACGGTGTGCCCTGCATAATCCACAAAGATCGTTCCGCCGGCTTTGTGCGTCTGGCGAAGACTCGGGCGCAACTTATTTGCGAACAGGTGGTAGTACTGCCGGAATTGTGTTTCCTGATAGCCGTCCGGATGTGCCTCTTTGTATTCCTGCCACAAAAGTTCCAGCGTCACTCCCTTTTTTTTCATCTCCTGGTGGACGTGAGCATAATCAGGCATAGGCTTGGTCATGGTCCGTAGCGTCGTGCCGCGTACGAGCATTGCAAGCGACGCATCGCTCATGGCGGCGATCTTCTCCCAGTCCAGCCCGGCTTCCTGAGCGATCCTGATGTATTTCTGTGCAGAAAAATGGCTGATCCCTAAGCTCCGGCCAATATCCCGAGAGCCGACCCCGCAGGCCAGCCCCTGTCTCAATACTTCCCGAACGTTCCGCATCCCCATCTCCTTGCCTTGAACCTGTCGATACCTTGCCATGGTCGAAATCTCCTTTGTTGTGAATGCTCCGAAAAAAGGAGAATGCTCGACCCGGTCAGTAATGACAAGAGGTTTGCCTTCAGGGACTCCTAAAGGGTGGTCTTCAGACAGACGCCGGAGGGCTTACGAAGTGGAAGAAGTTGGCCGCGGAAGGTGGAAGAAGTTCACCGCGGTAACTGGAAGAAGTTCACCGCGTTGGGTGGAAGAAGTGGACCGCGGTACGCATATAATGGTTCTCACCATTGACGCGCGCCGAAGTATCATCCAGTTGCTTGTAAGAGGCCGCTTGCAAACCGGCTTCTACCAAGTCTCTTTTCTCTTGATGAAAGATGTCCTGTTTTTTAATGAGGAAGTTTGACACGGTGCCCTTTGAGATTTGAATCTTGAAGTTATAGAGAAACTCAAAGATCTTGGACTGGGACATGTTGCAAACATTTTTCATGACGAGCGCTAAGGTTTTGATCGTGGGTCCAAAGCCGCCTTGATAGCCTGAGGGAAGCTCTCCCAGATAGGTTTTGTGTTCTGATGAGGAGTAATAGATTTCTTTCCTGAAAAGGATATTATCTGCCGAATTTTCAAGTCCTGGATAATGACCTCGGTATAGCCGTTAAAGACGGCATCCGGCGGCAATCGAGTCTTGTCTACTGGACAGACTTCGGTGCGATCGATCTTAATCTTAAGGTTCTTCTTGTCCTTCCCACCGTTGTGATGGCCGTCTTGTTTGTTTCGCTTGCGCTCCTCTTCAGAGGAAATATCT
>Ga0209083_1003484_pt1 | contig 13100 bp, 13 predicted proteins | sample AM7aDNAmetaG_FD_184132 | JGI IMG/M metagenome (GOLD analysis project Ga0209083, IMG submission 184132) | Freshwater microbial communities from Finland to study Microbial Dark Matter (Phase II) - AM7a DNA metaG (SPAdes) (version 3) | ecosystem: Environmental > Aquatic > Freshwater > Lake ...
ATATAGCTTATTTGAACATAGCGGAGTCAAATTTTGAACAGTTGGATTCTGGCCAACCCCGAGTTCAATAAGGAAGCGCACCAGTAAAGATATGCTAAAAGACTTCGCTTCAAACAAATGTCCACCCAAATGGGCGGGACATTTCTCATCCTATTCAGCAATCATAAGTTGCAGAAAATCGAACCTTAAAAAACAGGACAAAATGGACAAATTGCTCACTCAAAGAATTACTGCGACATCACAGCTCAATGTCAGTTGTATACGCTAATGCAAAGCTTCACCGTTTTTTTATGAATGTCACACCTTTAAAGGGTGACATCACTCAACCTTTTATTTTCAAATGAGTTAACAGAAAGCTGCCTTTTGAAAAGGTGACAAAAGGGACATAATCGGACAGGTTGGAAACCGTCTATGACATTATCTCTAAATTCGGGTAGTGATGGGTAATGCGGCTAAATATAACGGCATTTCAATTCGTTGCGGTGAGAGATAGCTGATTTATCTGATCTGCCTCGGGCAGCTTCGTGGACAGCATTCCAAAAGCTTCCACGAAGCTGTACTTGCGCGATGGGCGCAAGTGCAGCAATCAGCCCTTCTTTTCGATCTTCTCCCACGTATCACGTAAAGTGACCGTACGGTTGAAGACCGGCTGACCGGGTTTGGAATCGATGGGGTCCACGAAGAAATAGCCGAGGCGTTCGAATTGGACACGTTCCCCTGCTTTGACTTGGCCCAGTGCGGGCTCGAGCCATGCATCTTTCAGAACTTCCAGAGAGTTCGGATTCAGATTCACAAAAATATCTTTTCCCTCCGGGAAATCGGAAGGGTCCTTTGCCGCAAATAAATGGTCATAAAGACGAACCTCGGTCTTGAGGGCATGGCCGGCAGAAACCCAGTGGATCGTCCCTTTTACTTTCCGGCCGTCCGGAGGATTGTTGCCACCGCGCGTCGCAGGATCGTACGTGCAGTGAACTTCCTTCACTTCCCCCGTCACGGGGTCTTTGATCACTTTTTCGCACTTGATGAAATAAGCGTACCGAAGCCGCACTTCCTGGCCCGGAGCCAAACGGAAATATTTCGGCGGAGGCACTTCGCGGAAATCATCCTGCTCGATATAAAGCTCACGGCTGAACGGGACTTTCCGAATTCCGGCCGAGGGATCTTCAGGGTTATTCACAGCCTCCAGCTCTTCGGTCTTCCCTTCCGGATAATTCGTAATAATCACCTTGATGGGTTTCAGGACCGCCATCATGCGCGGCGCGGTCTTATTCAGTTCTTCGCGGATGGAATTCTCGAGCACCACCATGTCGATCGTGCTGTTAAACTTCGCAACGCCGATCTTGTCGCAGAACATACGGATCGATGACGGCGTATAACCCCGACGGCGGAACCCTGAGATCGTCGGCATACGCGGATCATTCCACTCGGAAACGAGCTTCTGCTGCACGAGCTTCAGGAGAACCCGCTTGCTCAGGACCGTGTAGGAAAGATTAAGCCGGGCGAATTCGATCTGCTGAGGACGATGGATCCCGAGCTCGATAAGGACCCAATCATAAAGCGGGCGGTTGTTTTCGAACTCCAGAGTGCAAAGGGAATGCGTGATCCCTTCTATTGAATCCGAGATGCAATGCGTGAAATCATACATCGGATAAATACACCACGTGTCGCCGGTGCGATGGTGCGACGCTCGTTTGATCCGGTAGATCGTGGGGTCCCGCATCGTGATATTGGGCGACGCCATATCGATCTTCGCCCTCAACACACGCGAGCCATCTGCGAATTCTCCGGCTTTCATCCGCCCAAAAAGATCCAGATTTTCTTCCGGGGTTCGATCACGAAAAGGACTGTTCTTGCCCGGCGCGGTCAGTGTCCCGCGGTGCTGGCGCTGTTCATCCGGGCTCAAGTCGCAGACATACGCCTTTCCCTTTTTGATTAGCGTGATCGCGTGCTCGTAGATTTGGCCGAAATAATCCGAGGCGTAATATTCGCGATTTCCCCAATCAAAACCAAGCCAGTGGACATCCTCGCGAATGGAGTCCACATACTCGACCTCTTCCTTCTCGGGATTCGTGTCATCAAAACGGAGATTGCAGAGACCCTGGTAATCGCGAGCGATCCCGAAACTGATGCAAATAGCCTTGGCGTGACCGATATGAAGGTAGCCATTCGGTTCAGGCGGGAAACGCGTGTGCACACGGCCGCCATTTTTACCGTTGGCAATGTTCTGATCAATGATGTCGCGTATGAAATTGGATGGCATCTTGGGTGTGTCCATGGTCCCAATACCTTTCTATTTTTGAGAAGCAAAAATTGGGGCCATCCCAACTATCATTTATCTAAAAAATCTAAAGTTGAGATAGGTGTGGATTATATCAGATTCTTTTACAAGAATCCTCAGCTTCGCGCGACCCGGTGGAGGATCTGGGCAATAAATGTCTGGTATTTAACCCCGAGCCTTTTTGCTTTCTCTTTGATCAGCATGATATCGTCGGGGTTGACGCGCATATTAAGAACCGAGCTTTTATTATACTGATCAATCGCTTCCTTGACCTTTGTGGTAAATTCAGGGCTAGCTAGCTTACTAAACTCAGCGTTATCTTCTATCTCCTGTTCCTCCGGACTTAATTTGATCTTACTCCAATCGATCTTTTTCTTCATTAAATCTGCCCTCCCTATAAAGCCGCGTGTATTTGCGGCTCGGATAGAATGTTTTTAAGAATATTTCATTTTCGCCAATGACAAATGGAATCACCCAAACATAATGCTCCCGCTCGACAAGCATCAACCATTGATCGGCCCTCGCATGATGGTCCGTTATACAAATAAACCGACACTGAATCAGACGTCGGAAAGAAATACCATGACGAAAATTCAGTACCCGCTCCTTTTCAGCGCACCATCGAACTTTCACGTTTCACCTCGGAGTGTACCACGCTTTTTTTGTATAGACAAGTGTATTGTCATTTACATGTTTATATAGATGATATTATATATCACTTATAAGCATATATCAAGGGGAACGCTTCCCTGCTTTTGGACCTAGGAATAAATTAGGCGAGAAAGGCTGCGAGACGCTTCAGGCAGGCGTCTTTGCCGAGGAGACTCATGAGTTCGAAAATGCCGGGGCTGGCAGTGCCTCCGGTGAGAACAAAGCGCAGCGGATGAATGATGTCCTTGGGTTTGAGGCCGGCCGCCTCGACCACTTGTTTCGTTTTTTGATCTAACATTTGAACGTCTTCGAAATCGCCGACATCTCGGAGGGCCTCACACAATTGTCTAAGAAGTCCCGTTACAACCACATTGCCTTTGATCTCCGCCATCGCTTGAGCATCCTTATACTCGGGTGCGGCAAAGCAGTAAACCGCCTGGTCCTTCAGCTCCCCGTAAGTCTGGATGCGAGGGCGGTAAAGTGTGATGAGCTTCCGCCATTTTTCTTCCGGCATCGGATCGACCCTATCTTTCCAAAACTCCGTCATCTGCTTTTCATAATCCTCCCCCGGGATCGCGCGGATATGCTGGCCATTCACCCAAAGGAGCTTCTCGGGATTAAACTGGGCGTTCGATTTGATCACGCGTTTAAGGGAGAACTGCTTCACGAGTTCCGGAAGTGAAAAGATCTCCTGAGGCGTTCCGGGGTTCCAGCCAAGAAGCGCCAGGTAATTAATGAGACCTTGCGGAAGGAAACCCTTGTTGCGATATTCGGTGACCGCCACCGCCCCGTGACGCTTGGAAAGCGGCGTACCGTCTGAACCAAAAATGAGCGGCAGGTGCGCGTATTTCGGCGCTTTCCAGCCGAGCGCTTGTTGGAGCAGAATATGCCTGGGGGTGTTCGGAAGATGATCTTCCCCGCGCACCACATGCGTGATCCCCATGTCATGATCGTCCACGATCACAGCAAGATGAAAGACCGGGTATCCGTCGGATTTCATAATGACCAAGTCATCGAATTCCTTCGAATCATAGGTCACTTCCCCGCGCACGATGTCATAAACCTTGACCTCGGTCTTCGGGATCCTGAACTTGATGGCGCCTTCGAATTCATAGGCGAGGTCTTTAGCGACCAGCTCCTGAGCGACTTCACGGTATCGATCCAGCCGCTTGCTTTGATGAACCAGATCTTCATCCCAATCAAGCCCGAGCCATTTCATCGAATCGAGGATCTCTTTTTCAAATTCGGGTGTGGACCGCTGCTGGTCCGTATCTTCAATGCGAAGGAGGAATTTGCCGCCCTGCTGACGAGCATAGAGATAATTAAAAAGCGCGGTACGGACACCACCAATATGGAGATATCCTGTCGGGGATGGAGCGAAGCGAAGTCGCATGTCGGACATGTCTATAATCTCAAATTTAAGATTTCAGATTCCGGATCAGTTGCGTGTGGAACGAGACACAGTATGAATAAGGGACCGCACCCGGTCAAGTTCCAAGGGCTTACGCAAGCAGACCATCGCCCCAAGATGAAGCATCTCTTTTTCTTTGGATTCGGGAAGAAAGCCTGTGATCAGGGCCACCGGGACCTTGCTGAAATGACGAATCCGTTCCAGAACTTTTTTCCCGTCCATAAACGGCATCGCGGAATCAAGGAAGACAAGATTGTAATCATGCGCCTGGATCTTCTGGAGCCCTTCTTTGCCGTTCAAGGCGAAATCCACCTTGTGGCCTTCCTGCTCGAGGGTCTCGCGAAACTCCTCACAGATCATTTTTTCATCATCGACGATCAATAATTTAACGATGGCTAACTCCTCCCGAAGAGGGCTCGTCCCCCCTGGGTCTCAGGAAGAACTTCCCGTTATTCGAAACCAGGGAATTTGAAATTTTCCCTGAGCGTCTGGAGATAACTCCGCTTCGTGCTCTTCACTAAAGACAGAGGCATGTGGAAGCGAGTCACTTCGACACTATAGCTATCGTCGATTTCGATCTTTTCTTGACCGTCGGCCGTGAGGAGGGCCTTTTCGTTGGGGTTTTCCGTGCGGATCCGGATCGTGATCTTCTCATCGGCCCCGATCACCAGGGCACGCAAATTCAAAGCATGAGGACAGATAGGCGTAATGAGGATCGCTTCAAGCTTGGGATGCACCACCGCACCGCCCGCGGAAAGGGAATAGGCCGTGGAACCTGTAGGAGATGCGATCACGACCCCGTCCCCCCGGAAACTTGTGAACTTCTCCCCCGAGATCGTCACATCCAGCTGGAGAATACGGGCGAGCCCTTCACGGCTGATCACAATATCATTCAGGGCAATAAAGCGCCGGTCCTGATCGGTCTTTTTGCTTTTCGCCGTACAGGAAAGCATGAGACGATTCTCAACCGCCGGTTTCTGAAGAAGATAGGCGTTCAATTCTTCGAAAACTTCTTCGGCCTTGGCTTCGGTCAGAAATCCGAGTTTTCCAAAATTCACGCCCAGGATCGGCACGACGCGACTTTTCATGCGACTGACGACCGAAAGGATGGTTCCATCTCCGCCAAGACAAAGTAAAAGCGTGGAGCTTTCGATCAGGTCATCCAGTGAAACAGACAAGGAGTCCTGAACAGGAATATCGCGTTTTGCGAGCCATGTTTTAAGCTTCTCGCAAAGCTCCGGCGCGCCTTTTTTCTTCTGATTGACGACAATTCCAACTTTTTCCATTCTCAACACCCCTCCAGACTGCATTCTAAACGCCCTGCGACCGTGCTTCAAGAAAGCTTTTTTATTGAACGAGAATTATCTCCCCACCGAACTCCACCTGCTGCCCCTTACGAATCTTGCAAGCCTTACGCGTCTCCACCTGCCCGTCGACTTTCACTTCCGACTGCGTAATCGCGTATTTTGCCGTGCCCCCGCTCTCGCAGAGACCCGTGACTTTGAGAAGCTTGAAGAGTTCTATGAATTCCTCGGTAAGCGTAAAAGAGATCTTTTCCATCGACATCAGTACCTACTGGGTCACGCGCCCGAGTTCTTTAAGAACAGCGGCCGTGATCTTTTCGGGAGAAAGGCCAAATTCGTCGAGCTGGGCATCGCGGGAGCCATGCTCGATGAACTCGTCCGGAAGAGCGAAACGTTTAAGCCATACGTGACGAATATTTTTTTCTTCCAAAAACTCTAGAACCTTGGAACCGAATCCGCCTGTTCCAACGTGCTCTTCCAGAGTAAAAAGGTATTTCGTCTTTTTCACGGAATCGAGGATTAGTTGTTCATCGAGCGGACGGGCAAAACGCATGTTCACCACCCGGGCCGAAACGCCTTCTTTTTTAAGAAGCGCATGAGCCTTGCACGCCTGTTCCACCATACTCCCGAGTGCCAAGAGAGTCACATCCTCTCCGTCAAAGAGCACTTCTCCCTCACCCACCTCAAAACTTTTCTTAGAAAAAGCGTCAAAGATTTTAGAAATATTCGCCCGCGGATAACGGATCGCAAAAGTCGAAGGGTGACTCAACGCAAGCTCCATCATCTTTTCCATTTCATATTCATCAATGGGTGAAGCCAGCACAATGCCCGGCACGGACCCAAGATAAGCGAGATCAAAAATCCCCTGATGGGTGGCGCCATCCGCGCCGACAAGCCCCGCGCGATCGATCCCGATCACGATGCTTTGTCTCTGAAGCGCCACATCGTGCATAATCGAATCATGGGCGCGTTGCAGGAATGACGAATAGATCGCAACCACAGGCTTGAGTCCCCCGCGCGCGAGAGCTCCGGCAAACGACACGGCATGTTGCTCCGCAATCCCGACATCAAAGAAACGCTCTGGAAATTCCTTCTGGAAATGCAAAAGCCCCGTTCCTGAGGGCATGGCGGCCGTGATCGCGACCACTTTTGGATTTCGGCGGGCATGTTTGGAGAGGGCATCGGCAAAGGCTTGCGTGTAAGACACGCCCACGACATCATCTTTCGTGGCCGCGACCTCGATCTTTTCTCCGGTCTTCACGTCAAAGGGACCCACGCCATGCCCTTTTTCTTCGTCTTTTTCCGCGAACGCGCAACCCTTCCCTTTTTTCGTGAGGATATGAAGGAAGCTGCACTCGCTAAGGGCAAGCACATCGCGCAAGGTCTTCACGAGACCCATAACATCATGCCCATCCACAGGCCCGAAATACCGGAATCCCAATTCCTCAAAGAGAATCCCGGGAACAAAAAGATGTTTCATACCTTCCAGGGACGCGTTCGAGAATTTCTTGAGACGCGGAAAGCGGCTCAACTGTTTTTCGACTTCCCCGCGAATGCGGTTGTAAAGGGGGTTGGTGATGACCCGGTTGAGGTAACGGCTCATGCCCCCCACGTTCTTAGCAATGGACATCTCGTTATCATTAAGAATAATGAGCATATTCTTCTTGAGATGCCCGGCACTGTTCAACGCTTCGAAAGAAAGTCCCGCGGTCATGGCGCCGTCTCCAACCACGGCCACCACTTTTTCATTTCCTTTTTTGATGTCCCGTGCAGCGGCAAGCCCCAAAGCTTGAGAGATTGCGGTACCAGCATGACCGACGATGAAAGGATCGTGCGCGTTCTCCCACGGGGAAGGAAAACCACTGAGGCCACCGGGCTGGCGCAGAGTATTCATCTGGTCCTTCCGCCCTGTGATCATTTTATGAACGTAGGCCTGATGCCCGACATCCCAGCAGATCTTATCTTCGGGGGAATTCAAAACATAGTGAAGAGCGATCGAAAGTTCCAAAACACCGAGACTCGCGCCCAAATGCCCGCCGGTCTTGGCCACGGATTCGATCAGAAAATGACGGTACTCTTCAGCAACCTCCGGGAGCTTTTCCAGAGGCACCTGCTTTAAATCCTGCGGGCACTTTATTTTATCGATCCATTTCATTTCCATAAATTACGAGGGAATCCTTTGCATTAAGAAATCTGCCAAAAAAACAAGCGACTTCGCTTTGCGACCCAACGTTTTCGCTTCTTTTTTCGCCTGATCGATGAGACGGACCGCTTTTGCCGTGGCCGCTTTGACGCTCATCGCCTTGCAAAACCCGTCTTTATCCAGAATATCATCTACGACCTGGAACGCAAGCCCTAAGCATTCCCCATAGCGAGTAATAATCCTGAGGTCACGCGCGGAAGCTCCCGCGGCAATCGCTCCCGCAACCGCACTGACGCGAAGAAGAGCGCCCGTTTTATAGCGGCTAATAAAATCATGTTCTGCAAGCGTCTTTTTCCGTGCCGGAGCTTCCAGATCCGCAACCTGCCCGCCGATCATCCCACACGTTCCAGCAGCCCCGGCTATTTCGCGCAAAACATGGACGGCCTTCTCTGCGGGCTTAATATCGCCGATGAGCTCGAAGGCCAAGGTCAGAAGCGCATCTCCGGCAAGGATTGCGTTCGCCTCTCCGAATTTCTTGTGACAGGTCGGTTTTCCGCGACGCATGTCGTCATTATCCAACGCCGGGAGATCGTCATGCACAAGCGAGTAAGTATGGATCAATTCGATCGCCAAAGCCGCCAGAAGGACATCCTGAGGTTCCCCCCCACATGCCTCACAAGCTGAGAGCGCCAGGACCGGCCGGAATCTCTTCCCGCCCGTAAAAATCGCGTACTGCATCGCCTTATGAATACTGAGAGGACGGGCTTCGTGAGCACGCAGCATGCTTCTCATCTTTTTCTCAATGATCGCCAGATGGCTCTTAAAGAATTGTTCGTACGTCATAAAGGACTCCCTACGCCTCTTCGTCAGAAACTTTTTTCTTTTTTGATCTCGGAGCTGTCTCTTCCGGATCGAACGCCTCTTTTTTGAGCGAACCGTCCAAGGTCTTGGTCAGGATCTCGATCCTTTTTTCTGTTTCGGTGAGCTTGGACTGGCAGGCTCGCACCAACCCCACGCCTTCTTCGTATTTCTTCAGCGCCTGGTCCAGCGTCAACTCGCCGCTTTCCATGGCCTCCACAATCTTCTCGAGATCTTCCAACGCTTTCTCAAATTGAAATTTTTCGTTCATGATAAATTCCCCTATTGGGTTATGGCAGTCACTTTTGAAACTAAAGAGCCTTTGTGCAACCGGGTCCGCAGCAGATCCCCCGCTGAAACCTGCCGAATATTCTTGATAATATCGCCTTTTTCATTAAAACTCACGGAGTAGCCGCGCTCGAGGATCGCGAGAGGATTGAGCGCATTCAATCGACCCATGACGCCTTGAAAAGTCTGGCCTTTTGAATCCATAAAGTTCGTCAAGCTTCCTTCCATTCGCCGACCCAAATCATCCACCCGACCGGTGAATTGGTCCAGAAGATATTTCGGCTGTCTAAAGGCCGAACTTCCGGCAAGGCTCGAGAGCTGCTCTTGGTATCGCTCGAACATTCCGTTGATAGCAAAATCCAAACGCTCCTTGCGCCCGCGCAACCGTTCTTCAAGTTCAAGACGGCTTGAGACTACAAGTTCCGCGGCGGCCGAAGGCGTCGGTGCGCGTAAATCGGCCACAAGATCACAGATCGTCCAATCACTCTCATGCCCCACCGCTGAAATCACGGGGATCCGGGACCCAAAGACTGCGCGAGCGACAGGCTCTTCATTGAAGGCCCACAGGTCTTCGAGACTTCCGCCGCCTCGTCCCACGATCAGGACATCAGCCTCTGCCTGGGCATTCATCATCTCGATAGCGGTCGCAATTTCCTTAGCCGCCCCCTCGCCCTGAACCTTCACCGGATAAAGCAGAACATGGGTTCCACAGAAGCGACGGTTCACGACATTTAAAATATCATGGATCGCGGCGCCGGTCGGTGAAGTAATGACACCCACGGTCTTCGGGAACTTAGGAATGGGCCGCTTGCGCTCTTCGGCAAACAGTCCTTCTTTAGCCAATCGCTCTTTCAATTGTTGGAACGCAAGTTGAAGCGCTCCCACCCCTTGCGGCTCCACACGCTCAATGTAAAGTTGATATTGCCCGCGCGCCTCGTAAATAGAGACGCGACAAAATGCGAGGACTTTGAGCCCGTCCTTAAACTGGAATTTGAGCCCGCGTTGGTACTGGCTGAAAAAAGCGGCCGAGACCTGCGCCGATTCGTCCTTAAGCGTCAGATACATATGCCCGGAACTGTGGTGCTTAAAATTCGAGATCTCCCCTTCCACCCAAACCGTGGAAAAGCGCGACTCCAAAAGGAGTCGGCTCTGGCGGTTCAGCTGGCTGACGGTAAGGATCTGCCGCCCGTCCTTCAACGAATCGAACTGTATTTCTTTTTCAATTTCCATTAAAAATTCCTGTCCATGAGACATCCGACTTCAGTCTGTGATAACTTTATCCACTCGCACATCGCGCGCCTTCATCGGAACTTTTTCCACAATCTGTTCCCGAAAGCACAATCCGATTTTGACGACATTCTTGGCCTTCCGGAGAAGCCGGTCGTAGTAACCACCGCCCCGACCCAGACGTCCGCCCTTCTTGTCAAAAGCCACGCCGGGAACAAGGATGATATCCATTTGGCTCGCCGGCCGCTTCTCATAAGGAAGTTTTGGCTCCCTGATGTTGTAAGCGCCCTTTCTCAGATCTTTCAAAAGCGAGCGAACCCGGCACAATGTCAGAGATTTCTTCGGATCGACCTTGGGAAGATAGATCTTTTTATTCTTGAGAACCTTCTTCAGCAAAGACTTCGTCTCAACCTCAGGACTGACCCCGTAATAAAACGCAACATGTTCCGCTTTTTTAAAAACCGGAGTCTCTGAAAGTTTTTTGAGAATTCTACGGCTTTTCGCGCGCCGAGAAAAAAGTGGGATATTTTTCCTTTTTCTCAGAAGCGCCTCTCGTAGGAAAGTTTTTTCCGACATGGAGGAAGGAGCCTACGCGGCTACCGTCTTTTTTTCCTGCTCGAAACGGCTTCGCTCCGCCTCAAACTGCTTGGTTTTTTCATCGAGAGCCGCCTGAAGCTGGCGCAGACTTTCTTTTTGACGGCTCGTTTCCACGAAGAACTTTAGGCGATCCGCCTGCAAAGAGTCTTTCTGAGCTTCTAATTCTTTTTTATTACTCGCGACAGGTGGCCCGTCCTGTATTTTCATCCTTGAAAAAATTTCTTCTTTGAGCTTTTCCAGCTGATCTTCTTTTTCTCGGATCATCTGGACCTGCTGTTCGCGAACTGCTTCCCACTCTGCTTTCAGACGATCCAGCTCGCTTCTCGGGACTAGTGCTTCGGTTTTCTTTGCCGGCTCCGCCGCTTCCTGGCCAATCGCAGCTCCTACCGGAAACAAAAAAAGAGCTATGATCGTTAGAAAAAGAAAACTTTTTTTGAAACTAAGCCTTTTCACTTTGGCCTTTCCATTCATCTTGTTATAATGCCCCTCGGACTGATCCGTGCCCCCATAGCTCAATTGGATAGAGCATCTCCTTCCTAAGGAGAGGGTTGCATGTTCGATTCATGCTGGGGGCATTTTCTAATACTGGATCAACGAAAATACGTCGTGCTTCTTCAGCTTGTCGCGCCCATTAAGAAATTCTAACTCAATCACAAACGCAATCTTTGCAACTTTACCGCCGATGCTTTCCACCAGCTTCGCGGCGGTAGCCGCTGTCCCCCCCGTTGCCAAAAGATCGTCCACGATCACGACCTGTTCGCCACGCTTTACCGCATCCTGATGGATCTCAAGGATCTCTTGTCCGTATTCAAGGGTGCAAGCCATGCTCTTGGTCTTCCAAGGGAGCTTCCCCTTCTTGCGAATGGGCACAAAACCCACCCCGAGCTTCGTCGCGAGCGCCGTCCCAAAGATAAACCCGCGTGATTCAATTCCCACAACTGTACTGATCTTTTTTCCTTTTAAAGAGCGCGCCAAACGGGCAATGATCTCCCGGAGCGAATTCGCGTCCTTCAAGAGCGGCGTGATATCCCGGAACAGGATTCCTTTTTTGGGGAAATCGGGAATACTGCGAACTTTGGCTTTAAGTGATTTCATATCCATGAGAACTCCTTTGAAAACGTTAGAACAGCGTTGGAAAAGAAGCGTTTTTAGTGCGGGAGATAATTCTCGAACTGGTCACCTTCCAAAGCGAGCTGAGCGCGGACCTTCTTCAGAACTACGCTCTCGATCTGTCGGATGCGCTCCCGCGTGACATTGAAATGGTGGGCGACCTCGGCCAACGTATGGGGGTCATGATGGACCAACCCAAACCGGCGCTCGAGAACCTCGCGCTCCCGATCGTCCAGAACTCCCAAGAGCTTCCGCACCCGGTCACTTTTAAGCATCTCCCCGACCTGCGAGTCCGGATTTTTTTCTTTATCGTCTTCAAGCATATCGATCAGCTCTGCCGTACCATCGATACTGAGCGGCGTATTGAGCGAACTCGGACGATTTACAATGCTTTCGATCTCTTTGACTTTCGCAGCAGGGATCTCAAGAACTTTTGCGATCTCGCGCCTTGTCGGCATGCGACTCAGACGTTGCATCAAGGCATCCCGAACCCGGCGCCACTTGGAAATAATGTCATACATATAAACGGGAATACGAATCGTCTTCCCCTGGTTGGAAAGAGAACGCATCATGCCCTGCTTGATCCACCAGGAAGCGTAGGTTGAAAAACGGTAACCCCTTTTTGGGTCAAATTTTTCTACCGCGCGCATGAGGCCGATATTGCCCTCCTCAACGAGATCCGAGAACGCGAGCCCCATATGGGCGTAACGCTTCGCCAGCGAGATCACTAAACGAAGATTTGAGCGGATCATCCGGTGTCGCGCCTCTTCGCCCCGGACACCACCCGCCTGAACTTTTTGCCCGAGCGAGATCTCTTCCTCAGGAGTCAAAAGAGGAATATGCTCGATCTGATCGAGATAGATCCTCATAGGGGTTCGGTCAAGAGTTTGATCCGAAGCATCCTCCGCGTGGGCATCCGGCTCTTCGTCCTCGCGTTCGCGCTTGCGACGATCCAACCCTCCATCGACCTTGAGGATATTCTCCGCTTCCTTCTGAAGCTCTCTTTCACGACGAAGGAGTGCCTCGGTCTCTTCGATGGAAACCGGAAATTTTACAGGAAGATGCTTCTTGGGTTTCGGGGTCTTGGGGGCATGAGAAACAGGACGGGAACGCTTGAGGCGTCCCCGTCCGGCTTTCTTCTTAGAATGTTTCAGCTTCGTTCCACGAGCGGAACGAGCCTTCTTTTTTTTCTTCTTTTTACCTGCCAAAGGATGAGCTCCTAAGAAAAACGGG
>Ga0209083_1003487_pt1 | contig 13096 bp, 13 predicted proteins | sample AM7aDNAmetaG_FD_184132 | JGI IMG/M metagenome (GOLD analysis project Ga0209083, IMG submission 184132) | Freshwater microbial communities from Finland to study Microbial Dark Matter (Phase II) - AM7a DNA metaG (SPAdes) (version 3) | ecosystem: Environmental > Aquatic > Freshwater > Lake ...
CAAATGCGCCACCTCGCTTATACTGAGATAAAAATAAAACCTTATCCTTTTCTCTCAGTAACTCAACCTCTAAAGTGGCTCACTTCTTAACGACCATTTTTGGCTCAATTTATCACGACCGGGGATATATCTGCCTTACATAATAATTTGCTAACAGGTGAGCCCCCCTACTTACGTTTTCTTTCAGTACACATCCATCTAAATGAATTTAATGGTTATCCACAAAGCTCCAGTAAATTCAAAGTCTGGATCCCCGCTTTCGCGAGGATGACAGCAAGATAAAAAATACACTAAAAAAACTTGTCATTCCCGCGCAGGCGGGAATCCAGATAGCGCATGGAATTCGTTACTGGCATACAACTGGAGCTTTGGAGATAACCCAAATGAATTTATACATAAAATGAATATCTCTGGCGATAGCATCTTCTTATCCCCACATAAATAAAGGCCGCGGAGAAGAGAAGCACTAAAAGCGTCGTAAGAACCCCAACCTTCAAGCACAGGTATGCAAAGCCCACTAACGGGAGCAGGATAATTCTCACAATCGTTTTCATGATCTCTCTAGTCCTTATTGAATCCGCCAGGGGCGGGGATACTTTGTAGTACCAGTTGACAAAAGACTGGCCGACATGGTTTGTAAAGAGGAACTTGTCTCTAAAATCTCTCAATATTTTCACGGACGGATCGAAGTATGAGCCGAAAGCCGCGGTAGCAATGAAACAGCCACCGCCATCTTTGGGCTTCAACGGAAATGTAAGGTTATCATACGTATACGGCGAATAGAGTGTAACGTCCGTGGAATTATCCGTTTCAACAGAGCCGATGAGAATCTCCTGCGCTGTCGCCGTGTTTTTGGCCGGATTTACAGTAACCTTCAGATACCCCAGGTTCCTCGTTATTCCCGTCACATACGACACCGGAGTGCCATTATCGCTGATAAGGTTCGCAAATGCGCCCCCGGCATTACCGACGATGAAATAGGGAATATCCTGCACCGAATACCTTTGATAGGTATGGGTATGACCGGAGAAAGTCGCGCTGATATTATAGGCATGATACAGGTCTTCCCATGGTTGAAGGTTGGCATTATTCGTGGAGTTGAAATAATCCCAGATGGGGTGGTGATGAATGGTGAATGTTCCGGACATAGTACTGTCCAGCTGATCTTGAAGCCAGGGCGCCTGGCTCTGGGCAAGGGACAGGGAAGGATGCGGGTCTTCACCAGTCAGAGGATCCGGGCTGTCAAGAATGATAAACCGGATGCCGGCACAGTCAAAGGAATAGTTTAAGGGCGCACCCATGTCAATATCGTATGCCGCATGATATTGCACGGCGTCAGTAGGTGTGTCCCCTCCAGAATTATGATATTCATGGTTTCCAACTGTGGTAAAGAGGGCGAATTTCGCGAGCATCACGTCGGCTGCCTCGAAAAATTGGGCCCATTGATCCTCGGTATCATGCCCGGTATAATCCCCGCCGTCGAGGATAAATAGCACATCCGTTGCCTTTTCATTTTCTGCAATGGCCTTGGCCACGTATTGAAACCGCTGCTCCTGAGCATGTGTATCACTTATGACAATAAAGGTGAATGGACCGCTAGCCGGCATCGTCCGAAACGTGCGGGGGGTAAATGCCGCCGTCTCGGCTGAAGGTTCCACGAGATAGGTATACTCTGTATTTGGTTTAAGGCCGGTAAGCTGTACATGTTGATAGGCGCCCGTTGTTTGAGCTTCTACAGTATTTTTAAATTCTTGATCATGCGCATTATAATAACTCGTCGTGGCGTATTTTATTGCGCCCGCCGTCTCGCCCGCCGTATTGATTGGTCCGTGCCAGCTGATAGTCGCGGAATTTGTCGTGGTATTTGTTACCCACGGAGCCCAATAAACCACCTTATCAATATCCGCAATGGCCGGAACAATAAAGAACAGGGAGGAAAATATCAATGCCAGCAGATACCCGCACGGCTTTACTGATAGGATATTTGATTGCCGCTGGAAAACAGAGCGTTGATGGCGGGCATTCCCGCGCAGTCGTTCGGGGGCGTTAAGACTTGCATCGGGGCAGTTTCTGCTGATAGCCATGGTAAACCTCCTGAATTTTTCAGTCGTTCACAGTTACGTCGTACATATTACAATAATTTTGAGGAAGTCACATTAATAAATCTCCGGTAAATTAGGGGCACTGCCGCCCCTATAAGAAAAGGTGGCAACAGCGCCTTTTACTGACCAACCCTGCGCCTGGGATTGTCTACGGGATGCACCTGAAATATTGACTTATTCTTAGCGGTATATCAGTGTGCCGGTCTTTAATCCATTAAACGGTATATTGCTCCTCATCTTCGGGCAACGGCAGGATATGGCCTCTTTGCCCGGGATCCAGCGGCTCCATCAGCCTTGACTTGAAATCCGGGCCGAAGATGCGTTCAAAGTCCAGGGAATCCAGCGGGAGCTTCAACCCGGACGCCTTTTTTTCCACAAGGGCCAGGGCCAGTTCCCGCACCATCGGGCCCACGGGGACCAGGGTCTTTTCGCCGAGCATCCGCACGTCGCTGGAAACACTGCCGTCGGGCAGGCGCACATTGATTTCGGGAGATTGGCCCACAATGTCGCCGTCATCGATAGCCGGTGAAACCCTGTGGAGCGTTACGCGGGTGGAGGAGGCATTTCGCTCTATCAGGTCCTCCCAGGGCTGGGGCCCGGCGCCGTGACAGAGCAACAGATCGGACGGGTGAACATTGTAGATGCCGTAGCAGGGAAAGCCGATAATCGCCTCGTCGATCACCTGTCCGAAAGCTGCCACCACAATTGCCTCGGGGCCCCATGTGGTGAGAATTTCCCGAAATGCAGCGCTTTTTACGTCTCCGGTGTAACAGGGGATTCCCAGGGACAAAGCGCGGTGCAGAAGGCCCCATTCGTATTTTTCCCGCTCCGGCTCCTGATAGTAACGCCAGAAACGTTTGTTTACGGATATTTTTGCATCAGCGTCCAGAGGATCGTCCGTCACGAGGCCAACTATGTTGATCCCTCCGGATTTCTTTGCTTCCAGGGACACCAGAGTTTCAAAAGCCAATAGCCCCAGGGTCCAGGAACCGATACACAGCACCCTGAGTCCCTGATCGGGCCGTCCGGCAGTTTCCTCCAGGTCCGGCAGAAAGAGCTTTCCCCATCGCGAGCCCGCAACCCGGTTGATTCGCCGGCCCGGTTTTTCCACGGTCAACCTTGCCAAAAGGTCATTTTCCAAATCCGAAACATTTGTCATAAAACTTCCTCCATACGCGCCCGCGCCATCAATTATGAATGGCGCGCGCATGTTCCCGGTGATAGATGTTTATCCAGTAAAACGTGCATGCGGTGCTGGCAAGGGTGACTGCGTAGGCGCTGGCAAGAGCGCTCAGGGGATGCATATGTAAAACAACATACCGATACATCAAAGCGAACACCATGCAATTAACGACTCCGCTGACCATCATGGGCCGCGCCATGAACCTTGCCAACTCCCCTCCCCCATAGATGTCCGTGATGATGAGCGCGGCCACGACCGTGGCCGGAAATGCGGAAAGAATGCCTCCGGTGATCGGTCCACCCAACCGGGAGCCGAGCATGGACAGCACAATAATGGCGCCTCCGAAACCGGCCCGAATAGCGATATCGAGTATTCCGTGACGGACGGGCCGGGTACCGGGATCTGGTATAGCAAGGCTGCTTACGAACTGAAGCGAAACCAGGAATAAAGCGACACCAAGGGAAACCCCCACGCCGAACCGAACGGGATGGAAACACAGGAGCACCAATTGGACAAGAATCCAGATTCCCAGAGAAGCCAGCAGTCCAGTTGAAAAGCTTTTCCTTGAAAAAGCTGCAAATGCGGCCAAAAAAACGGCATTGACGGAGATGGTCAGGGGGAAAACGCCCGTTACGTCGAATCCGTGGCGAGCACCCTCGGTGCAGGTGATGAAAAAAATGGCCAGCACCGCCGTGGCAGGGAGTCCGGCAATGAAACCACCCACTTTGCCGCCGAAACGCTGAGCAGCCACAGAGGCCAGCATGACCCACGCTCCTCCGACGACAAAGCTTGCAGTAAGGTCAAGAACATATGCGCTCACGGTATATCACCCTGCATTTTTCTTTTCCATGGTCTCCAAATGCCTAATCATAAATGTTGCAAACGTTCTTGCAAGCCAATAGTTCAGGTACGCAGACACACCCTTAACATAAACATAGTACTGCATGCATGTTCAGAAAAAAACATGGGTATAAAGTCATGCCCGCATTTTATTGCGCCATTTGCATTGACACATAAACCGCTCACATTATATATTTTATCCTAGCTTAAGGCGAGTTTTTATCAATAATTTATCAGTCATCACAACGCGAGATTTTATCAATGAAATTATTTTTACAATTCCCCTTTACCATTTCCATAATCATCTTATCTGCTGTAAGCATTACTGTTTTTTTTGTAATGCTGAAAGCAATAAGAAAAAGAATTCCCCATGAACTGCTGAAAGAAAACCACGATGTTGCCGGCTACCTTTATAATGCCATCTGTTTTATTTATGCGGTTCTAATTGCTTTTGTCGTCTATGCAACCTGGAACAGTCTGAAGGAAACCAATACAATAATTGTACAGGAGTCAAATCATTTACTTGACCTGTATTACGATGCTTCCGCTTTTCCCGATTCCATAAGAAAAGATATTGAAACAACAATCCGTGATTACGTGATGAAAGTCACCAAAGAAGAATGGGAATCCATGTCCGAAGGGAAAAGAAATCTCGAAGCGGCAAAAATATTCGGAAAGTTAAAAAAAATATTCATATCCATCGATGGCTCTCTTCTGCCCAATAATAATGTCCTGACGGAATCGCTGAAAAATCTGAACGAAGCCGGGGAATACCGGCGGCTCAGACTTCTGAAAAGCAGGGAGCATATACCCGATATAATATGGATGGTATTGATAATATGTTCGATGATATTAATTTTTTTTACCTTCTTTTTCGGTACAAAAAATGTAAGCCATCAGTTTTTCATGACGGCAACTCTAATATTTATCAGCGTACTTGTGTTATATCTGATTTATGTCCTGGATCATCCGTTTATAGGTCAATGCCGTATCACAACAGATGCTTTCGAGCCGATATTGAGCTATATCAGGGATTCTGGAAGATGATATGCAATGAAGGTGCGCTGTGAAAGCGCCGGTAAAAGCCGGCAATGACAGCGAGGCGGGCAGGCAGCAGAACAGACGGGTTGAAATCATCATTCGTGATGCGGGGGTAAAAGCGGAATCCGTGGTGCGATAATTTAGATCTCGCCTTTTTTTGCCCCCCACTAAAAAGCTCCACAGGAAGGTTTTACGACCGGAACTGCCTGTCCAGGCTTCTATACTGCACGGCCTCGGAGATATGCTCTGCGCGGATGTTCTCTGAAGCGTCAAGGTCGGCGATGGTGCGGGCGACTTTAAGTATCCGGCTGTAGGCGCGGGCTGATAAGCCAAGCTTATCAATGGCGCGTTCAAGAAGACTGTGCGATTTTTCATCGACCTGACACCACGAACGCAAATGCCGGGACGCCATCTGGCTGTTGCAGTAAATTTTTGCGCGGCTAAATCTCTGCTGCTGAATAGAGCGGGCCCGGTTCACGCGCTCCTGAATGGCGGCCGATGATTCCGACGGCGCTAAATCGGCAAGCTCTTTATAGCTGAGAGATGGCACCTCGATCTGCAGATCGATGCGGTCAAGAAGGGCCCGGAAATCTTTGCCATATACCGCTGCACCTGCAGGGGTGAGCAGGTGCAGTCATGCTTGGCATCGCCATAGTAGCCGCAGAGGCATTGATTCATCGCCACTACCAGCATGAAGAGCCACGGCTAGTTCGGAGTGGAGAGATTCAAGATTCCTGATTCACGATTCAAGATGAAAAGCCTGCAAGCCTGTTTCACCGCAGAGGCGGTTTCAAATGCGGATTTTGAAACGCGGATAGGAAAAGCCTTTAGTCTAAAAATCTACAGTCTAAAAACCTTGCAGTAAATTTTGTCTGTGTTATCAGTATCTCGAGTCCGCCCGGCAGGCTGCACAACAGTTATCTGTGCCGCCGGCTGCTGAAGGACAAGGCACTGAAGATCCACTGGCCGGCATACGCCGCATCTTTGCTTGCAGGGAGGTAATTCTATGGCGGTTGCACTCAAAAGCGCGCTTGTTGTATTCATGCTCCTGGGGGTTTTCCTGGCATCATACGGAGCCTGGGAGATGTGGAAAACAATGGGGCTTACCGGAGCCTCGACCGGCAAGGCAAAAGCGAATTTTGCCGGCTATCATCGTGAGTTCCACAGGGTGCCGTCAGGCCTGTCTCTTCAGGGCTCCGGTATCCCAACAGTTGCGCACTACCCCGAATTTACCTATCGCGCCGATGACGGCAGCATGCAGACGGTGCGTGAGACCACTATGCATGTTTTTGAAGTATACAGTCCGGGGCAGGAAGTCGACATCCTTCTTTTCCCCTATTTTAAGCCGCGAATTGCCGGATTCTACTCACTGTATATGCGGGATTTGCTCATCCTGCTTTTGGGCCTCGGACTTTTGATTGTTCCTGGTTTTTTCTGGAGCTATGCCCTGCCGCTGATTTTATCATCAGGAAGCGCTGCGCCCCCGGCAGGGGTCACGGGGGCTTCGGATGCGGCAGTAGAAGGGCTGAAGCAGTTCCTGAAAAGCAGCATCGGGCCTGTCTCGGTAAAATCTATTCTCATAGCCGGCGGAGCCCTCATGGGGCTTGCGTTTATTGTTGCACTGATTGCCGCGCTTCTTCCCTACATTGCCCAGATGGGCTTCGGGCAGGGCGGACGCCTGATGGATGCATTGAAGGAGCAACGATTTGACGAGGCCCGTTTGATGATAGAAAAGGGTGCCGGGATACATGCTGTTGATGAATTCAATCAGAACCCGCTTCTGATTGCGCTTGAGGCCGGCCGGATGGATTTAGCCGTCATGCTTATCAGGGCCGGGGCGGACGTGAATATCAGAAGCAAGATGCTCATGACTCCACTTCGGGTGGCAGCCGATGCCGGTGAGCTTGCGATGGTTAAGCTGCTGCTTGAAAAGGGCGCTTTGCCGCAGCATCCCGATGACCGGGCTCCTCCGTTTCTCTATGCCATGGTAAGCGGGCACGATGAGGTCGCCCGCGTGCTGATCGAGGCGGGCACGGACCTTCACCGGCGCTATCCATTTGAAGACGGCAGAACGGGAACTGTTGGTGACTTGGCCGTTTTTACAGGCAGACAGGAGCTGATAGAGCTGATCCGGCGTCGCGGCGGGACCTTTACCGTGCAGTAGGCAGCAACGCATGTGCCGTGCTGAAAGGACTTCAGCATTTCCGGAAGGCGTCGCCCGATCAATTGAATCTTCAAAACTCAAAAGCCCGGGGCTGACTTATTTCTCCACCGTTTCTTTCTGGATAGCCAGCTTCGTCCACAGGGGAATGGAATCAAGAAAGCGCTGATAAGCCCGGGGCGGGTCGAGCGGGTCAACCAGCTGCAGCAACTCCTTTCCGTCACGGCCCAGCAGCACGAGCTCCCGCTTGAGAAACTTGCTGTGCAGTTGAGAATTAACTACCTTATTAGGCTCTTTGCCCCAATACTCAATCATCTTAATGGCGTCTACATCGCGCCAGGAAACCTTTTGGCTACCTGTTGAGACGCTGCTGCTTTCGGACCGAACTTCGATGCCCCGGGAGTCTGCAATAATGCGCTCCAGATCCTGGCCCATGTAGGCAAACAGCATAAAGGGCACGAGCAGCATTAATAGAAACGCTGCCGGATACGATATCCACCACCGCCACAGGATGTCGGGCGCATACACAAGCCATACAGAGCCATAGAGGCAGCCGACCACCCAAAACAATGTATCGTTTCTTTCCTGCCTCGATAGTTTCATGATAATCGCGCCGCTCTGGCTCACCGTTTCCGACACAGACTGATCCAGTGCAATCGGGATTTCCTGTTGATTCAAAAACTTCAGCAGCCAGATACTCATAAGAATAACACTAACGCCAATGACGAATAAAAAACCAGCCGGAAACCATTGCTGATTCATACATTTAAAATACGCCAGCACCACAGCTACCACGCTGCAGATCCATATCAGAATAAATACGGGATCCTTCATTTTTACATCTCCCCTATACTACAATCAAAGATCAGGAAATCCGATTCCCCATAAAAAAGGGCCATTCTACCCTTTCAACAAATTTATTTTATTTTTACAACACATTTCCTCCATTTGTCTAATCAAACAAATCATTAGAAAGATTTTCCTTCTGGAAGAACCAGGGGGGGTAAATCAGGAATCAATCTTTGAAGCTAAGATGCTTTGACACGCAGGAAAAAAGTTGATATTTTATTATTTATGCTTAAAAATTGATTTTTTCGCCAACCGGAGATAATTAATCACAGGAGGCAATGCGATGAAAAAGATATATGCGGTTCTTGCAGCTGCAGTTTTGCTGAGCTTTTTTTCAGCCTGCGCGTATGTGTCCAAAGAGGCATCCGGGCCCGCCGGCAAAACGACGGCAGCGCCGGCTACAGATAAGGCCGCCGCTCCAAAAAAAGTTCAGCTGCTTTTCGTGCAGAACGCGGACAGAGTTGTGATCAAGGACAAGCATACCATTACCCTTGAGGGCGTGAGCCCGGCAACCATATTCTTTTCCGACCGTCCGGACCGCATCACCGGCCACATGCTCACCAGCCATTTCGTTTCGCGGTGGAATAAGGGAGGCGACAATTTCACGGCAAACCCGCCCAATGCGACCATATCGGTATTAAGTCAAAAAAAGGTCATGCGGAATTTCGTGGTCGAGCTGCACAACCCGCGGCTCAAGGGAAATTCGCTGACCTATGACGTCAAGCTGCTGCAGGGCAAAGTGCTCGCTAAATCAGCAGGCCCCTGCACGCTGTTCATTGATGCGCTCAGCGAGCCCATCACCTCTGGTTCCTATGGCGCCAGCGGGAAGATGTATATCCGGGGAGATGACGGGATAGTCGTTGATGACGATAAAGATAATGCGCGTGTGTGGAATGACGATGAGGATACCGGCCATGTGTGGGATGACTCCAAAGACGATACCGATCATGAATGGAACAAGGCCCATGAGGATACGGAGCACAACTTCGATAAGCGGAAATAGCCGGAATGTGCCGGCAGCGGCGGTGAACTGATTTGAAAAAACAATTCAAAAAGGAGGAGCGGTATGAAAAAGATGTATGCGGCTGTAGTGACGGTACTGATGGTGGCAGCACTCTCTGCCTGCGCAACCACACAAAAGGAAACTCCTGCAGCACCTGAAGTGTCAATCGCAGCTGCCAAATCTACCGACCAGCCGGGCGGCTTTATGGGTCAAAAGGTCGTCATCAGGGTCATCGTCGATTCCATAGATTACAAGGAGCGCACCGCAGTGCTGCGGGACAGCGAAAACAAGCTGCACTATTTCAAGGCCGGGCCTGAAATCAGGAATTTCTCTCAGCTGAAGATCGGCGATGAAGTTATCACCGAACAGACGGAATCTGTTGCCATTCTTGTGGACAAGCCCCAGGGTACGCCTGCCGAAAACGGGGGCCAGGTTGTGAAGCGCGCCCCCCTGGGAGCAAAGCCCGGCATGGAAGCCGTAAATGTGTACGAGGTTACGGCAATGGTTGACAAAATTGATTATAAAAACCGCATGATAACACTCAAGGGGCCGGATGGGAAGCTCATCACGACGCAGGTCGATCCGAGCCTTACCAGATTCAATGAGGTCAAGAAGGGCGATATGATCTATATGCAGTTCACCGAGGGACTGGCGATCAGGGTTGAGACGCCGAAGAAATAACTAGCTGCTGATGCCTAAGAGATAAAGGATAGGATACATCTGCTGTAATGTCTTGATGACGGTTTTTTTTAAAGACATCTGAGATAATACAGCATGCAAATATCAAAGGACATGGACACTGCACCGCAGTCCGGGCCGGTCTCTGATCTCGGTTCTCCGAACATGACGCACCCGGGAAAATGTTCATTTCAAATTATATTATAACAGGAAGGAGAAATCCCATGACGAAAGGTAAGCTGTTAATTGTTCTGGCAATCGTTTTCTTTTCCACCCAGCTTGCAGCCCAGGAACTCACCGGCACCCTTGCGCAGATCAAAAAAAGCGGCAAAATCAGAATCGGCTATCGTGAGTCCGAACCGCCCATGTCCTTTTTGAATAAAGACAAAAAACCCGCTGGTTATTCTGTTGATGTCTGCAATTGCATCGCAGAGGCAGTCAAAAAGAAAATCGGCGCGCCTGTAATGGTTGACTATGTCCCCGTGACAGCTGAAGGGCGGTTTAAGGACCTGTCCGATAACAGGATCGACATATTATGCGACTCGACAACCAAAACGCTTTCCCGCAGTGAAATTGTCGACTTTACGCAGTTGACATTTGTTACCGGCGCTGCACTCATGACCTTAGCTCAGAACAGCGCCCGCGATTCAGGTTTCGCCGGAAAGAAGATCGGCGTCGTGAAAGGCACAACGACCGTGGATGCATTAAAGGAGCTGCTTCGGGAAACAGCAACGAAAGCAGAAGTAGTTTTATTCAACTCAGCAGATGAAGCCGTTGGCGCATTGCGGAATAAAAAAATAGATGCCTTTTCCTCTGATCAAGTTGTGCTTATCGGCATGGCTTTGAAAGAGAAGGAACCGAACACCTTTGAGATCGATCCAACTGCATTTTCTTTCGAACCCTTTGCTCTTGCCGTACGGCGCAATGATGCTGACTTCCGCCTTGTTGCAGATCGTGAAATAGCGGCTCTGTACCGCTCAAAGAAGATACTTGATATTTACGAAAAGTGGATTGGCCAGTATACCGGACAAAGGCTGCCGTTATTCGAAGCATTGATCAAACTTAATGCGACACCGGAATGAGTTGCCCCCAACCGTTTCAAGGCCTGGAAAAGAATCCGCCAAAGGCTCAAGTGTCGGGTCAAACCGGTGATATCCATGAATGAATAAATAACTGGAAGACCTGCAGTTCTGTAGAAGTAAAATAAAAAACTGAGCCATAAAAAAAGCCCGACTCCTTCACGGAATCGGGCGTTTTTATTTGGCTCCCCAGCGCGGACTCGTCTGGGCACTGGGAGATAATAGTAAGGCTTTGATTTTACTTTGCGGGCATTTTTGCACAAAATTTAATTTTGTCCCGGTAATCGCCAGAAAAATTGCGCCTTCAGCCTGGTATTTTCGCCCGCAATTGCTTTACTGCGCAGGCTGCGGCGTGAGCTCGAGTTTCGTCGTATCAAAACCCTTGTCAGTCAGGCTTGCGATGATGCCATCGTAGACAGAAGCCTGCATCTGGGGGGTCCGGTTCAGAATCCAAAGGGTTGTGCGCCTCGGGTCGGAGACAACGGCATATTCGTAGTTTTCCCCAAGCTCGATGATCCAGTAGTCACCCGGGAACAAACTAGCTGGAAACAGGTCAAACCTCACCGACAGTTTTGCATTGGTTGCCGTGTCAACCACCGTGGCCACGCCGTGAATGGATGACTGGCTGCCGTCCAGCGTGTTTTTAAAACCGCGATTGGTCACGCTCACGGTGCCGTCGTTTTGCAGGGCATATTCAGCAGTGACACCCACAAGTCCTCTTTCAAAAAACTGCGGATAACGGGCAATCTCATACCATGTACCGACGTAGCGCTGTATCTCCACAAACGCAACCGTTTCCGGAGGGTTCGATGGCTTGCAACCCGCAAAGGCCTCGGCGCATAATGCCATCATAAGAAACAAGCAGAACCGGTTAGCTTTCGTCATAGCGTGTACCCCCTATAGTTAAAAGTACTGGTTAATTATATAGCATATGAAACACTTTTTTAAAGCGGACTGCTTTTATGCCATGCGAGATTCCATAAAAAAAGCCCGACTCCTTGCGGAATCGGGCTTTTAACTTTGGATCCTCAGTCCCGCCTTGGCGGGATTTCCGTTGCACTCCAACGCTGATACACTCGAATCCCGCCGATGGCGGGATTAACAGCCACCTGTCACATTGGCCAGAAATCTCCCAATGCCTCGTTTCTTAATAGTGCTTTCCTTGCTCATTGCGGCAACCCGGTCTGCAAACTGCCCGGACCACACCAGCCGCCAGGGTCCAGTAAAGCGCTTCGTTGTTTTCGACTGAAAGTATGCAGGATCATTATGCTCCCGGCAGCGACGTTCGAGATTATTGGTCTGGCCGCAATAATAGCACCCTGTGGATTCGCTTTGCAGAATATAGACATAGCAGGTCATAAAGGCGCCCAAAAAAAGCCCGACTCCTTCACGGAATCGGGCTTTTAAAATTGGCTCCCCATCACGACCCCATCTGGGCACTGGGAGATTACTGTAACCATCTGATTTTTCTTCCTCGTGTTTTAGCCAGCTCTTTTACTTCAATGTTTTAGCTTGTAGATGGCGGGCGATGTGGTAATCGGGACTCAAACCAAGGACACTGAAGGCTCATTTCATCACTGATTTTAAAATCCGGTAAATCAGCTTCAGCTCATCGGCACCGGCTTCTTTGATCAGGCTGTTTATTCGGGTCTTGATATGCTTGCTGTCGGCTTCGTGCTGGTAATCAAATAGCTCCGTCAGTTCCAACTTCAGGGCGGCTGCCAGCTGTTCCGTTACGTCAATGGTCAGATTGGCCTGCCCCCGCTCTATCTCCCCTAGGTATTTGGCGCTTATATTGGCTTTTTCAGCGAGATTCTCCTGAGAGAGCTCCTGGACCCTTCTCAGATACCGTATTCTCTTGCCCAATAATATTTTTGCGTCCATTCCATCCTCTTTTTTCGAAAATTATTGTTCGAATACGGATAGAATGAAACCATCTATAAGTAAGAAATAATTTGATAAAGAAACTTATAGGTGTTATTTTGCAATCTAAAGCAGTAAAGTTTGTATCAGGTGGCATAGATTTTTATTCCCTAGGAGTCTGTCGGACTTTCCAAGCATCCTATGATATAATGGCGTAACATTAAACAATTGATTTCAAAGGATACGCCAGATGTCATTAAAGTTTGTCACTTGTGATCGCAATGCACAATTTTTACT
>Ga0209083_1003489_pt1 | contig 13086 bp, 4 predicted proteins | sample AM7aDNAmetaG_FD_184132 | JGI IMG/M metagenome (GOLD analysis project Ga0209083, IMG submission 184132) | Freshwater microbial communities from Finland to study Microbial Dark Matter (Phase II) - AM7a DNA metaG (SPAdes) (version 3) | ecosystem: Environmental > Aquatic > Freshwater > Lake ...
GGGCAAACCTCCGGCACCGGAAGCAGTACTTGTTACATCGTGGTTGGGGAGGGCAAGCGCTTGTTTAAATCTCAACTGAAAAGTGGTATATATTCTGGGGGCAGGTCATTTTCTGGAAATATTTCGAAATAGGAAGAATTTTTGGAAGTTTTTAGTGAAATATGTGAATTATGTTGTGAAAATGGAATAGTTACCTTTTTGTAAAAATATCCTGTATCTACGCGGGGGCAAGTTTTAATGAGTATAAAAGGTCAACATAATTTAATAAAGCAAAATCTTGAAAAATATGACAAGAAAACATTCTTGCGAGAGATATATCAAAACATAGAGGATATCGGTGCGGAAAGAATACAAATACATTATATAAAAGGTAATCAACATTCTACCGATAGGATTCTTAAATTTGATAGATTACTCATAATAAATGACAAGTGTGTTAGATGGAGGGATGTAGAGCCACTGTCTGAATTCGGCGAAAGCGGAAAAGACAAGGACTCGCAAAAGATAGGTAAGTTTGGTCTTGGATTGAAAAGCGTCTGTAATTATGCGGATGCATATTTAGTTTTTGCAAGGTATGAGGTGGAAGACGCAGAAATGTTTCTAGGGAATAAAGAAAACCAGTATAGCAACCAACATATAGTGATTCCAGAAAAGAGAATATTTTCTTGCCTATTTGATGCTACCTGTCTTGAATTTGAAGATGATGTGAAAACATATTTTGGTAAGTGGAAAGAACGGAAACCAAAGGTTTCGGAAGAGTATCTATCTAAAATACCAATTCGTAGTGATGAAGGTAAATGGTTTTGCTTGTGGGTCCCGCTAAGGCCCGAGAACCTAAAGGATTACAGAGTGTCTCCGGTTACGCAGAATCATCTTGGCGTATCGGATTTAAGAGACATGCTTGCGACGTCACTTTTCAATCTGCAAAATCTAAAGAGCATTAAGGAAATTGTATTTTATGTTGATGGAGTAGAAAAAACAGTAATAAGAAATTGCTTCAAATCGAACTCTTTATCAAAAGAAATTACTATGGATTATGCTGGAGAAAACAAAGAGGTTTATAAATGTTACGCAAAAGATATAACTCTTAATAGCAATGAGGTTGACATTTTTAAAAATAATGATGATTGGCCAAGAAGAAGAATCTATAAGAATGAAGCACTCGAATCTGATTTAGTGCCTTTCGAACCCCATAAAGGCATTTGCTTGAGTCTGCAAATTCGTGATGACGTTCCTATGCACAGCTTGAGAGTTTCATATGCTTGTGTTTTACCTTTTGCGGAGTCTGAGAATGAGCAAGAGGATGTTTTTACGGCACAGATGCTTATTAGTGGAGGGTTCTTTCCGGATTCTGGCAGAAAGCATATGAAGAAGAGATTGGAAAATGAAGAAACTGTTGAGACGAAATATAATGAGTTTCTGGTAGAACAAGCACTCTCCAATATTCCTGAATTCTTGTTCGATGCCACGAAGTCACAAACATTTAAAAGCACTGCTATGGACAGCACTATTAGACAAATTGAGAAGTGGTGGCGTAATAAAATGGAGCCATTGGCTAAGCGGCACTTATTGTCCAAGAAACAGTTGTACTTCCAGCCTAAACTATTTAAGAACGGAAATTGTTATAGCGAAATACAATGTGATGATGCTAAAGCGGTTATATTTGTTATGCCACCTACGAAAAACTACAATCGTTTATTTTCACTGTTTCCAAGTCTTTCTGAAACTGATAGGTTTTGTATTTGTGGTGAGCCATGTCTAATTGAAAGTACTAAGATAAATATGCCACGGTTGGAAATAAAGGAACAGCTTGATAAGGAAGATCTGGAATATCTTGAATCTGTTGTTGAAGATTATCAAGAAAAAAATGATTTTATTGCTTCCATCCAGGAATACCTGGATGCGTCAGTAAAGTACGAAGGCGATATTCGTTGGATTTTTGAGAAATATAAGGATTGTGCTTTTGTGTCAAGGAGGTTGTTGACTTATCGAAAGAAAGCAAATATTAAAATCAACCAGCTATTGGTTGATGCTGAAATGATAAAAAAAAGTGAATTAGTAGTAGCCGGCGGCATGAAAATCAGCACGGAAAATTCAATCCAGTTCCTTCGGTTAATTCCACACGAAAAGATATCCGAAGACGAAAGTAATCTTTTGGTTGAAGAAATATTGTCTTGTTCGGAAACGTCTGACAAGGAAGTGCTAAATTGCAAATGTATAAGGTATAACAATGAGATATATTCTTTGGCTGATTTAAGAGAAGAAGGGACAATAGTCGTTAAAAAAAGCGAAAAAAACATAATCAGTAAATTATTGTTAGTTTCAGTATCTAAAAAAAAGCGTGTAGTTGCTCTTTCTGCTTCGTTAAGTAAATTTTTTGAGAATTTACCGCTCGAAAAGACTATTTTCAATGTTCTCGACCTGGTGCAAACCGTTGATATTAGCAAATACAGAAAGGAGATAGATGAGTTGATCGGAGAATTGGATTTATCATTAAGGAGATCTAATCTGCAAGAGCAAGGTCAGTTTAGCGGAATCTTTGGGTTGCTCTTGACTGGAAAGAAAAATGGAGTAGTGGTAAGGAGAGAAGAAAGCAAAATACAAGATGAAGTGAAGAATATTTTGGATGACATTGGCTATTCTGTAATGAACCCCGACTTAGAAAGAGAATGGAGTAAACATTATGGGGTAGAAGTTATTGAAGCCAGAGGTGTAATTGAACTAACTAGTGAAAGCATTAAAAAGGTAATTTCAGGAAAAATCCCTAAATATAGGATTATCCCGGATAGCATAGAGCTTGACGATGAAACTGCAAAAGTAATATACGATGTTGTAAGAATGGAATTACCTGTAATTAAATATATGGGAGAGGAGTTTTTTATCCAAAAACAACAAGAAAAGTACTTCACATTTGAGTACGGGCAAACAATTGAAATTAAAGCATCAGCCGTAATAAGTATTCTTAACAATATAGCTGACCACCAGGATGGAATAATAGATAAAAAAGTCTTTAATACATACCTAAACGAATATCAAAAAAATGACCCAAACCATGAATTTCTTGCAAAAATTCATTTGTTGCTTAACCAGACAGGAGAGTGGGTTTCGCCAAAGATACTTTGTGCTATAGATTCAGGTGAGATTGGTTTTGAAAAGAATATTTTGGATTCTGATCAAAAAAACATTCTCCGTCTAAAAGAAAAAGCAAGATGTGAGAGCACAAATCTAGAGAAGTTTGAAGCAGATAGTTATTTTGCAGGCTGGGATGCAAAGATAAGCAAAGAAGTTTATTCTTTACTGCTATTAGCTTCGAATATGAAAGAAGACAGGCTCAGCGAAATTACAAGATCAGTAATGACTCAAATTCGTTGGAGAGATATTGTTCCTGAAAGCAAACGTACATTAGTTTTTAAAGAGATTGTCGCTCATCAATTTCTCCATTCAACAAAAACAATCGGCGATAATGATTTTGGTGAAGAGGTTTTAAATTTGATTAGAGAGTCGGGTGTTACAATTGATCAGGTTGAGTATTCTGTCGCTATTGCTGATGAAAGTTTCATTAATATCCTGGGCGAAATAATTAGTGTTGAGTTTGGCACCAATTTAATTGCATCATTAAATTCTGGCATAGTATTTAGGAAAATCAACATTGAAAGTATAAGCCCCGATGAACTAATGGAAATAGTTGTTGAAAACCTATTCCTTATACTAAAAGCCCACGGCACGACAGATCTGCTTAAAGATGTTTTGACTTGTGACGATTATTATAAATCCAATATTGGCAAAGCAATGGGAAAATATTTCTATGGGGATACAGCTGATCCAAAGAGAAACGTAGATGGCCAAATTGCGGCAATACAAACATTCTGCGAAAAAATGTTCGAACCTGACAGGCAAAAGATTGCTCATTATGTTGATCAATGCAATGATATATCATTTACGAAAATTAGGAAGTACCATGAAGAAAGTATAATTAATATAGCGGAGTTAATATGTAGAAATGCTCTAAAAACAAATCCTAAGACAAAGAAAGTTCTTGAGCTCATTGACAGTGTCATGAATATACGGAGTCTAAATGACGGTGAAAAGGAAGAAGATAAATCTATATTGAAGACTGCAAAGTTAAAATCAGAACTATACCGCGAATTATCTATAAATAGTGAAATTAAAGGTATTTTCTCTAAAGGAATGAGAAGAATTATAGAAAACTCCCAATATAATGCAAGTTCCATCCCGTACGAGATGTTTCAGAATGCCGATGATGCTTATATGGATTATTATGATTCATGCTTCTCGGGTGAAGTTACAATCAATGACTGTAGTTTCATAATCATTTACGAAGAAGCAAAATATATCTGTTTTAAACATGTTGGCAGGGGTTTCAATGAAATACCGAAACGAGAAATTGATAGGTTCCAATTGGACAGATATCGGAGTGACTGGTCAGGCGTGCTGAAACTATACGCTTCAGAAAAAGAGTTGGCAGAAAATAACACGGGTAAATTCGGGCTGGGGTTCAAGTCGGTTTACTGTATAACAGATTCGCCTATTATAGTTACGAAAGGAAAAATAGTTGAAATCAGTGGGACCATATTCCCGGTTATTAGAAAAGAGTTCAAAGAAGTTGAATTTGATAGAGACGATGTGGTTGTCTATTGTGAATATGTAGCAGGAGTCCCGGATGTTAGTCTTGAAAAATTCATTCATGATATTCCAATGTTAGCCGCTTTTTCACAAAGAATAAATTGTGTTGCAATAAACCACTCTATTAAAATATGTATAAAAAAGGATTTTACAAAAACAATTCAACTCTTTGATGTTAAGAACGAAAATTATGCATGTATAAATATTGAGCCGGAAAGGAATGTGAAGTTAATGTTTAAATACTGTTTTGACAATAATGAATTCAAAATAGTTCATATTAGGGAGACGTATGTTTATTGGAATGTTTCTCCAATAGAGGGCTCTAACAACGGGAATATGGCTAGTGATTTAAAATTTATTTTCAATGCGAAGTTTGAGCTGGACCCAGGACGGAAGCATTTTAGCGCGACAAAAGAAGACAAAAACATTGAGATATTTAGAAATTCGGTGGACAAAATTGTTGTTGGATTAGAGGAGTTTATCAAAGAAGCAAATGTTAAGAACAATGTTCAGTACTGGAAAGAAATATACTCTGTTTTTGCAGATGGGGATGTCATTCAGTCTGACAGATATTGGGAAGAGTTGATGTTTATGGAAAATGGGGTAGTTAAGCAATTATCGCAACACGAAACGCTTCCTACTATTAATAATCTACTGGTGAATCATAGTGATAATTTGTATGCAGTAGCAAATGATTTAGAAAAGTTAATACTAAAATACTTCGAGAAAGGATTGGTTATTGACGGGGTAAATGTCATTCTTGGGAATATGGTATCTAATGAAATTTCTGCGTTGTTGAGGTTTAAATTAAAAAGCATTACAATGCTTGACTTGCTTAAGCAAGGGACTGATAGTAACTATCAGTTGGCACCCAACCCTTCAGATGAGTATGTAGGGTTTTTGATGGAGATAGCTAGCGACGAGAGTCAACATCAATATATGAAGAAGCTGAGTGTTAACGGCGTACCTCTCTCAGACATTGATAGTAATGCTATTGATATTTCTTACTCTAAGTTGCAAAAGGTTTTGGAGTTGTTTAAGACTAAGAGGAAATATGACTATTCCGCGATAGAACAAAAAGAGGCAAGAATATTTGAGTTAATGAAAATGGTTAATAGCACAAATGAAAATATTAATGAAGAAGAGGATTGTGAAGATGAAGAATCGCCTTTAGATATAGGTGAATCTATACGCCTTTGGAATGAATTGCCAGATGAATTCAAGAGATCTAAAATAATGGACTATAACTTTAGATTGCATTATGAATATGACAATATGTGTGCGGGGTTATTGGCAAAGGAAAAGACGGCGTATTATCAACTTCTGCTTAGAAGTGCTTTAGAGTTTTTTGGACGTCATCCTGATACTGCCAAGAACAATTTTATAAGGTATGCGAAGAATGAACATATTTTGTGTCCGGATGATGATTTGAGCAATATTGTTAGTTTTTTTGATAAGGAGGAGAACCTGAATAGTTTCAAAAGTTTTCAGATGTTAGCTAGGCTACTAGTGTTGTCCTTATACTCCAAAGATATGCTGAAGTACGTAGATCATTTCACTAATCCAGAAACAAAATTATTGGAATTCTTTAAGCCTTCAACAGCGCGAGAAGCCATACCACTTAAACCATTGGATCAACTATTGGGAACAGGGAAGCATTTCTTTATTAGAGAACTAATTAGGCTTAGTATTATTAAGAGGCAAGGATTCGCAAGAACTTGTTATGTTCCAAATAAGAAAGTGTGTGCTTGGTGTGGTGTTGAATATAACCAGAATCCTAGCGAGAAATCATATCAAATCTATAATAAAATACATGAAGCTATCCCTAGTTTTGATGACTTCTTAGTTGACGGTGTGCCGCAATTTGACGTGGCTCTTAGAATTATGAAGGAGGAAAACATAATATGATTGCAATAAGGGGAGGCGATAAGGTCTTTCATGAAAAATACGGATATGGTGTAGTAAAATTAGTTAATAAAGATGTTTATACAGTTAAATATGAGAATGGCGCTATTTATGATTCTGTGTTTGATGAACTCAAACTGATTGCGACAATTGAAGGAAAAGTGAGCAACTGTTCATACGATGCACCGTATTTGGCTTATATCAAGACCGCATCAGAATTGATTGAAAATATTGATTTGGAGTGGGGTGTATTTTCAGCATCTAAAATTCAATTACTTCCCCACCAGTTATGGGTATGTAATCGCTTGCTACAGAAAAACCCGGCGAGAATGTTGATTGCGGATGATGTTGGGCTTGGAAAGACAATTGAGGCCGGCTTGTATCTAAAAGCGTTAATGACGAAGAACATAATAAACAGGTTTCTAATTATTTGCCCGGCAAATCTTGTACCGCAATGGCAGCAAAGAATGAGGGAGATGTTTGGCATTGGGACACATACCTACAGCTCGGAAGTAGATACCGAAAACAGCGATTTTTGGAACACTGCGGATAGGGTTGTTGCGTCTTTACACAATTTAAGATTACTTAATACAGAAAAACAAGAAAAAAGATTGGCAAGAATATTGGAAGCGGATAAATGGGACCTGCTGATTGTGGATGAAGCGCATCATCTTAATGCACTAGAAGATGGCCATCATACAGCTGGATATCAACTTATTAAGAGCATTGTTGACGAGAATAAAGTAAACTCTGTTATTTTCTTTACAGGAACTCCTCATAGAGGCAAAGATTATGGTTTTTTTGCTCTGTTGAATCTAATAGATAAAAGATTTGATCCCAAAAAGAGCCCTTCCGAGCAGTTTAAACTGCTTTCAGATGTAATGATAAGAAACAACAAAAGCAATGTTACTGATCTTGAAGGGAATAAACTCTTTAAGAAGACCAATGTAGAACCACACACCTATGATTACAGCGAAGAAGAAGCGCTATTCTATGAATTGTTAACAGAGTTTATAGTATCTGGTAAAGCGTATGCTTCAAGCCAAAGTGCCACAATAGGAAGCGCTGTGATGCTTGTCTTGATAGCAATGCAGAAACTGGCATCAAGCTCTGTTGCAGCTATAAAAAGGGCGATAAAGGGAAGAATAGAAAGGACGGAGGTAGCTAGGGATAAAATATCAAAGAAAGAAGAAATACTTAGGCTTTTGAAAAAAGCAAGAGCTGAAGAAGCAACTGATTACAATACTGCAGAAGATAGCACATTAGGGAATAAAACAATTGAAGAGTTGGAAGAGGAAATAATTCAAGATAGTTTTGACTTAGTCTTAATGGAAGACGAGACTCCTAGGCTAAGAGAGTTGCTGAAACATGCGGAAAACGTTAAGAACGAGACAAAAATAGAATCAATTATGAGTGTGGTTAAAGAAAAGTATCTAGGTCAATCAATTTTGTTTTTTACTGAGTACAAGGCAACACAATCACTATTAATGGGGAAACTAATTGACGAGTTTGGAAAGGATGCGGTGGGTTTCATTAACGGAGACGGTGAAGCAAAGTCCATTACGCTAAACTCTGGAGTTGCCTTTGACTTGAGGAAAGACAGAAAGAACCAAGCTTACAAATTTAACCGTGGAGAGATAAAATACCTGGTCTCGACAGAAGCTGCTGGTGAAGGTATAGACTTACAGGAAAGTTGTCATATACTGATTCATGTAGATTTACCCTGGAATCCAATGCGGATGCACCAGAGGGTTGGGCGGTTAAATAGGTACGGGCAAAAAGAGGCCGTGAGTGTTTTGTCATTTAGAAACCCTTCAACAGTAGAAGCCAGAGTTTGGGAGAGACTGAATGAAAAAATTGAGAGAATTAACAAAGCGTTCGAAAGCGTCATGCCAGATCCAGAAGATATGTATTCTCTGGTGCTTGGCCTAGAATCACCTCGTCGGATTGAAGAAGCATACTTAAATGCTTCCTCAAAAAAGGCGGGAGTTAGTGATTGGTTTGACCCAGCCACAGGATTATTTGAAGGGAAGGATTTGATTGAAACAGTAAAAGCAATTTTAGGGAATGTGAACAAGTTTGATTTTGGAAAATCAGGTAAGAATATACCTCGTTTGGACCTAGAGGATCTTGTTGCTTATTGCAAAAATGTGCACATTGCAAACAAAAAGAGGCTAGATCATAATGAAGCGTCTAAGACTGTAACACTAAGGAGTCCGGAGAGTTGGATTGGAAACGAAGTGTCAGAAAGTTATTCAAATGTGCCGTATGACAGGAAGGCAGTAAAAGACGCTAAAGACCTACTAAGTGCCAATCATCCGTTTATAAAGATGGCTATAAGGCATGGTAAACAGCTAAGTGCAACAATATGTATAGTGGAAGGTGATGTGAGCATTTTTGTTTATAGGATATCACCGAAAATTATGAAGGATGTTTATAGCAAGAGTCATAGTTTTGCAGCCGTAAAGCATCTTGACGGGAGTTTTAAAACTATTAAGGATTGGGAGGCACTACAAGAATTGAACGCAATTAAATATAAAGAAAAAAGTGGCAGTATTCCGAATGAAGTGTTCCAAAGGTTGACACAGCGAAGCAATGATTTGTTGGAAAATGAAATCTTAGAAATTGATCACGGTTTCAGCGAGCCAATGATAGAACTGTATTCAGCTTTTTTGAGCGAAAAACTAGTATAATGGTTAAAGTATTTGCAGAGGAAATGACATAACGCTCTTCAAGAGGTTCCCTCTGAAATTTAAACTATTTGGACTATTAACGGATTCTTTTTATATAGAAACCGTCAATGAATTGTGTCGTACTCTTAATATTGTCAGATAGGTGTGAGAACTACACACGCAATTTAACGCCTATAAGGTGGTGGTAGATGAGTCCAGTTTATAACCCAATGTATGCTTGCAAGAGCATTTACGAAGAGGAGTTTTACAAATTTCTGAAACAAAACGAACGGGACAATATACATGTCTGGAGTAATTGCGTATTAAATGGTCTGGAGATCGATTTTATTATTTATGATGCAGATGAGACAAATGCTAAGATTTACTGTATTGAAATAAAGGGACATATCCAGAAAACAGAGCAATTAACAAGCATTATGGACCTCACAAGTTCCAAAAAATACAAAATTAAGGAGTTCATAGAAAACAAGATAGGAGAGCTAAACCAGGGTTTGGCAAGGAAAGAAATAGAAAAGATGATTCCTTTTGTACATGCCGTTATTATTTTAATGGGAAAGGACCAGGCAGATGTTAATAAGGATAATGTAATCTTGTGGAAGAACGTTGGTTGCACAATTGAAGGTTTTAAAACACAGCTGAAGAGTTTAGTCAAATATAATTCAAACGAAAGATACAAACTTGAAGCTAATATCTTAGATCAAATGAAAACGAGGTTCAAGTCGGACTATAATTATTTCGAACAATACTCGGACAGCGTTAACCTGCGTTTCATAAGGGAATCTGAAGTTAAGGCAAGAGATCGGCAGATGTCAGAACTAGCTAGAAAATTCTTGATCGAATATCTTAAGTTAGCCAAACAGAAGCAAGGAAAAAAGCATTGTTTCCCAATAGAAGGTATAGCAGGCTGTGGCAAGACGTATTTTCTGGAGAAACTGGCAAGCATCATAGTTAACAAACGCATCGCTTTTATATCATTTAATGTCACGCTTGCTAGAAAGTTGAGATATGATTTGTGGCTGAATGGTGTGCCAATTAACCCAGATAAAGACTACGATAGATTTGATGACAACAACTATTTTATAAGTACATTTGAGAAATTTATTCGAGAAAACTATTACAAAAGGAACGGCCGAGAACTTAGAGATATAGATGATTATGATGAGAATTGGGATTGTTTACGAACCGAGATGAACAAGCTCTCTCCAAAGAAACATGAAAAGTACGACTATATTTTTATTGATGAATGCCAAGAAATGCAGAAACAGGATGTGGATTTTGTAGCAAGATATTTGACCGATGGAGGCCTAATCGTAATTGCTGGGGATAATAAACAAAGGCTGATTTCTGAGGCTAATTTTGATATTAAGGACATGAAAGAACTTAAAGGTTATGACCACATTAAATTCGAATTGCCATTAAAGAACTACAGGAATACACGCCCAATAGGGATGTTTGCGGTTCTGGCCGCAGGTATTGATGGATCTGCAAGATACTCATATGAAAATAATAATAACGACGAAATACCGGAAGTGATAGATGATGTGGTGTCATTGGAAAATGATGAGGTTTTTGAGCGCGCGCTTTATAAGGTGAGAAGACTAATAATGCATGACAAATATTATCCTGGAGATATCGGGGTCATATTCTCGAAAAAGAAATATGCGGATAGATTTTATAAGTTTTGTGCCGGGAAAAATATTGAAGCAATCCAGTTGAAATATGCGCCTTCTGGCACGGCCAACTACTTTAAGAAAGTTGAGCAGGAATATCACAAGATTCGCTTTTCTAATGTCAAGCAAATCAAAGGTCTGGACTTCCCCGCAGTGATATATGTTACATCGAAAGAAGATAATGCCAACTCTCAGAAAATGTATGTAGCGTGTTCAAGGGCTAAGAATGTATTGAAAGTTATCACTGATGAGCCTGGAAGTTTTAAGTCTGTGAGAGATACAATACATGGTAAAACAAAAGGCAGCTTCATCTTGTAGGGGTAGAAGTAGTTCCCTTCTGTTGAGTGTGGGTGGACTATTGAATAATTAAGGTTAAGGAATCGGTAAGGTTAGTGTTGCGCAAATTGGCAGAATGGAGTTTTGGAAGTTATTCGTGTGATCTTTTAAGGGCTAGATGTTAATAAAAATTACAATCAGCAATAAATGTAAGTTCGCTATGTTTGTTTTGGTGCTATTTGTACAGAAGGTTCATTGTACGCAGCAAAGATGGTCTGGAGGGAAATGATGCCAAAATATGATTTCATTGTGGAAAAACTCTATTCCGAACTAGGGCAGAAATGCGGAGGCACCAAGGACGATTATTTTGGGCTGATATATCTTGAGAAAGAAATGGGTGTTGACAGAGATCATGCGCTCAACCAGATTGCTTTTGGTGGTAATGACTTTGGGGTTGATGGGTATCATTTTGATAGAGAGCGGAAGACCCTTTATATCTATCAGTTTAAACATAGTGAAAACCATGCGCTATTCAAGGATAGTATGATAAGGCTAATAGATAAGGGGATGCAGGTAATATTTTCCCCTAACTCTGAGCCTTCGTCAAACCAAATACTTAACCAGCTGTATTCATGCCTGATTGAGAACAGGGAGATAATAAGACAGGTTTGTATAAGATTTGTTTTTGTTGGTGATCCGGAAGAGGCGGAAAGAAGCATGGTGCTTGATAAGCTCAGGGAAGATCTGGAGAATAAAAAATACTATTTGGATAAGTTCTTTAAGCGGGAGGATGTTTCATTGGTGGTTGAATTCCGTTCACACTCAGGCCGTGTTGGTCGAGTAGGGGTTCAACAGAGTTCATATAACTATAGTTTTGAACTAAAGAATTGTTTCGAGGTTATCGGACCAAAAGGGGAAGTGTTGAAGATTGGTCTTGTCAGGCTGTTTGATTTGTATGGGGTTTATCTCAACATGGGGAACAGGTTTTTCGAACGCAATATAAGATTTGGGCTCGGGGCTGATGAATTTGTAAATCGCGAGATTGATAAGGCATTTAGGCGTATTTTAATTGACAAGACAGACGAACCAGGGTATTTCCAGTTCAATCACAACGGCGTATCACTTTATGCTGAAAAGATATCGAAAGTTGACGGCAAAGAGAATACTTACAAGATTGTAGCCCCTAAACTATTGAATGGCGCACAAACGGTCACTACATTTGCCAACTTTCTTGAGAGGAACAAAGACAATCCCAAGCTCATAGAGAACGATAGTCTTAAAAGCGAGATTTATGTTATATGTAAAATTGTGTCAGAGGCAAACGAAGATTTTGTAACTAAAGTTACGATCAATAATAACAGGCAGAATCCTGTAGAACCGTGGGCTTTAAGGGCAAATGATCTTATCCAGTTGGAAATCCAAGACAGATTTAAGGCAGATTTTGGGATTTATTATGAAAGGCAAGAAAACGCATTTTGTGGCATAGACCTGGATGATGAAGGAATCGTAGAAGCCAAACAAATAAAGATGCGTGAATTGGCGCGGACTTTCTTGGTCGCGGATGGGAATATTCAGAGATTATCAAACTTGAGGCAAGTATTTGAGGATGATAAGGCATATAATGCTGTGTATAATGACAGACGGTTATTGCCTGACTTGCGGACGGTTGTACTTTGCTACAAGGTTCAGTTTAGGCTAAATAGGTTAGTAGGCAGTATCCTAGATACAGGATATAATAAGTATCAATATGCTCCAAGAGCGAGAAATCTGATCTGCCCCCAGAATATATACCACTTTTCAGTTGAGATTTAAACAAGCGCTTGCCCTCCCCAACCACGATGTAACAAGTACTGCTTCCGGTGCCGGAGGTTTGCCCCCGAGAGAGCTGTGTGGCCTGA
>Ga0209083_1003491_pt1 | contig 13083 bp, 7 predicted proteins | sample AM7aDNAmetaG_FD_184132 | JGI IMG/M metagenome (GOLD analysis project Ga0209083, IMG submission 184132) | Freshwater microbial communities from Finland to study Microbial Dark Matter (Phase II) - AM7a DNA metaG (SPAdes) (version 3) | ecosystem: Environmental > Aquatic > Freshwater > Lake ...
CTCAGGATAGACCTGCATAAAATGGTTCATCCAGGGATGGCGCGTTGCTGTTTCCATATGCATCAGGTTGCTGACATGGCCGGCGACACAGTTGTCGGAAGTGATCACGGCCCCATCCTGAATTGTGCCCGAAACCCGGGCCCCGGCGGTGATAAAGCATCCCCGGCCCAGAATGGCCCCGGGCAGCACTGTGGAGCCCACGCACACGACGGCGCCGTCTTGAATTTCAACGGGACAATGAAGCCGGGAAGGGGGCAGGGGGTCATTGGTCAAAGTCGTCAGAGAGTACAACCAGATAAAATGGCCAAGTTTGCTCCCCTTGCCTATGTGGACATAGCTGTGACAGCGGCAGTAATCACCTATTGAACAATTTCCCTCAATATCAGAAAAATTACCGACGCGCAAATTGATGCCTGCATTTGTTCTTTCCCGGATGACCACATGGTGGCCAGTTTCCAGCCTTTCAGCCAGGATGCTGTCTTGGTAGACAACAGTATGTGAGCGAATTATCGAACCGGCACCGATCACAAGGGGGCCGTTAGTCAGCTGACTGAACTTCCCGATCACACAGTGCTCTTCAATGCTGGTATTGTCGCCTACGCAAACATTGTCGTATACAATGGATCCGATTCCGATAGCTACATTCTCTCCAAGCGAGGCTTTTGAAGAGACCCACGCACCAGGATATTCACTAAGCCACTGAGACATGTCGGATATCACCTGCCATCATTGCATTGTTTCTTTTGTCATGCGTCATGTGCCGGCCGCCCCTTACGCCCACTTTCAATAGAGGCCAAAGTATTTATGCGGCAATCTTCGCAGTTGGTGCTTCGTTTCACGAGATCACCCTAAAAAATTCTTTGTAGTCATAGAGATAATCTTCAGTTTAATACGGAAGGGACGCCAGTATAAATGCGACTGAATTGGTCGAAAAATGGCGTAATTGTCTCTGGGTCTTTCTGTGGACATGGAGCCCCTTATAGAAACGATTGAGGTGGTAAACCTGCCCTGCCCCCAACCCGTCATCTATGACAACATAAAAACTGCCGGAAAGGGCTATGGAAAATCAACGGTGAACGGTCAACGATTCTGCTTGAATTCATCATAAAACTCTTTACCGACGGCCAGCTCCGGGGGCAGAAGAGCCTCTTCGTCCAGATCGAGGCAACGGAGAAGGAACCCGGAGATCGGAAACATTTGGTCCTTGGTCGTTGGTTGTTGCAAATCTTGAATCTTGAATCTTGAATCTTGAATTACCAACTGATACCTCATGCCGGATTCAGGGCAGACCATGATGCCGTCCGTATCAGGATTTTTCAAAATATGGCCGTGCCTGCTCATCCAGCCTTTGTGTCGGGCAGGTGCGCCCATCATGAGGCCGTAGTCGGGCACATCTTTTGCCACCACAGCTCCGGCGGCAATAAAGGCATATCTGCCAATGGTAATGCCGCAGACCACAGTGGCATTGGCGCCGATAGTGGCCCCGCGCCGGATAATTGTCTTTTCGTAAAGGCTGCGCCTGCTTATCTGGCTGCGGGGATTGGTGACATTGGTCAATACGCAGGAGGGCCCGAGAAAAACATCGTCTTCTATGATAATGCCGGTGTAAATGGAAACATTATTCTGAACTTTTACGTTGTTGCCGATCACGACCCCCCCATCAACGTTCACGTTCTGCCCGAAGACGCAGCGCTGCCCGATTTTTGCATCCTTCATAATATGGCAGAAGTGCCAGATCTTGGTTCCAGCGCCGATCTCGGCGCCATCGTCAACATAGGCTGATTCATGCTTAAAATAAGATGGTGAAGAGTTGACTGTGTTCATGAAGTTTCGCTCATGTGATGTTTGGAGGTTTCTCTAGCAGCAAAAAATTAATCATCCAACACTATCACCTTCCAGCTAGATGATTGGATGATTTGAAGGTTAGATGATAAGCAAAAGACTTGAACGCTTCTGAACATCCAAGCCTCTAACCTTCTACTCTTACAAATTGCAACTATTTACTTCTGTCTTGCCAAAGGCCATTGGGTGATAATCCCCGGTAAGCCCGGCTTTAGGTGCATTGCGTATATCATGGACAAGCTCAATGGACGGGCGGATATCGGGGATGCCGAAGCCCTGCCCTGCAAGAATATGCTCATAGCTTTTTTTATGAAGGTCGGTGAAGCCCTCGGAAAACTCAAACTCCTCACCGTTCAGTATAAGCGCCCGCTGGGTGGTTATACCCTGCTGCAACGCGGCCTTCGGCAGGTCGCCGGCATCAACAGATAGAAACCACCGCACCCGCGCCCGCTGCAGTTCCAGATAGCCTGCCGCACATATGGGCCCCAGCAGGTGAACTGTGTTTCTGACGACCGGGCCGAATATCCACAGCAGCATATCGAAAAAATGGACCCCGATATTCATGGCAACCCCACCGGACTTTTGATCATTGCCCTTCCAGGAGGCAAGATACCACCGGCCGCGCGAAGTGATATACGTCAGATCGATGTTATGAATTTTGTCACCGGTCGCAGCAACCTTTTCCCGCAGGGCCATAATTGCCGGATGCAGTCGCAACTGTAGAATGGAGTTGATGCGGCGACCGCTTTCCTTTTCAAGCTCGGCCAGCGCGTCGACATTCCACGGCTCAAGGACCAGGGGCTTCTCACAGATCGCGTCGGCGTGGACGCGAAGGGCGAAACGGATGTGGGCGTCATGGAGATAATTGGGCGAGCAGATGCTGACATAGCTGATGTGCCGGTCGGACGGCCCGCGTCGCAGTTTCTCCACATGCCGGTCGAACCGCTCGAACTCGGTGAAGAAAGCGGCATCGGGGAAGTATCGATCAAGGATGCCGACGCTGTCATGCTTGTCCAGCGCCACGGCAAGATTATTGCCCGTATCTTTAATGGCCTGCATATGGCGCGGGGCAATGAACCCGGCTGCTCCGATCAAAGCAAAATTGTTCATGATAAATTTCTGGTCGCGAAGAGTTGATTTTTTGTTGTTAATGAAAAAAAATCATAATGCAAGACTTAAAACTTTCCCATTGCCCGAAGTGATGCGCATGGTCAGCCGTGGCCTATTGGTTACAGGTTGTTATACCTCCAGAGAAAAATACGGGTGATATGGTTCAGGTAAAAACCTCTAACCTGTCATCCCAAAAACATCCTTCTCACTTTGCGCGAAATGGACGTAAGCTGTTTTCCAAGACCCTGCGGCTCGAACCTATCGGCATCGTCCCCATAAGAGTAGTGGCCATAATGGTAAGGATAATTGGAATAGTAATGATAACCGGCTTTATGGGTGTCAAGGCCGTTGATTACCGCGCCAAGCACCGTAGCGCCGATACCCTTGAGCGCTCCCACTGCGTTTCCGGCGATTTTTCTTGGCGTTGAGCCTGCGCGCACGATAAAGACAATACCGTCAACCGAACGCGAGATCATCAGCGAATCGGTTACTGCTCCAATGGGCGCGGAATCAATGATAATCTTATCGTATTTCTGCTTAAGCTCTTCCACCAGCGCCTGCATTTTTGTTGATCCGAGTATTTCAGAAGGATTGGGAGGAATAGGCCCGGAGGGGATCACATAAAGGTTGGGCACTTCCGTGGTGCACACGACATCATCAATTTTTTTATTGCCCACAAGGAGATTGGTCATACCGTCTTCCTGCGCAATGGCAAAAATCTTGCGGATTTGGGGCCGGTGAAAGTCGCAGTCAAGCAGGGCCACCCGGTATCCAAACTGGGCCATGGTAATAGCTATATTGGTTGCACAGGTGGTTTTGCCCTCCTGAGCAAGTGTGCTGGTCACAAGAATCACCTGCGGCTCTGCCTCCGGAAGCGAATAGAAAATATTTGTACGTATGCCGCGATAGGCCTCCGTGGTAGGGGAGCGTGGTGAAGAGAAGGACTCAAGCCCGGGAGGCCCGGTTTCTGCATCTTCAGGAGTAGGCCCTTTCTGCTGGCGCAGCGGAATAATGCCGAGAAACGGAATGTGCAGTTGCTGATTAATATCCTCGGGGGTATTCATGGCATCATCAATGTATTCCAGCAGAAATGCCACGCCAAATGCCGCGCCGAGGCCGAAAATAATCGCTAAAAGCATAGTGCGCAGTTTTTGGGGCTTGATCGGCACAAGCGGCGTCTCGGCCTTGTCGACTACGCGGATATTGCCGATTTTCAGGTTTTCAGTAACCGAGGTTTCCTTGAACCGCTTCAGCAGCAGTGCATACATGGCCTTGGCGCCTTCGGACTCGCAGTACAGGCCGGTATATTCAATCGCATTTTTGTTCAGGCTGAAAGCCGCGCCTTTTTGAGCCTCAAGGGCCGCCTTAAGGGATTTTTCCTTGGCAAGGGCTTCCTGATAAATATTGTTCAGGGATTCGATAATGCGCTGCACCTGCTGCTCTTTTTTCACCTGTAGAGATTTCATCTCGGATTGCAGTGCAAGCATCTGGGGATGCTGCATGCCGTATTTTTTCGACAGCTCTGATTTGCGCTGCACGAGCCCGACCTCCTGGGTCTTCATTTCCCCTATCAGGCTGTCGCTGAGCACAACGGGAAGCGAGTCGAGCATGTCCTGATTGCCTGTAGCAGCCACAGCCTGCTTATAGCGGGTTTCCACCTCGGCACGGGCGGCTTCCGCGTCGGCAACATCGTAAGTGAGCTTGGTCAGCTTCTGTGCGGTTATAGTTTCCGTTTCGCCTGAAAAATCCATAACGATATTGTTTTTCTCGCGGAAGTTCAACAGTGCCCGCTCTGCGTCTTCAACCTTCTTGCGCTCCTGGGCCATATTGTCATTGAGCCACTGCGCCGAGTTCTGAATAGAGTCAAGTTTCATGGCAAAGGCATGCTCGCGATAGGCTTCGACCATGGCATTGGCAATAGTGGCAGCCAGCACCGGATTTTTTGACTGATAGCAGATATTGACATAATGGCTGTTCTTAATCGGCATGATCTTCAGATTTGCAAGAAAAGTCCCGATCAATGCATCTTTAGGGTTTGCCTGCGCGGAGGCATTATCCGTATCCATTCTATCGGCCCGGCGGAAGAAATCTGCATTTTCAGCAAGCTTCAGGCGCTCTATGACATTGTAGGCAACCGACCGGCTCTCCAGTATCTTATACATGGTCTGATAGTACTCGATGCCAGAGGTATCGGCAAACACAGCAGCCTGCAGTGTCCCCGGATCGTTTTCCTCCTTATCGATGATGATGCCGATGGTAGCCTGATAAATGGGGGTTGCCGTAAGGCAGTAGAGCAGCACGGCCCCAACAATAAGGCTGAAAACGGAGAGGACAACCCACCGGTGCTTAATGATCATTCTAACATAATCATAAATATCGATATTTTGCTCGATATGCATCGAGCCCCGGCTGCCCGTAATTTTGCTGTTGTTTTCCATTTTATTGACTCCAAAAATAAAAATCAGCTATGGGAGAAAAATTTAATCCGCCGCGACGGACAAGACTAACAACCAACCATGCACATTTCACTGCTTTAGCGCGATGTGACTTTATCTTGAATCGTGGATTTTAATCACCACCGGCTTTAGTCTTGTCCGCCGGGGAGGATTGCATCCATACACCCATCACTAAAAAAAGCTTTGCGGCACAATGATGATATCGTTTGGCTGCAGGATAATTTCGCGCAGCTGCCTGCCTGAATCGGTTATGGCATCAACCCTGACCCGGATAATCTTTTGCCGTCCGTTTTCCGTGCGGATAATTCTTGTACTGTTGCGCGCCGCAATATTGGTAAACCCGCCGGCAAGGCCAATGCCCTCAATAAGTGTTATATCACTCTCAGACAGAGGATAGTCCCCGGGCCTTTTAACTTCGCCCAGTATGTAAAATTTTTCCGGCATAGGTATAAACAGCGTGTCTTTATCCTGCATAAAGATATTTGCCTGCCTGCTTGTGCCCTGCTGCATGCTTTGCAAATCCAAGTCTATGACCAACTGCTCTTCTTGAGCCGTGCCGGCATGAACCGTGCGCACGATTTTCGCCTTTCTGCTGGCACCTTTCTCGCCCTTGGTTATGCCGTTTGCCTTTGATATGGCATCTAAAACCCTCTCGTTTTCGGCAAGCGGATAGCTGCCGGGACTTTGCACCGAACCCATCACCAGATACCGCTTGCTGTTGCATTCCGCTATCCGCACCGCCACATGGGCATTGAGCAGAATCTGACCTTCGCCAAGCCTGCGGGTAATGAGCGCCTCTATCTGCGCTGTGGTGAGGCCATTGACCTTGATCCTGCCGATAAGAGGGAAGGAGATGTACCCGTCGACTGAAACGCGCAGCGCAGGGCTTGAAAAATCTTGCTCATCATAGACCGTGATGCTCAGCACATCATGCGGCCCGACGGTATACTCTCCGGCTCCTGCCCCACTGGCGTTGGGATACTGGCGCAGGTATTCTGCTATGGTCAGATTGCGAGCCTTATCCGTTATGACGCTGCTGAGTCCGGTGCCTGCCCCGTTATTTTCAGAAGAAGTTTTCTGTATTTCTTCCAGCCTGGCGCGGTCGGCAGCTTTAAGGCCTGATTCAGAAGCATTTTCAGGAACACTGCTGATCTTTACAATATCGCCGCCAGTTGCGCTGCAGCCGGAAAGAGCAAGCAGCAGCAGGCAGCAAAAAAAATATCCGGGCCTGTTTTGTATTCTCATTGATTTCCTCCTGGCAAAATCACGGCAAATGCCCCTGTAGTATCCGCCGCATAAAATTTATTGTTCATTGTTACGGCCATAAACATCAGCTCTCTTCCTTGCGGTCGAGAGGACAGCCACTGTAAATGGATGCAGAAAAAATGCTCGGCGCAGGCACACATACCGCCTTGCAATGCATGATTCATTTTTATTGCCAGTACCCGATGTCATTATGCAAAAAACCGGGGTTCATATCAAGGGTGATACTGAACTGGTTGTCCGTATATCTGTCGCCGGAAATATTGGAGTTGTTTTTATTAAAACTGTAACCAAAGCCTGCTGCAAGCCAGTCTGAAAGCAGGTATCTGAACGAAAGGTCCACCCTGTGAATGGGGTCTTTTCTGTTATCTGTCGAACTGTACTTGTCTCTGGAATACCCGTATCTGGCACCAAGCAAATATCTGGACATGATTGTCTGCTGCATGCCAATACCTAAAGCCGTGTTTGTATAACCGCCACTCTGGCCCGCTCCCAGTTGCTGAAAATTTCTTAAAAGAGATACGGTGAATGTTCGGGTTGCCGTCTGCAGGTAACTGACCGAAGTGTCTGCCACCCAGCTGCTTGTGTTGTTATAGGGTTGATTGTTTTTGTCATGGCTGTTATCAAAGCTGTACCACTGATAGCCGACATTTAACTCGCCTTGAAAGCGCGCTTCCGAGTCCCATGCAAGGCCGGTTTTGACTTTTTTCCAGCCGTAAGAGGCGTCATTTGAACTGGTAATGCCTGCGCGGTGCGTATCATAACTCTGTTGTCCGGCATAATACCGAAGAAACAGCCAGGTCTTCTCCGCCACCTTTGTTTCGCAGCCCACGCCTGCTTCCATGGTAGTAGAGTTTTGGGTAAAATCGAGTTTGCTGTCGTACCGCTGCTTGAAAAAATTATAAAACGTGAGCACTTTAAACCTGTCGCTGAACATGAATCCTACTGTGGATGCACAATCATCCGTCCAGCGCTTTGTTTTGCGGCCCAGGCCGAATTGATTCGGGGCTCCGTAAGGATCCTCGGCATCGGTAAAAACATTGTTTAATTTTACAATCAGTCCGCCGGGCGCATTATAGTCAACTTGAAGCATGCTCCGGTTCGTACGCCAGTCATTGAAACTGTTTTTCGCATACCGCGCAAAATCGCCCTCATAGCCAAACTTTATCTTCCCTCTGCCATCAAGAGTATAATCAAACAGCAGGCCGGGCTTTGTATGGGTAATCCAATCGGCTTCTTCCTGCTCGATTATCTGGCTGCTGCCATTGCCCAAATAAATATTGTCGTCATAGAGTTCCTCCAGGCTCAGGCTCGGGATCACATGTAGATGGCCCAACCGAATTTCCCTTTGCTGCGCAGAGGCTTTTGCGACCGAACAAATAAAAACAAGCAAGGCCACGGAGGCAAGTATCAGCAATTTTTTCATCATGGGCTCACATAAAGGCTAGACAGCAGTGCGCCCGCGGACATGCTGTGCCCGAGTCTGCTTTTGAAAATTAGGGGCAGCAGAGCAATGAACATTACTTCCCTCGTGCTATCAAATCATCAATCTTTCCAATCCCCAACACAAGACGTGCCGGGGTTCTCTTCAAGGGGCATCACAACCGTTGAATGCTGATTTTTTTGACTGCTGCCGGTTGATGCGTTGTAACGATGCTCTGGATTGTACGCTCCATGTTTGTTTTAAGTGCTGAAATAGGTACTAATGTTACTATAACATTCCCTTATTGCTTCGGCGAAAAAAACCTTACAGTGCATTACTCACCTCACAATCAGGCATCAGAAAATGGTTTGCTCTGATCGGCGCAGCGGGAAACACTTCAAATTGGAGGAGCCGTTTTCTTTGTCCTAATCGGCGGCTTCCGTAAGTAATTTACTGAGAAAAATTTGCTGCTGACCTTCTTGAGGGTCCATAGGATCCCCTTATTAATTTTATATCGTAAATCCTGTAAAAGCCGGAAATCGCGACTCGTTGGTTGTTTAATAAAAGGATTCAATCCGCGGCGGCGAATTCAATCAGTAGTTTTGAATTTTTGTCTCCTTCATCTTAACTCTGTCGGCAGTTTTCGCTACTAACTTTAAAGTGTTTTGCTCTGGTTTTTCCTACAGCTCCGCCCTTTCGGTCACAAGTTCATGAGGAACGGGCCTAAAGGGTTTGCAGCAAATTTTAATCCTACTGGAACCTCTTACATTTCTACAAAAAAAGGGCCCGTTAAAAGCCCTTCCACAAGCAACCCCGGCAAACAGTAAAGGGACCTTTTAAACGCCTTGGTTGTGAATATAAACAAGATTTAAAATTCAAAATTCATGACTAAAAAACTTCCAATTCCCCCAACTGATGCGCAAGGTGCGCCGTAACGGTTTGGTTGTTAACAAAGGGATCCATAATGTATTTAATAGCTGCCGCAATCCCAAAAAATCTCCTGATTTCAGGAATTGCTTCTATCTGTTGAAGAAGATAAAAAAACGAGCACATCTTGGTGGCGACTGTTAAGGTAAAAAAATATTAACAATCCACAATTTGTTTATCTCTGAAATTCTAGGAACATGCAGTAACGCTACAAATGCGTCAACTGAAAATTTTTGGAAAAACACAAAAAAAATTACCGCAAAATGAGCCACTTGTCAATTTAATTACTCAGATTTTAAAATAAAACACTTCTTTATATGACTACTTTAGAGTCTCATAAATATGATGCAACGTGGACTTTCCATTGTCAAGCGGGAGGTCGCATGCAGGCAGGCTTAATTTTTACGGATTTTTTTTTCGCACGATCAGTCTTAGCCAAAATATCACTGGCCTTAGCTGTCAAAACAAAGGGTTGTGGAGTCTACTTCCAGAAAACGATATGCCGCAGCCTGTTTCGTCTCACTCCATCGCCCCCAGTACTTCGTCCAGCGACACGGAGGCAAAACTGGTTGCATAGTCGCTCATGGCGTAGGGGATTATGAGTTCCCGGCCGTGCAGCAGCGCGCCGCAGGTGTACACGACATTGGGGACATAGCCTTCGCGCTCCGTTTCGTTCGGAGCCAGCAGCGGTTCGCGCAGGCGCCCAAGGACGTGCGAGGGGTCCTCAAGATCCAGCAGAAACGCGCCGAGACAATACTTGCGCATTGGGCCGACTCCGTGGGTCAGCACCAGCCAGCCGGCCTCCGTTTCGATGGGGGAACCGCATGTGCCGATCTTTACAAACTCCCACGGCTGGGCCGGCAGCAGCAGCAGCTTCGGCTCTTGCCAGAAGTGGATATTGTCTGAATACATCAGCAGGATGTTTTCGTCGTCCTGGCGCGACAGCATGGCGTAGCGGCCACTTATTGTGCGCGGGAACAGAGCCATGCCTTTGTTCTGCACGGCCGGGCCGTTGAGGGTAATAAATTTGAAATGAAAAAAGTCCTGTGTTTCCAGCAGCTGCGGCAGTGTGATCTTGCCATCGTAGGCTGTGTAGGTCGCGTAGTAGGTGAAGCTGCCGTTGTCGTTTTGGAATTGAACGAAGCGCGCATCCTCGATACCGTTGCTCTGGCTCGGAGCGGAGGGAAACAGGACACGCTGTGAGACCTGGCTGACGGGAGCAAAGAGCACTTCGTAGTTGGATTCGGCCAGCAGCAGGATGCCCCGGGCGGAACCGTCATCCGCGGTGTCGGACGGGCCGGTATGCCGGCGCTCCACCGCCGCAAGGACGCAGCGCAGGTCGTCCAGGGTGAAGGACTCCTGGAGCTGAGCAAGCACGCGCCGGGAAAAGTCATTTTGCAGCTTTGCTTCCTGGAGCTTGCGGGCAAAGAGCGGCTTCTCGTACAGTGCGTTAGGCACGCGCTCCGGCTCAGTCACAAATGGTACGGGCTGTTTGAGCGTGATGCGATGCTGCGCACTCACGGCGCCTTCACGAAAGGTGATGGAGGAGATATGACCTTCGCCCGTTGCGCGCAGGCTCAAAATAAAACGCAAAGCGCCCGCTGGCAGCTTGGTCTGATCGGGGTGCGGCACTATGGAAGGATTGAACAGCGCTGCTGACTCAAAAGAGTATTCGTGCGTGAAGTACGCGCCGATAAGCAGCTGACGTTGCGGTGAAGGCTCGGGCGCATCGCCAAGATAATGGCGCAACTGGGTGAAGCGGTGGAACAAAAGCCGCTCAACCTGCTCGTGCCGGTCCTCAAACTCACCCAGTACCCCGAGCAACAGCCGGCTGACCTGATCGTCGGAGAGGGCCATGACGCGCAAGATAATCCTCTGCGCGATATCGTCGCTGGTAGGATAAAAAGGGCGTATCAGCACGCGCGAGCAGTCCGGAGCAAGCGTTGGCCCTATTCGCTTTGCGTGTACGGTTTTGGATATACTTTCAGTCATAATTTCATGTCCCGCCTTTGTTTCCATCTCTAATCACACGGTGGTTTCTTGAAGCTGGCAAGGGTGCTTTGCAGCGCCTGCATTTCAGCCAGAGAAAGCAGGAATGCCAGTGTAGACTCAGCTCCCTGGTTTTGGCTCACGCGGTCCACGTGCAAGCCGTCGCGGCAGCCGCCGGTGCTCGAATCGTACAGCGGCAGGCCCAAATCGTTTCTGCCCAGAAACCATTCGAAGGCCCGGCGCGCTTCGGCCACCCAAAACATGTCATCCGTGGCATTATACGCCTCGATGCAGGCCGATACCGTGGCCTGGGCCTCAATCGGCTGCTGATCAAAAAGCGCCGGCTCCTGTCCGCGCAGATAAAAACCATTGGAGCCGATAGGCCGCAGCGAGCCGGCATCAGAGGTCTGTATTGTAACCAGCCAGCGCAGCGTTTTGAGGCCGGTTTCCAGCATCGCAGGGTTGTTCATGCAGCGGCCGCTGAGAATCAGCGCATGCGGCAGCTTGGCGTTTGCGTATGAGACAACATCTTCGAACCACAGCCAGTCCTCTGTTGCGGCATCGGCATAGCGCTGCAGCAGCTTGGCCGTAAGTTGGTCGCGAATCTGGTTGGCGCGCCGGTCGCCGCTCAAGCGCTGAAGGTATTCGTCAATGCCGATGAGCGTGAACGCCCAGGCTCGCGGGGACGTAAACGTAGCGGCAACGGGCAGGGCCTGTTCGAACAGTTCCGCCGCAAGCCTTTGAAAACTGCCATGGCCAGCATGCCCCACGCACAGCCCGAGCGCCCACAGCGCCTGACCATGGCAATCCTCGGAACCGGTTTTCTCCTCCAGCCAGCAACGGTCAAAGCTCATGAAATTGCGGAACCGGCGGCTCTTCCGGTCAAAGGCATGGTTCAAAAACGCGGCATAGGTTGCGGCGTGCTCGTTGAGGCGCTGCGAAGCATTACCTGCCTGCTGCAGCATCAGCGCCAGCAGCAGAGCGCGGGCATTATCATCCGTGCAATATCCTTCGCCGAAATTCGGCACGGTGAAGCTGGCGTGCTGAAAGATGCCGGTCGAATCGCTCATGCGATACAAGTGGTCAAGCTTCAGGGCCGGCAGCTGCCCGGGCTGTTCATCCAGCGTTTTGATGGGTGATGCCTTTCGTCCCACGAAGCTGTGATCCTGGCTTGCCTGATCGAAGGACTTCATGTACAGCTGTGCCACGCGGCTCCACACCATGTCGCGGCCCAACAGGTAAGCATTTTTGCGCATCAGGTGCCGCAGCGGCTCGTCATGCAGCAGTTCATTAACGGCTTGCGAAATGGCCTTTTCATCGCGAAACGGCACCAGTTTGCCTCGCTCCGCAGTCAGCAGCTCCTGAGCATGCCAATAGGGCGTCGATACCACTGCATTGCCGGAGCCAAAAGCATAAGCCAACGTGCCCGAAGTGATTTGCGCCTCCGTAAGATAGGGTGTGAGGTAAATGTCCGCCGCGCCGATAAACCGCATTAATTCGTCCAGCTCGACGAAGCGATTGAAGAATACAACGTGCTTCTGCACGCCAAGATCTTTGGCCATCCGCTCAAGGCTCAAGCGGTACAGCTCGCCCTCATCGCGCAGCAGATTGGGGTGTGTCTGGCCCACGACGATAAAAACCGTATTGGGGAATTCGGCGATAATGTCCGGCAGGGCGCGCAACGCATACTCGATGCCCTTGTTCGGCGAGAGCAGACCGAAGGTGAGCAGCACTTTTTTGCCAGCCACGCCGAACTCGTCCTTAAAGTAATTTGGATCCCCAAAAGGCATGTCGGGAATGCCGTGAGGAATAAGGTCTATCTTGGCCGCCGGCGCCTTATAGACGTCAAGCAGAAACTCCCGGCCCTTTTCAGCCATAACCACCAGCCTCGTCGAAAGCCGAATCAGGTCGCGCATGACGCGCTGCTGATCCGGGGTGGGATCTCGCAGAATCGTATGCAGCGTGGTAACGATCGGCATGCGCAGCTCATGCAGCAGTGCCAGCACATGACTGCCCGCACGTCCGCCGTAAATGCCGAACTCATGCTCCACGCACAGTACGTCAACGCCCGTG
>Ga0209083_1003492_pt1 | contig 13081 bp, 16 predicted proteins | sample AM7aDNAmetaG_FD_184132 | JGI IMG/M metagenome (GOLD analysis project Ga0209083, IMG submission 184132) | Freshwater microbial communities from Finland to study Microbial Dark Matter (Phase II) - AM7a DNA metaG (SPAdes) (version 3) | ecosystem: Environmental > Aquatic > Freshwater > Lake ...
ATAGAGTGCGTAGCACTCTCACGTGATGAATTTGGCAATTATGGCAATCCAGCATTACTTTCATTACTTGTCGAACTCGATGGGCTCGAGTCCAAGTCTGATTGCGTCGTTATCGCTACGACCAATAATATCACCAGCTTGGATTCAGCCATGTCACAACGCCCAAGCCGTTTTGACGTAATTTGCCATTTCGAAAATCCCAACTTGGAAGAAAGAAGATTATTACTTAATAACCTTTGTAATAAGAAGATCAAAATTGATGAGGCATCTCGAAATTACATCGCAGAAAGGACCGAGGGCTTCTCTCCGGCAAAATTGCAGGAAACGATCTGGGGCTTGGCTATAGAGTTTGGCGAATCCTTGGCAAAGATCTCTCCACAAAAGTCAGACATAGATACAATCCTAACCAGGCTCAACACGCATAAAAATCAGAGGTTAGGCTTCTCGATGCCACAGGAGAGGCAACCTGATCTCCTGACATACGTAAATAAGAACAAAGAGAAGTAGGTTGAACTTTAACTGCGGCTATTAAAGAACTAATTCTAAAATAATAAGGAGAAAACGATGAGCGAAATGCCCAAATACACCCTGTCCGGAACTTACCATGAAACAGGAGCGTTCGATTTTGAGTGGTGGGATGAATACCGGACTATAGAACATTTTGATCATGGTTTCGAAACAATGGCATACGTTAGATGGCCAGGTTATCCTTCAAATTCCTATCTTTTTCGGATAGGATTTACACATCGCGAAACTGCTGGCATGAACAGAAGGCGAATAATAGTTTGGGAAGGCAAGACGGTGCTTGTACAGTTCACGGCTGGGAACAACTATGATAGAGACTTGTTATATGCGAGCTTACTCAAGATCGGAGGCAAACAAATACATCCATATGATTCGGTACCTGAAGAATATAGGGAGTTTCGCGTCCAACCTTTCAATTCACTCGTCAGAGGTCCGGGTGCTTATAATAACATGGCTATTATCGTGGATGAAAATGATCTCGATTCGATAGTAAAACACGCAATTATCCGAGACGTGGACAAAGGCAGGATCTGAAACAAAGATTCGCTAATTTGGAGGGGGCAGTTCGGCCCCCTCCTATCAACCATTTTAGAAGGAGCTGTAACCTGAATATTTATATAGATTCTCTAGCCGCCGTTTTGATTACTATTGCCCTTGTGATGAGCAAAGTGTTCCCATGGTGGGGCGACGCATCATTAGTATTGGTGTGCCTGGCATTTGTCGGAGCCAGGCTTTTTAAACGCTAGCCGTGTCTTGTAAAGGGTATTTAGCTCAAAATATGGTCATCATCAAAGCGGAGCCACCCACTACCCCCACATACCTCACAAGGTTGCGGAAGCATTGCGGACCATTGCCGGCCTGGGCCTTCCTTAGATTGCCAACACGAACACTGAGTCCAGTTCGATCGTCCGCCCGTATACTGGAATTTACCCCCTCCTTTGCATACTCGACATATTCCACCCTGAAACTCTCTCCCTGTGCCTCTACAAAACTCACAACGGGCAACAAAATTAGTCATTAAACCTCCAACGTTCGAGTTATAAAATCTGATCAGGGCCTCTTGAGTTTATGACTCAAATGTTCGCTTGTCAATACGCATATTGTTGTAGTCTGGTACTCAGCAACGTTGAGGCCGCGTTTCAATTCGTCGTTCGTTCTTACAATAGGCATACGTTGGGGTTCATCTAAGCAGGTGTACTCCGGGCGGATCTGTGCAACCGTACTTTGCTGGCCTTGCCTGCCGCATCTATTCGCTTCATCACTTGGCCATAAACCTCAGCGCCGCGTTCCCCCTGGGATCCGCGGCGCCCTTTGCGTTATCCGTCTGTGACTACTCGTAAAAGGCAACATTCGCTATTATGCTTTTGCTCCTCCTCGTACTGTCGGATTGCCTCAACATCCTCTGCACCAGCCGGCTTTCCATCGTCACCCATAAAGGCGACGAATATCTTCTTCTCGCCTGTTTGTTTGACCTTTTCCATTTTCTGTACCCTTCGCTTAAGATCCATTTTAACCTCTCTTTATTTCCGGCTTTTTTCCAAAGCACGGACCCTTTCTTCAAGTTCGCCGGCAGTAAACACAAATACCAGCGAGCGCGACACGCTAGCAATCGCCTGGGCAGTCTTCGCGTCAATCTGACGGTCATAAAGTTCCTTGAGGACTGTCTCCAACAACAGGAACACCGGCACCAGCCGCGGAGGCATCATCTTCTGCAGTCTGGCCGTTTTTGCACTGTGCTGCCCGCCCTTCGACCTCGCGGCCATCCGCTTTTCTCGTAATGCCGGAGAATGGCTGAAGCAAAATCCATCGGCCAGAGCCATGCCGTGGCACGCACTGCCGTCTCTGTTTGTGGCGCTGCACAGCTGCTTGCTTCCTCTCATCTTCACTTAGTTATCCTCTCGGTCTGCGCACGTCATTGAAAGCGTGCGAATACGTGTGTGTCCGCCGTGTACCCGGGTTATATCTCGTTGTCCTTTTTCACTTTTCATTTCACAAACTCCGATGATATTTATAAAGCGTTCGCTATTGTTGCCTGCACTCAGGCATGGTTTAGCCTTAGTGAACACCTGTTCGAACACCCCCATACACCTGTACGAACGAACACCCCTCTCTCTCTTTAGAGAGGGTGTATGTTCGGTGTTCGGTAAAGTAGTTCGTTTCATACAAGAAGACCCCACCCGTCGGTAAAATGCTTGAAGGTTTTTTTGTTGTCATTCAACCTGGCGCGGATGACTGTCTCCGCGACATTCAGTTCTTCGCTCAGCTCCGGCACTTCCCGCTTCCCACTCTTCAAAGCGCCGACGAGCCGATCCCTGACGCTCAACGTTTTTGCGAGTTCCGGGTTATCGGCCACGTTGCAGAGTTTGAAGGTCACATTCTCAAGGTGGGATTCCTTATCATGGTTGAAATCGATCCGCACGCCTATGGGTTTAAGCAGTTTGCCTTCGTTGTGCTTGATATGTTTGAGGGAGAGTTCCAGAAAATCATCACCCGGTTCCTGGGCTTTTTTGATTTCAAAAACAGAGCGGGCCCGGTTGTACTTCACTACGGATCCATAAGGTCCGGTGGATTCAGTCCCGGGGCTCGCCCAATCCGATTTGCTCACGTGGTCAATTGTCAGACTGGTACACCGGAGAGAGCGCAGGGCATTGTAGAAACTGCTGGCCTGTTGAGCTGCATCGGGCCCGTAGCCGCTTGCCGCCTGCTGCGAGTCTACGATCACGAAGCCGATATCATTGTCGACGACAAGTCGCTGCAGGGCGTGGATATCTCCGGCCAAAGGCTGCTCGCAGAAGCGATAGAAAAAGCACTCTTCCGTCTCGATGCCAAGCCCCTGCTTGATTGCCCATACCCGCCTTTCGTGGTCTTCCTTGTTGGATTCCCAATCAAGATAGAGGCAATTGGTAGCCTCAGGGATAAGCCCGAAATGGTCAGAGTCGAGCCCTGTATATCCGAGTTGAATCAGGATGGCGAAATAGTCAGCCAGGTACGACTTCGCGCAGCCGCCGGGTGCGTACAGTGTTGTCGCCTGCCCTTTCTCGAGTACCGGATAGAGCTGATATTCAACCTTCGTGCTGGCCGGTCTCTTGCCGATCTGTAGGATGGGCTCCCCCCGGCGGTGTTCTTGAAAGGTGAGGGTGGATACATAAGTCAGGATGGTAGACCAATCCAGTTTCACATTCTCATCCAGGCGTTTTGCGAGCTGGGAGCAAGACTGCACGGAAAGAAGGTTAGTCCTCCCCCAAAATAAAAGCTTGGACGTGCCGCCGTCCTCGGAATAGACAGACATCTCGCCTGGTCCTTCATCATCAAGCCGGTCGACGCCGATCCGGATGCCGAGGTCCGCCCACCGGTAATTGTATTGCCCTATCTTAAATTCAGCCTCGGGCTTGCCGATAGCGGGTTGGGCCGTTTCGCTTACGGCGCTGTTCATAGTACGGCGCCCCCCTTTACTTCCGGCTTCGAGGTTGGAGCCGTTATCGGCGGTGATGTTTTATACCTGGGATCTAATTGCGAACGGCGACGTCTTTGTAGTTCTGATTCCAGGGCTGCAACACGATTGCGTAACCAATGATTCGGCGAGAGACCCCAAAGCTGAGGTCGTAGTGCGTGATATTCATCGGCTAGTTCGTTCTCAGAAAGCTTGTCCGAGTCCAGGTTGTGGAACCGATAAAAGGATGTATCTGTATCCATAGGATTGGGGACTAAGGCTTCTCTCGAGTCTCGAACCATGCCGGTTTCCGTCATTCTGCCACCCTGGGCTGACTGGCTTTGTCCAAGAGATCTTCCAAGGCCTTTCGCGGGATGAGTAAGCGCTTCCCAAGTTTCAGAACAGGGATCTCGCCCCTCTCGATCGCAAGATAAACGCTGCCGCGGGCGACTCCAAGTAACTTCGAAGTTTCATTTACGTTTAAAGTTAGTTTCTGTCCTTCCATTCAGTTATCTTCCCTCACTTTTCGTTGCCTTTGCCTGCGGTGTTGAAGCTAGGTCTGGAATAAGTCGGCCTCAGTGCATTTCAGTGTTTTGGCCAGGCTTTGCCTGACACGGGGCCATGCTACTAATCTTCCCCTTTCGATGCTGCTCAAGTTTGGCGATGCGATACGAGCCCGCCGTGCTAATTCAACCTGAGTGAGACCCGCTTTTTCCCGAAACTCCCTTACTCGGTTTGTTTCCATCTATTCCCCCCTATTGACAGTCCTCAATCTCCATTGTATTATATCTATATATGAGGCTGTTAAATACCACGATTACTGTGTGCATAATATAATTATCTATATCTGGATAATATATGTCACGCATAAGGCTATAACACTTAAAAACAGGCGATTCACGTCTGTGGTTTATACAGATAAAGGAGAAATAGAATGCCAAGAGGCGCAAAACTTACTCCTGAGGTCGATAAAATTATTGCGGAGGCGTGCATCCAGCATCCTGAGTGGATTTCGAAGCCGGCGAAAATACAACAGTGGGTAATCGCGCAATTACCGGAATCACTGAAATTGTGGGGTGGGCCCAATTGGCCGGGGAAAGATGTTATTCAGGACAGACTGAGGAAAACCATTCGGCCAAACCTTGAGGGGCGTGCACCTGAGGTTAAACTGCTTGATAAATTCTGGTCAATGGGCGCCTTTGACGTACCGGGGAGCGGGATTTCACCCGAAGCCGCTAACGATTTAATTGAAGTGTGGAAATACTGCCTGGCAATCGGCCATATTTTCACTATCCGGGAAGCGAAATGGGTGAACCGGTTGAGGATCGCCGTTAAAGCGGAAACAAGGCGGACTGGGTACCTTTTTGCTTTTGCTTATGAATATGCCATTCGGGAAAGAATTTCGGAAATTCTAAAAACCCCGATGGACACTCGTGACCTGGATGGGCGCTTAAGTGACGTCCATTACGATTGGGACTATGCAGTTTTCCGGTCTTTGAACATGATTCCGAGACTAACTTTGGATTTTCGGACGCGTAATGATTTGTTACCTCAATCAGACAGATCCGTCTCGTATTTTGCCTCCCAAGCTGCGTCTATTGTTGCGGAACAACATATGCCACCGGACGCTGACAGGGATATAAGAGTGTTAAATCCAATCACAGGTTACTCATACGGTCTATCGGAGGTGCAGGATCGGGCATGTGCCGCCATGTTGCTTTTTTTGAGTAAGGGGCCTTTATGGAACACAATTTCTCTGGAAGAATACATGAGTATTTTGGGATATCTCAAGGAATTGGTTACTAAGGAAATGGGGGAAGTTGAGACTATAGTCCATAAGAACCTTGATTTTTCCAATTACAAAGACAGGCCGAACGGGTTGACGCCGGAAGATGTTTTGTCGGTGGACCTTCTTAAAAGAGTAGGGTATGAAGTAGTTACTCATGAGCAGACAATTGATAATCCATACCCTAATCTAAAAGAATTGCGACACGTTGGCCGTTATAAAGCAGTTTATAAAGCTCCCGGGCAATCCAAAGGAGGTATAGCATGAGAGGCTATATTAAGAGCAGATACACAGGCACTTATACGATAGTCCTCAATCTTGGCAAAGACCCGGCGACCGGCAAGCGCAAGCAACAATGGGTGAGTCTTAAGGGCACCAAGAAAGATGCCGAAAAGCGCTTGGCCGAGATGATTCACCAGATCGACACCGGAACTTTCATGCGCCCAAGCAAAACCACCCTCGCGGTATTTTTCGAGAAATGGCTGACGGACTATGCTAAACCGAACCTTGCCCCTAGGACAACAGAGGGCTATGAAAATATTATCCGATGTCATCTTATCCCGGGGTTGGGGAATATTCTTTTAACTCAACTCAAGCCTGAACACATTACCCGGTATGAGGCGCAGAAGATTGCTAGCGGGCGTTGTGATGGCAAAGGAGGGCTGTCTGCCAGGTCGGTGAGGTATCACCACTTCACCTTGCACACCGCCCTCAGAACAGCAGTCAAGTGGGGACTGCTCGCTCGCAACCCGACTGACGCAGTTGACCCTCCTCACTTCGACCGGCCGGAAATGCACACTTTAAATGAGGGCGACATACAAAAGCTTTTGGCAGCGGCAAAACACACGCAGTATTACACACTCTTTTTCTTGGCATTGTTCACCGGAATGCGGCGCTCTGAGCTGCTTGCTCTCCGATGGCAAGATGTGGACCTGTTACTTTGTCAGGCATTCGTTACCCGGTCGATGCACCAACTCCGGGACGGGACTATCATCTTCCGCGAGCCAAAGACGGCACGCAGCCGCCGGATGATTTCACTGTCTCCTTCAACGGCCATTGAATTGCGTGACCACTATGAAAAGCAAAAACTTGCCTTTGCCATGCAGGGAATAGCGCTCAGAGACGACACATTACTTTTCTGCCAGCTCGACGGGAAACCATTACTGCCTAACAGTGTGACACACGCATGGATTAAGCTCGTGAGGCGTCTGGGGCTGAATGGGATCCGGCTGCATGATGCCCGGCACAGCCACGCCTCCCTAATGCTTAAGCAGGGAATCCACCCCAAGATCGTACAGGAAAGGCTAGGGCATTCCAGCATCACTACGACCTTAGACATTTATTCCCATGTAGCCCCCGGGTTGCAGGAAGCGGCGGCGAATCGCTTTGATGAATTAATAAATCTCGTTCCAGAGAAAGAGGCGATTAAAAAGGAGCGTTAGCTTTCCGTTAGCTTTTTCAGAAAATGGAAGAGGCCTCCATCACTGGAGGCCTCTATTTTAGCTTTAAAATCTGGTGGAGCTGAGGGGATTCGAACCCCTGACCCCCTGAATGCAAATCAGATGCTCTACCGCTGAGCTACAGCCCCGTGTGCGTAATTATAGCAGGACACGTACTGCCCATCAATTTAATTCTTCGCCAGGTCCTTTTTTATTTTAAGGACGGCATCGATGGTGGCCATTTCCCCCTGGAGGATTGCCATGTCGCCCTTGTTGAAATCAGCGGGCCCGATGTGGGTCATGGACGGTTCTATGAGGACATTCGCGCCGCTTAAACTCGCATCGATGCGGTAAGAGTTGGCGATATCGATGACGCTGAGCATTACGCCCATGATGTTGAGAGGCGTTTCAGCCCCGGATTCATCTGTTCTGTGGTCGCCCTGGCGTGGCTGTAATTTGTAGACATGCCTTGGAACCACGTTTACTGCTATGACGTAATCGGCGCCCATGGCTTTAACGACGTTAACGGGCACCTGGTTTACGAGCCCGCCGTCCACCAAATATCGTCCTTTGTGTTTAATTGCCTGGAAAACAACAGGGATCGATATACTCGCTCGGACGGCATCCGCGACTGAACCCTTGTTCATCACTATTTCTTCACCGGTCATAAGGTCGCAAGCAACGCAAGCGAAAGGTTTTGTTAGATCTTTAAACTCGATATCGCCGCCTATCACTTTCTGTATTTCATGTTTGAGGCGTTCACCGGTGATGAATCCTGTGTGAGGGATGGTAAAATCCACTAGTTGCCCGCGTTTCTTCCAATCGAAGCCGAGAATCAAATGTTTCATATCCGCGGCATTCATGCCCGAAGCGTGCAGCGCTCCGATTACCGCGCCTGCGCTTGTGCCGGCCACAAAGTCGATATCTATACCCTCTTTTTCGATGATTTCGAGGACCCCTATATGGGCAATTCCTCGGGCGGCCCCGCCGCCAAGTGCGATGCCGATTTTTTTCCTTGCCATGCATTACTCCGCTTTTCTAATTCAAGAAATATGCCGTAAAAACTCCTGGGTTCAGGGCTTCTTTGATGGTGGATGCGGATCTGGGCAATTCCTCTGATTTACGCGGCCAGGCGGCTCGATATCTCTACACTGTTCGGCGCGGTCTTTTACTACTTTCCAGCAAATCATCTAAGGACATCGTCCACATCATAGCCGGGCTTGCCACCGGCCTTTGGGTCCCATGGCAGGAGGCCGCAGTCCTGCTTTTCTCCCGTAAGCTTGATGTAGTCCGGGCCGCGGTTGCGAAGGGCCGCCTCATCGCCACAACTCATCGATGTTTTTCTCAACCTCCCTCGGACTTGTCTCTGCGGGTGTAAAATCTTTGTACGATTCGCGTGAACCGTATTCCCTCGGGCTGAATGCAACCGGCATAGGTACGGCGTGGCCGAAGACCAGTGCCTGCTGTTTGGAAGCCAGTTTGGCCAGAACGCCTTTCAGCTCATTTTTACCGGAGATGCCTGCCAGCACGCTGTCGATGTCTTTTTCGTTATCCAGGAGGCAGGTTATCTTGGTTCCCAGTTGACTCATGACCTCGGAGTCTATTCCGGACGGCCTCTGGTCGATGACCAGCAGCGTACAGTTGTATTTGCGCATCTCTCGGGCTATGGTCCCGAAGATCGTCTGCGAGGCTACCTCAGGGTTCAGAAATTTGTGTGCTTCTTCGATGGTTATCACGAGGGGAGCAGGCGGTTTCGTATCCTCGGCCAGTGCTTTTTCTGTCTGGTCCCTGTATTGCGAATAGATCCGGCGTGTCAGCAGGTTGGCGACCAGTATGTAAGCTGTGATGTCGGTGTATCGCCCGAACTCCAGTACCACGTTGGTGCCCTGTTGAAGGTACTTCAACACGAAGTCCACCGCTCTCTGTTCCACATGCGGCTGCATGAAAGATAACCGGGTGATGGTGCCCAGCCCGCGTTTGAGGCTCTGGAAGCTGCTCTCGTGTATGGTGAGGCTTTTCAGCAGTTCCTCGCTCTCCTCTCCTGCATCGATTTCGAGAGTGCTTTTTATCCAGTTGCGCCCGAAGTGCTTGCGAAGGGTGAAACATGCCTCGACGGCCAGATCTGTCAGGTTCAGTGTCTGGCGCAACAGAGCCATGTCCTCGGGCTCGATTTCGTCATAACCTATCTTTACGATGAAGTCGGTAGATACCTGTCTTCTGCGGGCATTCTCTTCGTCAAGCGAAAAGATAGAGACTTTTGTGGGAAACAACTGCTTCAGGGCTTTGACCTTACGGCCCTTTTCGCTTGAGCCTTCCCATCCGTACTCGCTGTGCATGTCGAAGACAAGGTTGACACAGGCGCTTTTCTGTAGCATCCCGATGAGCAGGATGCGGGTGAGGAAAGTTTTTCCCGTGCCGCTCTTTCCGAATATCCCGTTGGAACGTTTGACCAGTTCGGGGAGGTTGAGGCAGAGCTTGGTCTCCATGTCCAGCGGATTACCGATCCAGAAGCGCTTGTCGTCCTCTTTCCCAAAGACGAGTTCTATGTCCGAGTCGGACGAAAGCCCGACCGGCGAAAAATGGCTGGGGATGGTCTTGACGGGTTGGGGCCCTTCGACTACCGCCTTCGAGTCGCCTCCAATCACCAGGTAAGGGGTTACTGTCAGCAAGCCGTATGCGCTCGTTCCGGAAAGTATTTCGGCACTAAACGTGTCACCGGGGTCGGGTGGCGCGAAAGTCATGCGTTCATCGCTGGCGTCGAGCTTCACATCGGTTATCATTCCCAGGAACCGGCGGCTCTTGCCCTCGATGGTGACGTAGCGTCCCACTACCACGTCTTCTACGGAGGCCTTGCTATCGAGCCTTACTGCCACTCCCTCGCTCAGCGACCCGGAAACCACCAACCCCAATCTAACGTCTTCGTTCATGGTTTTATCCTTTCCAGGATGGCTTTCAGTTTTCCATAATCCTCACCCAGCAGGCTCGCCAGTTCCTTGCCAGCACCGATCAGGAAAGGTCTCGGGTCGGCATAAGAGGCCCCCATTATCCTGAGGGTGGCGGCGATCAATTCGTCGGCTGGTGTTTCGATTTTGGCGTTTAATAGGATATTGAGAAATCCGAATGTCCTGCCGAAGTCCTTTGATTCTTCTGCAGTGCATGCGTGTACGAACGAGTGTATGCGTGCCGGTTGAGGGGGAAGGTATTGGAGGATCCGTCCCCCCTTCCTGTGGCCGACGACCAGCGTCGAAAACTCGCTCCTGAGTAATTTTGAGAGTTGAGGGTTGGACTGGAATATTGATTCCTCGTCCGGTTCGTCCTTGCCGCGTGCTATCGGTTTTCTGCCGGGCTCCAACCCTTCGGTGACGGCGTGGCACACGACCGCGAAAAGTCCATTTGTACTGTCGCCCGTCCTGACCAGGCTCCCGAGGGGCGGTAGGTCATAGAGTTCATAGCACTGTGCGGTAAATCCCGTTGTCGATGCCTCTATCACCTCTCCCAGGCGCTGGCTTGTTTCGTTCATATGGTATCCTCACTGATTCAGTTGCGCAGGGGCAAACCCCGCTGTCAACTAGACATAATTATTAATATCGGGCGTTCGGTCTTCAAAGCCACCTCGCGTTTTTGCTCCTTGCCTTGGCGGAAGTGGTTTGCGGCATGTGCTCATCAGCCATGGATATCTCCACCAATTGCAGAAAATTTCGACGGTCGGCTCCGGTTACCACCGCTTCTTCATGCGCTTCAGAGAGAGCGGCGGGGTAGCCTTGTCCGCGCTGGCACTGGTCCAGCAGGAGTGCGTGGGTCAAGCTGAGTTTATCCGCGTCCCTGGCGACCCACTCAGGTATCTCAACCCTGGCTATTTCATCCTCAAGCTTTATATAAAAGAAATTGACCCTGTGGCGTCCGTAACTCTCTCTGACTATTTTGGATTGGCTGGTAAATAGGGCCGATCGCTCCCCGACTCCAAGAAGGCTATCGAAAAGGTCCCGGTCCTGGATACCGGAAACGGCGTCGCAGGCGCGTTTCCCTATATTTATTTCTCCGCAGAATTTATCGCAGTCGGCTGTTTCGTGGGGGCAGATTGCGAGACGGAGCACGTTGACCACGTCAGTCGAACGCGGAAAGCTGATAAAACTGGACAGTGCGAGGGGCCTTTCCTGTGCCAATTTCAGCATGTCGTCCAGGCATTTAATGAACCCTTTATCCAGAAGCTGCTCGACGACAAAATCGGGATATTCTTTGCTTGATAATCCCCAGAGTATGAGAGAGCCATCGATCACGGCGAGTGCGGGCCTGTCTTTGGGCAGTTCGGCAGCCATGTCTGCGAGGTGGCGGCATTCGTCTACGGAGCGCTTGATATTCAGAAGCGCACCTTCGACGACCTGCTCTTTTGTTCCGCTTGATATGACCAGGTCCTTGGAATCGGCGCAGAGTTGAGGCAGGCTTTGAAGCTCTGCGCCTGAATCACTCCCGTAATCCAGGCGTACACGGCCTATGTTGATGAGATAGCAGCGCGCGGATTGATGCCTATCGACGTCTATTTGAGACCCGTCGGTGGCGATTATGCTGAAATCCGAAGGTATTGCTCCTGGAGGTACATGCGAGCCAAGTGGCTCGACCAACCCGGCCACAAGGAAGGTAGTTTTGCTCTGCGAGGCTTTACGTTTCAGTGTTTCGAAGTCGATAGCCCTATCAACCAGCAAAGTGAGTGCGCGGACAAGGTGTTCCTGCCTCTCCTGCCCACCGGCTTTGAGCTGGCCAATCATCTCTCCGATTTGTCCGGCTACACGGCTCAAGTCCAGCATCAGTTTCCACCTCAGGTTGGCTCAAGTATAGTCGAAAACTAAAAGAGGACTCAAGCCTGGTACAAAATTGGCCGAAAAAGGTCACAAGTGCGTATCTATGGTGGCACTTTTCCACAAACAGGATACGGTAATATGAGAACTGATGAAAAACAGGATGTGTCTGTGTTTCGGTATCTTACTGGTGCTTTTCGCTCTCTGCGGTTGTAAAGCCAAGATGATAACTGTGCCGGTCACTATACTTAAGACTTTGGTATCAACTGTGACCGTTACGACTGCCCCTCCGACAACTAAGGTAGTTCCCACCACGACTCCAAAACTGAATAGCGTCCCTATCACCCTATCGGTCATGGCTCCAGGTGATTATGCGGGGTACGTGTTGCCTGTGTACCTCACCACTAACACCATAATTCACATCAGTTGGAAAGTAGAAGGCGGCCCGTTCCGCATGACGATGACCACTCCCGGCGGAAAAGTCCTTCCCGTTACCTCAAAAGGGGTGGTAACTGCGGGCGTTCCGGAACTTCTTGACGATTCGGGTGGCATAGTATTCTGCATGTCGGACCCGACTTATTCTGGGTTTGATTGGGGCGGCGAGGGGTATTTCAATTTCACGCCTAACCTCGTCAAAGGCGATGCCGCGGTCAAGATTACTTTAAACTACTATTTTGAAGTCAAAACGACGCAGGATTTACCGACAACTTCTTCGGGTTAGATGCTATAATTCTACATTATGTGGGCGTTGATAACCCTGGTCTTGGGCGTGTCTTTATCCGGGGTCGTTGCTCCGGGCCCATTTTTCGCAGTTACTCTGGCCAAAAGCTACAAGTCTCCCTGGGCGGGTACCCTGATGGCCCTAGGCCACGCCGTTATCGAAATCCCCCTCATACTCCTCATCTATTTCGGCTTCTCCCATTTTTTCCAGATTATTGCCGTACAAGCGGTGCTGAGTCTTGCGGGTGGAGCGATGGTAGTATGGATGGGAGTTGGTATGTTTCTCGATCGCGCAAAGGTTGTTCATGAGGGGAAAGACTTGCCCTATACGGCGTTTGTCGCGGGTATCGTGATGAGCACAGTTAACCCGTTTTTCCTGCTCTGGTGG
>Ga0209083_1003494_pt1 | contig 13079 bp, 21 predicted proteins | sample AM7aDNAmetaG_FD_184132 | JGI IMG/M metagenome (GOLD analysis project Ga0209083, IMG submission 184132) | Freshwater microbial communities from Finland to study Microbial Dark Matter (Phase II) - AM7a DNA metaG (SPAdes) (version 3) | ecosystem: Environmental > Aquatic > Freshwater > Lake ...
TGGCCGATCAAGAGCTTAATGACAGGGTAACAACTGGCATCAAAGTCAAAGTGACCAAGGAGTTTGAACAGGCCGCTCCTGAGCTAGGCAAACAGCTAGAAGCCATGTTGGCCAAGTTTGGGCTAAAGGGTGTGGGTTTAAAGCTCATGAGCACCCTTGGTGGGAACGAAGGTGAGTATGCCCATAGCCTGATCAAGATAGCCTTGGATATAACAGACCCATTGGGGGTTCTGCGTCATGAGTCTATCCACGCTCTTAAGAATCTAGGGTTCTTCTCTGATAACCAATGGAACGCTTTAAGGCGCATGGCGAAGGATAAATGGATACAGCAATACCTGAAGGACAAGCCATTCGCTGAAGGCAAATCCCGCTATGACGCATACATGGAGATGTACAAGGGTGATATGAACGCCATAGAGGAAGAGGCGATAGCCGATGCCTTTAGGGATTTTGCAAAGAACGGCAGCCCACCCGGTATGATTGCTGCGTTGATTAAGCGTTTAAACGAGTTCTTTGAAGCCATCAAGAATGTTCTATCCGGGAATGGATTTAACACAGCCAATGATGTCTTTGAGAAGATCGAGAAGGGTCAGCTTGTATCCACCAATCAAGGTGCAAGTGAAACCAAGGCAAGTGTTAAGACAGCCAAATGGGCAGAGAAAGAAGAGGCTCCAGATAAATTTGGTAGAGAAGATGCTCTGCGCCGCATGTATAGGAAGCTAAATAATGCCTATACAGAAACAGATTCACCTGCCGAAGCCTATGACTTAGCTTATGAAAGCTCTTCACCTGCCGAGCAAAGGATTCTCCGTGCTTTGAAGAAGGATGATTTCCTTGGCTTTGATTATCCGCATCAAGCCATCCATGAAATCATTGAGAACCCTGAGAATTATGATATCTCCACACCCCTTAAGGTTGCGCTTTCTGTCGTGGGGAACAAAGAAGGTAGGGCAAGTCTTAAGAGTCCATTGGAGCCTTATGTTTCTGCACAAGAAGCACAAGAGAGAATTCAAAGAAGGATTAATCGGCCTGCTGGCGTTGGTTCACCCACCAATCAAAGAATAGAATTTACCAATGAAAACGGCCAAAAGCTGGTGGTTGGCAAGATTACCCATGAGGATTGGCTTAATCGGGTTAACACCCTCATGGACAAAGAAGAGATTAAAGATTCTCGCAATTGGTACAAGCAATTGCATGAGTTGTTTGAGCCGTTGTTTGGGACTAAGTCTTCTGATTATGCTTTAGCTTGGTTGTTATCCCAGCAAAGGGCAAGCCCAACAAAAGGTTTGACCGATGTATTGAGAGCCTCAGATATTGCCCAAGGCAAACAAAAAGTCATGGGCGCTGGTTTAAACGAGCAAGCCTTGATTGATGTTTTAAGTGGCAGGATTCCTAAGTCTGGCGTTGGTGCAAAACTTCTTGATTTCATTGATAGCGAGCTTGGCTTGCCCGCCAGAACCTATATGAAAGGCGATGTTCGTGGCAGACAACCTGCGGCGATTGATGTTTGGGCGCAAAGAGATATTGGTTTTGTTGACCCAACAATCCATGAATACATCCGCAAAACATTTGGAGAGGAAGCGGCTAAATCAGTTTCTGTAGACAAAACAGTAAACGGGGAATCGCAATATGAACATGGCATTGATTTCTACAACGATGTTGTGGACATGCTCAACAAGAATAATTACATGGGCGGCGGTTGGACTGCAAGGGAAGTTCAAGCTGTTGGCTGGGTAACCATGCAAAGAGCCTTGGGTATCAAGGCTGAGTTTGTTAGAGACATTGTTAATGGCAACACACGCAGGATCTCTATTGGTCTTGCGCCCGGCGGTGGCTCTGTAATGGCAGGCAAATTGATGGGTAAAGAGATACCCGTAAAATCTGCTCAAAAAGTTATTGACAACTTGGCCAAGCTTGCAGGCATCAAGGTTATTCAAAATGTGGATGGGGTTGGCGCTTACTTAACTTATGTTGAAGGCGCTATTCAAATCGATGCTATTGCATCTCCTGAATCTGTAGCCGATTTCATGGACATGGTTGGTTATGCATTCCAGCAAACAGAAATTATCAATACCAGAGCTTTGGCTTCTGGTAAAAACATGGCCATTGACGTAATGTCTAATGGCCTTGATACGTCCGATAAAGCCGTCAAGTTCTTTACCGAGTTCTTGAACCATGTACCCAAAAAAGGTGGTGATCCTATTGCCGCAGGATTCCAACAAATTACCGTTGATGGAAAGCATGGCATTCGCTTGTTAAACTTTGGCGGTAATTGGAGACAAACACAAGTCAAAGAAATACAAGATGCTTTAAACAAAACATCAATACTTACCGATACACGACTTAACGATGTTGTCGTTAGCCAAGTTGTGCTATCATCCACAAAAAATAACTGGACGGAAGAACATAATGGTAACACCTATCTCGATTCGCTACGCACAAGAGGAAGACTACAAGAAGCGCAACAACTTCAACGTGAGTACCCTCCATCACGCTTCGACCTTACAGAAGACAAAGGAATCACGTGGGGCGGAACAAGATACTCCCTTGGATCTACAGAATCTACCATTCGACCCAGCGATAGAAGCGATGAAGGAATCACGCTTGGTCAGCAACAAGAAGGCGCAGTAAGCTATTCCGGCGTTCATTATGGTAAAGAGAAGACTGATGTACTAAAGGGTAGTAAGTACGGTACAGGACTGCGTGGCGCAGAACGTAGAAGACTAGAAGATCATTGGGATGATCGGGTTAAAAAAAGGGTCTATTTCTACATACCCAAAGCAACAGGTGAAATGCCGCAGCGTGAATCTGGCCTTGGCGGCCATGTTTACACGCAGAAGTTCAACAACATCCTTGGCCCCGGAAAAGAGATGTCTCGCCTCATGATTGAGGCCAGAGATAACGCCAATGAGTTTGAGTCAGCCATAGTTGATGCAGGCTATGATGGCTATGCCGTTCCCAATATGGGAATGATGGTTGTTCTAAACCATGATGTTCCCGTTAAGTATCAAGGAACAGTTTCTGAAGTTAACAAAGCCAGCCTTAAAGCTCCTAATACGCCTGCGTTTAAACGTTTCTTTGGCAACAGCAAAGTTGTTGATGCAAACGGCGAACCGCTGGTGGTGTACCACGCAACTAAAAACTTTGAAGGAAATGAATTTAAACCATCTCCTAAAGTAAATAGAGTTGGCAATCCTGATGGGTACTACTTCACATATGACATTGAAGATGCGAACAAATATGCTGGAGAAACAGAAGGCGCACAAATCATTCCTGCTTACTTAAGCATACAGAACCCATTTAATTATGTTGGTAAGTTTTATCCATCAAAGAAAATGGTTGATCAATATGAAAAGGAATTAAGGCAAGACAATCCAAGCTTAAAAGATGATTGGATAAATGCAAAATTAGACACATTTAAAGACGGCTATTGGCCCAGCATATCATTCCCAACCGATGCAATGACAAGAGTCATTAAAGCTGGCGGGTATGACGGCATGAAAGATGGCAGAGATTGGGTTGCCTTTGATTCAAACCAAATTAAATCTGCTACAGGCAACAAAGGAACATTTGACGCAACTAACCCTGACATCCGCTATAGCTTAGGTAAAATTAAACCTGAAATTATTAATACCTTTAATGAACACTCAAAGTATTCAAACAAAGAAGTTGTTAATTCAATTGAAGACATTGAAAATTCAAAGGATGTTTATGCAAAATCTTATGCGTTTTCAATGCTTGCAAAATCTGAAGGATACAAAGTATCTACAGCGGGCGACAAATATCTCACTTTAACAAAAGGAGATATTATTTTACATGCAAGAATATCCGATCATTCACGAACAAACAAAGGAATACATTTTCAAGAAACCGATATCAATATAGCCCCTGATGACGGTTATCCAATAGATAGTTTTGAATCTGCATTATTTAAATTAAAAAATGCATCCGTTGATGAGGATGGAAACACTTTAATTAACAATAAAGAACCTTCTAGGTTTAGTCTTAAAGCTCCAGAAACACCTGCGTTTAAACGTTTCTTTGGCGACAGCAAGATTGTTAACCCAGATGGCACGCCTAAAGTCATGTATCACGGCACTGCCAGGGACATCACTACGTTTAAACCTAAACAAGCTGGCGCTATATTTTTAACAGATAATCCCAACTTTGCTAACACGTTTGTAGATCTTTCTGAAGATTATATGATCAAAGAAATCTACAACAAAATGACAGACGAGCAACGGGCTGAAATGTATGATAAGTCTCTTGAGCAAAGCAGAGGACATATTAGAGAAAAAGAGTATCAACGACTAAAAAATGAAGACAGCAAAGGTACGTTGCTTTTTGATGGATTGCCCAGAGCTATTTTGGTAGATTATCAAAAAAATTTACTTCGTTCAATGCCTTCAATGGGTAACATCATACCCGCCTTTGTTAGGTCGGAATATCCTTTTGATTACGAAAATCCCACCCATGTAAAAGATGTAGTTAACCACATAACAGACAGTTCTCCTTCATATGCAAGAATGGGTAATTTTTATAAAGGAAAAATTGAAGAAGGTGATTGGGAAGTTATTGAGAAAAAAGAAGTGCAAAGAGCCATCAAAGCTATGGGGCATGATGGGTTCTATGTCAAGGAAGATGGTTTTAAGAACCTTGGTGTCTATGACTCTTCTCAAATCAAGTCTGCCACAGGAAATATCGGTACATATGACAGAGCCAATCCTGACATCAGAGCCAGCCTTGGTAATCTCCTAAGCGGCATACCCAATGCTGCTGGCCTAGCTGATCGTTTAAACACAGTAACTCCTGGTAGGGAAGATGTAGGCCACGCCCGCAGGATTATCAACGCAATCAACCCCAAAAACTTTGGTGACTTAAGAACCAACTTCTTTAACCGCTATAACCAACTGGCTATCCACGATAAGATGCTTGCCAAGTCCAAAGGACTTGTTAAGTTAATGGCCGATTCAAGCGCTGAAGCTGCGGCTTTGATGTCAGATTTAGCGTCTGGGATTGCGGCAGAAGCTATGGGTAAAAATGGTGGTGTTCCAGTCTTTAAGAACGGCTATACCTCTATTGACCGATCAACCAAAGGCTTGGTCGAGATCTTTGCCCCGCTTGCCAAAATGAACAGTCCTGATGCCTACAGGCTTTATCAGTTCTGGGCAGGCTCCAAGAGGGCTAGGAGATTGATCAAAGAAGGCAGGGAAGAGAACTACACCGCCGCAGACATGGCCCATGCCAAAGAGATTGAGAAGATGTATGGACACATCTTTGAACCAGTCCACAAGGAATGGATCAAGTACAACAACGGCCTCGTTAAGTACCTCGTAGACACGGGTGTGCTATCGCCATCCAAGGCCGCAGAGTTTTCCAAGTACTCGGACTACATCCCATTCTATCGGCAGGTAGATGGGGACACCACAGTTGGCCCACAGCTATTCCAGTCTATGACTGGGGTCAAAGCACCCAAGAAACTCAAAGGTGGTGAAGGCCCATTGGCTGACTTCCTAGAGACCGTAGTTAGGAATACCCATGCCGCCATTCAGTCTGGCACAAAGAACGTGGCCGCTACAAGGGCTGTAAAGAACGCCGAAGAACTTGGTTTGGCAAAAAAGGTAGCGTTTAAACAAGACAAATTCAACGTTGTAAAGATATTTGAAAAAGGTCAAGAGTCTTACTACGAAGTAGCAGATCCTCTGATGGTCAATGCAATGCAAGGTTTAAACCTACCCAACTTGCCTTTCCTTGGGTTTTTTGCTGCCCCCGCCAATTGGCTACGCAACATGGTAACCAAAGACCCCGGATTTATGTTGGCCAACATGATGAAGGATTCGATCTCGGCCTACATTACCAGTGGGTCAAACATGACCCCTGTTGTGGACACAGTCAAGCATTTCACCACGGCAATGGCAGGGACTAACCCAATCATTGAAAGGCTCAGAGCCGCAGGTATTGGTGGTGGGCATTTGGGCGGGGACATCGAAACCGCAGGAAGAGACTTGGCCAAGAAGCTCCGCAAGGAAGCTGGAACCAAGACAACCCTAGAGAAAGGGCTTACCCCGTTTACATCTCTCTGGGAAGGGCTAGAACACGGCACAGAGGCATCTGACCTAGCTACCCGTGCCGCTATCTATCAGAAGACTATGGACGAGACAGGGAATGAAGCAGAGGCCATCTACCAAGCTTTGGAGGTGATGAACTTCTACCGCAAGGGAGCCAACCCATTGATCCGTATTTTGTCTGCGGTGACTCCATTCCTGAACGCCAGAATCCAAGGTTTGGATGTGTTCTACCGCACAGGCTTTGCCCCGTTCTTTGATGAGAACGCAACAGAAGCTGATAAGACTAGACAGAAAGCCTTCTTTGTCCGTGGCACAACCCTCATAGCATTGTCTGCGGCCTATTGGGCATTGACCCATGATGACGATGATTACAAGAAACAAGAGCAGGAAACTCGGGATAACAACTGGCTAATCCCATCACTCGGGATTAAGATGCCAATTCCATTTGAGGTTGGATTCCTGTTCAAGGTTATTCCAGAAAGAATACTGGAGTATTCTTATGGGAACGATACAGGCAAGGACTTCATGGCTTCAATGAGGCGGGGGATTACATCTACCCTAGCCATCCAAGCACCGCAGATCTTACAGCCTATTATTGAAACACAGACCAACTTCTCATTCTTCACCGGACGGGCAATTGTTCCTCAAGGCTTACAGAATGTAGCTCCTGAATTCCAAGTTGGCCCATCTACAACCAAGACATTTGAGGCTTTGGGTAAAGAGTTTGGCCAATCCCCCATCATGCTTGAGCATCTATGGCAGGGTTATACAGGAACGATGGGAATGTATATAGTGGATGCCATTGACTCCATCATCAACTCAAACAGTGACACCCCCAAAGCAACCAAGCGCTTTGAGCAAATGCCATTCATCAAGCGGTTTGCCCTAGACCCACAAGCACGTGGGTCGGTATCTTCCTATTACGATCTCAAGGATTCAGTAGACCAAGCGGTGCGTACAGCCAACCTCTTGGAGAAAACCAATAACTTTGAAGATCTAAGCCAATACATGCAGGACAACGCAGGATTATTAGCCACGGATGATTATGTCAAAGCAATGGATAAGGACATGAAAGACCTTCAGAATCAGGCTTCTATGGTTCGTGCCTCATCTCTAAGTGCCGATGACAAGAGGGATGTATTGAAGGCTATTGGAGAGGCTCAAAACGCTTTAACGGCCAACGTCCAATATCTTAAGAAGATGATGTCCCAACGATAGAATTATCAAAGAGCCAGCCTATCGTTCTTCGGTGGGCTGCCTCCCACATGTTTAAACGCTCTTCCTTGGACATCTTGCTGCCTTGGTCTAAAGCCATATGGCAGGCATAACAAAGGGCCGCAACCCTATAGTCATGTGCTTTAAGACCACGGCCCTTACCGTCTATGAGTTGATTGGAATGGGCGGCAATGACCGTTCCATCCTCAGCGCCACAGTTTTGACAGGGTGAATTCCTTACCGAATCCAGAAGGCTCCGGTTCCGGTACATTCCTTTTTGATGCAAAGAATACCTCTTTTCCGCCTATGTCTTTGGTTGTAAAACGATGGCCGTTTACACATTCCCTGCGTCTTCTGTCATCCCGCTTTTCCAGGATTCTTGTAGATTTACCGCAAGTGAAGCAGTTCATTCTAACCACCATTCATCATTGGGCCAAACAAGGATGGGGGTATGTGGCCCCAAGTACCCACCTTCGATATTGAACTCAATAAACTCTCGGGCTTCTTCCGCAGACATGCCATCCCTTTTCATTAGAATTTCCCTTATCTTCTCCGCATCATATACCAAGACTTCAACTTGCGTTTGATCTCTCCATGTGTATGCAGGGCCAAGCATGGCTTCATCATAGTCGTCATATTTGATCATAGATCCAACTCCGGAAAACGTTGTTCAAGGAACCCTCTCCTAGCTTCTTCGCTCCACCTCTCCCAAGAGAAGTAGATAACCTTTAGCTTTCTATTTGAGTATTTCCATAGGACTCTCATAGGAGTTTCATCTGCCTTGGCGCTGGGGTGAAGTCAAACTCAATACCATACTTGAGTAATTCTATCTTAATATGGATTAGGCTGACACGGCCAATATTTGCGGCTTTACAAAGAAACCTTTGTTGCCTTAGCAGATCCTCCACAGTATTGATGTTTTCTGCCATAAAGACATTCTTAATCCTCTTGGTAAGATTAAGATCTTCTAGCTTAGGATATTTGGGTTTGTTATTTCTAGCGTCAATCATAGCATCTGCAATGCTGTAGGCCATTTTGGATACGTCCACGACACCTACAGATTTAAAAACGTTTAAACCAACCTCCATACTCATGCCTTGCATGGCAAGCCCTGCAAACCAGTCTCTTAAGTCCATGCCTTCTTGTGTTGTGTTGTTTGGATTTGGAAATGCTTTCATTTGTTTTTCTCCTTTAGTTTGGCTTCGATGGCTCTAGCAAAGTCAATCCAGTCAATGCTCATCAAACCATGTTCTATAGCAATATCACACATAACTCCATCCGTCAGCCCTACCCATTCTTTCTTACAAAATCCTCCATAGTTAGAACACATCTCTGAATTCCACTTGGATTCGTTTACACGCTGTGTCTCTTTGCATTTGGCTGCAATGCGTTCAAACTCTTCATCTTCTTCAGTCATCGTTCTTCTCCTTTAGTTTTATGGCCGTATGAAATCCTTTGTCCCAAGCCTTCGCCCAACAGATGCTCCACAGATCGTAGTAACCACTGTTCAAAGGAAAGCTAAACTCCTTGTCATTCAGAAACATTTGTCTAACATCCTTGCGTTTTATAAAAGCCTCCCATGCTTTGTCTCTTTCTTTATTGCACAAGGGTACGTCATCAAGTAATCCTTCATCCATTGTTCTTCTCCTTGAGTTTGGCTTCTGTTTTTTTAATATCAACTAATCCACCTCTGCCGCAATCGAGAATGTCTTTAATCTCCGCATCAGTCAGTCCTACCCATGTGCGCTGTGGTGCAACATAATTTGGCCCAGCCATGTGTTCATGGAATTGTTCCCACGCCACAGGCTCCTGCTCTGGTTGTGACTTGGGTCGTTGTTTGTATTTACACGCTCGGTTCTCAACGATAGACAGTGCCAACTCCAATCCGTTGTAAAGGCCAAGCATGTAATCGTCTATATCCCAACAACCGTCACGGCCTTGGATTGCATGCACCTCACGCAGTTGCGTCAATGCTTCTTTAGTCATGTGTTCTTCTCCTTGAGTTTGTCGGGGTCAGTTGTAAAGCGGTCATCCCCTTTTGCCGTCCAATAACCCTCCTTGTAGCCTTCGTAGTGCGCTACCCAAATCCAATTCAGTTCGTCTTGGCTCTTCTTTTTAACCTTGCCAAGTTGCATCTGTGCAAGGTAGGCATTCTTACGATTGCTGGCATAGGCTGATGCCTTTTCGTGCAATTCATCGTCATACATTGTTCTTCTCCTTGAGCTTGGCTTCGATAGCTTCGTAAAGTTTGTACGACATACCCCAAGGAAAAACTCCACACTTAATAAGTTCCATCCTTGTCAGTCCTACCCAAGTGGCACATTTGCAATCGGGGTATGGGCGTATACAAACAGGGCAATATCCAGTCATGTATTTTTCTCCTTAAGTTGTTTGGTTGCCCACTCAACACCGTCACGCCATGCGCCAGCAGTCTGCAAGGCGTGGTTACTGCGTAGCAAGCCTTGGTCAATCTCCTCATCCGTCAGCCCAACAAACTCACGCTGTGGTGGGTTGGTGTAGAGGGGAACCCAGTCATCGCCGTAAGCGGGTTTATCCGCCGTCCAATGAATCATGCTTGCTGGGCCAGTTGAAATCCACGCCAGAGGCTCTTGCTTTGGCTGTGCCAAGGCTTTTTTGATAGTATAAATAGCTTCCCATACCTTTTTTTCAGCATAAAGTGTTTGACCATCTCTCATCAATCGAAATGTTTCTTGTCGCACTTCGTTCAGTGCGGATAGTGCCAGTTTTAATGCTTCGTCTTTCATGTGTTCTTCTCCCAAAGTTTCTCAAAGTTCTGCTCCTTAATCATCTTTTTAACATCAGCCACAGTGAGTCCAAGCGCCTCTAAATCTGATGGTCGGACAATCAACTGAGTTGGTATCAAACTTATCCTGTCGCTAGTGTCATCCAGATGCTTGCGTATCTCTATGAGCATGGCTTCTAAGCTGGCTTCTGTTGGTTCAGCCATTGTTTTTCTCCTTGAGTTTGGCTTCAATGTAGACCACGATTTCTGATGGATTGCACCAACCAACTTCTTCTTCCCTGTTGTCGTGCCAAGTATCAAACTCTGCAATTTCCTCCTTCGTCAGCCCAACCCATGTGCGCTTAGGAGTTTCATCAGGACAAGTGCAAGTTCTTGGATTGCCTATCCACCAACACTCACCACATTTACCACAACATTGTTTAAACATTGTTCTTCTCCTTGAGTTTGGCTTCGATGAACTCAATAAATTCTGCTGAGGTCATATGACTATATCGAATCTCATGTTTTTCCTCGTCCGTCAGCCCTACCCATGTGCGTTGTGGTGCAACATAACCAACTGTTTTAGGGTTAATTGCAATTTGTGGTTTACCGATATCTGGATAAAACTGTTCCCACGCCACAAACTCTTGCTCTGGCTGTGCCAAGGCTGGTGGGGTGGTGTAAAGAGGTTTCCCTACCTGACCGCCGTAGAACTGAAGCGCCCACTTATCAACGGTTTTTCCGTCTGGCATCATCCAAAGTACAGGCTCTTGCTCTGGCTGTGCCAAAGCTTCTTTGATGGCGGCAATGGCTTTGTCATACCGATTACATTGTGCTCCATCCTTTAGTGGCAAATAAGGTATAAAGCCTTCCAGTGCCTCCAACCCTAGCTTTAATGCTTCATCTTTAATCATTCTTGTCCTCCATGTCTTTCAACATGTGGTTCAAGGCAAACAATTTCTTTGTGGCCTCGATCTGTTGATTGTGCAGGTGGTTCATTGCTTCGCTCAACGCTTTGTTTGCGCCATACAACTCAATGATCTCTTCTTTGATTTCTTCTTTGGTTTTCATTCTTGTCCCCTTGCTCTTTTAGCAACTAATGCGCCATTTTTCAATTCTTTTCCAATCATCATCTTGAATAAATCAAGCCATGTAAATTCAACTTGGTCATGTCCAAATCCACTAGGTGTCCATTTCATGCTTGCCCCCTATTGCGTATGGCTTGCGCCGCCAACTTAGTAATGCTCGATGCGTATTCGGGATGCACTGCCAGTACATCACATATTTCAGCACATCTTTCACGCTCATGCTCTGCTACCAACTTGGCAAAAGCTAAAAAGTTCTTTCGTTCTCCCTTTTTAATAATTCCACCAAATGTTTGGCAAGCCAGTTCAATAATTTCTTCTTTAGTCATTCTTGTTCTCCCCTTGCTCTGATTTTGTCTGCAATGATTTCAGAATAATTTCGCTCCAAGCCAATGGCATATTCTTCACACAACTTTGCACACGCCTCACGCTCATGCTCTGCTACCAGTTTGGCAAAGCGTTCAAGTTGCTCATACGAATTGAATGTCCAACCTTCAACAACATTGCCACCCCATAAGAATGGTTTAGCCATCTCTATAATTTCTTCTTTAGTCATGCTTCTTGCCACCTTGATCGAGTCTTGGCTTAGTCATTTCTCTTGTGCCTTTCTTAAAATAGGGCGAATCATAAATACCCACAAAGCATGGCAAACCCATCCGACAATCATTCCGTAGATAAATTCAATCATTTCTCTTGTGCCTTTCTTAGTATTGCTAATGCTTTTCTAGCCATCTGAATGATTTCTTCTTTAGTCATCTTTATGCTCCTGAATGAACAGCCATGCAAGAATGCTTGCGTATACCAACACGGCTACTACACCGCCAAGTGCTAACATCAATATAAATGCGTCCATCATGATTCACCTATGAGTTTAAACGTGTTGCTTATCTTTTCCAAGATTGATTCCATGTCTGCGTTGTCTTTGATTTCTGCATCGATCCACCGCAGAGTTTCATACATAACCTCTGCGTTGATGGCTCTTCTCAGCTTATCCTCATCATCAGGATATTCAAAGGATAGGTTGGCGTGCATCTTCATTCTTTCCCCTTGATTTGGCCAATAGCCATTTGTCACCCAGTTGCCTAATGGCTTTAATCCACTTGCGTTGGTTTTCCCTATTTTGGTAATAGGGTATGTAGTCCACGTTGTACAGTTCCCTTGCTCTTTTAAGCATCGTTATGTTCATAGTGTTCCTTTAATCTTTCTGGCATTTTTTCAGACACCCAGAAACCAGCTTTGTTTAAACTCATACCAGCAGCCAGCATTTCTTCTGTCGTCATGCATCTGCGGTCTACCCCAAACTTACCAATCCTGTGCAATGTAAAGGGCGTGTTGCTGTTAAACATTTGTTTACACGAACCGCATTGGTTTTTACTACCCGTTAGTGGTTTCATTGGTCATCTTCTTTTGTAAGAGTTCTTGTTCGATAAGCTCTGCCATCGAGGTTCCTGACGGAAACCTCAACTGAGCGGCTTGCATTTCATGAATGGCCGTTATACAAGATTCAATACCCGAGTTATATCCTGCGGTGAATGGATCACCTTGGGAGAACTTTGAGGTCAATGCTTCTCGTATAACCTGCGCCATCGTGACTCTGTACTTCTTTGAGTGCTTCTTCAGATTTGAAATATCTTTTGGTTCTAAATACGTCATTACCGCTTTATATTTAGAAGGTGTCATTTTGTTTCCATTCGTTAAATACATCCATCAGCTCAGTGAATCTCTCCTGCGCTTTCTTGTTGCCGTTGAGTTCAGTCCTTGATTCAATCCGGCAGTACCGACAGACTCCATCTGCCGCACCTGCCTCGCCATCCATACCCGTTAGGTTGGTGGCCACAAGGAACTGTTGAAAAACAGGATCACGGCATATCATGCCTGCCGACTTGACCATGTTGTTGTAAGGCACTGCGGACTCATCATCTGCAATGCGTTGTATAGCCACGGCATATCTAGCCCCAACAAAGTCAC
>Ga0209083_1003497_pt1 | contig 13072 bp, 11 predicted proteins | sample AM7aDNAmetaG_FD_184132 | JGI IMG/M metagenome (GOLD analysis project Ga0209083, IMG submission 184132) | Freshwater microbial communities from Finland to study Microbial Dark Matter (Phase II) - AM7a DNA metaG (SPAdes) (version 3) | ecosystem: Environmental > Aquatic > Freshwater > Lake ...
CCGTTTTAGAAAGATAGATGATATAAAAGTGCTGGAATACAAGGTGAGCGGAGAGAAGCTGGAAGTTGTGGATATCCCCACCGGCTACACGCATAATATAGAAAACCTCGGCAGTTCAGATATGGTGACGATTATGTGGGCTAACGAGCCGTTTGATCCGAAAAAGCCGGACACATATTCTCTGGAGGTTTAGGATGAAGAAATTAAGAGTGATGACTGTGGTTGGAACAAGACCGGAGATTGTGAGATTGTCAGCTGTCATAAAGCGGCTTGAGAGTTCAAACGCCGTGGAGCATACGCTGGTTCATACCGGGCAGAATTACGACTACGAGCTAAATGAAGTATTTTTTGAGGATTTCAAGATACGCAAGCCTGACTACTTTCTGAAAGCGGCAGGCGGTTCCGCGATAGAAACAATAGGCAATATTCTCATTAAGATTGATGGCGTGATGGACTCGGTCAATCCTGACGCGTTCCTTGTCCTGGGAGATACAAACAGCTGTCTTTGCGCGATAGCGGCAAAGAGAAGACACGTACCCATATTCCATATGGAAGCGGGAAACAGGTGTTTTGACCAGAGAGTCCCGGAAGAAACAAACAGAAAGATAGTAGATCATATCTCGGATATAAATATGACCTACAGCGATATAGCAAGAGAGTACCTGCTTCGGGAAGGCCTGCCGGCAGACAGGGTGATAAAGACAGGCAGTCCGATGTTTGAGGTTATTCAGGGAAAACTAAAAGACATTGAGAAATCTGATGTTTTGAAACGGCTTAAACTCAAAGAAGGCAAGTACTTTGTTGTCTCGGCCCACAGGGAAGAGAATATCAGTTCAGCTGTGAATTTCTTTGACCTGGTAGAGAGCTTGAATGGTATATCGGAAACTTACAAGCTCCCTATTATAATAAGCACTCACCCCAGGACAAGAAAGATGATCGACGAAAAAAATGTTAAGTTTAACAAGCTCATCTCCTTGATGAAGCCGCTTGGTTTCAGCGACTATGTAAAACTGCAAGCAAAGGCGAAGGCGGTGCTAAGCGACAGCGGAACGATAAGTGAGGAATCCTCTATACTGAAATTTGCAGCTTTGAATATAAGACAAACGCATGAAAGACCGGAGGCTATGGAAGAAGCCTCGGTAATGATGGTAGGCCTGAAGAAAGAAAGAATACTCCAGGGGCTTGAAGTGTTGGAAACACAGGATGTAAATACGCTAAGGAGCGTTGCCGATTACAGCATGCCGAATGTGTCGGACAAGGTTTTAAGAATTATATTGTCCTATACTGATTATGTTCAGAGAGTCGTTTGGCAGGTTAAGTAAAACAGAAACAGAAGAGAGGTTTGTATGAAATATTGGTTGCGGACAGGTTTCCTGGTATTCTTTGATATAATTTTGATTAATGTATCATTGGTATTTGCATATTTATTAAGATTTGATAGTAATATCGAAGTCATTAAACAAGAATTCGGGCGGGATTTTTTATTCATTGCTGTTATTGCCGTTGTTATTAAACTTGTATGTTTCATATCTTTCCGGCTTTATAGCAGTTTGTGGAAATATGCTGGGACTCATGAACTTTTATCCATTATTAAAGCAGCCCTGCTAAGCAATGCCATAATGGAGGGTTTTATCTTTTTTGGAGGCATAAAGCTTCCCGCGGGATTTGAGACTTTAAATGTATTTCTGTCTCATTCACATGCGCCAAAAAGCATTTTTATTATTGTATTTTTTATAGATGTATTCCTAATTACAGGTTTAAGGTTTGTCTATAGGATTATAAGACGTGTTATCAAAGGTGAGGTGCTAATAAGGTGTAAGAATGCAAAAAGGATATTGGTTATTGGTGGAGGCGATGCCGGAGCCATTATCATCAGAGAGCTGAAGCAGAATCATGGGCTTAAAGGTTTACCAGTTGCCATAATTGATGATAATCCTATAAAGCTCGGTAAAAAAATAAATGGAGTGCCTATTGTAGGTGCCAGAGAAAAGATTTTAGAAACTGCCAAAAATAAGTTGATAGACGAGATAATTATCGCAATACCTTCAGCGAACAGGAAATTAGTAAGCGATATCTACAAGGAATGCATGGAGACCGGATGTAAGGTTAAAACTCTTCCCTCTGTTGCAGAGCTTATTAACGAAACTGTAATGATAAAACAAATAAGAGACGTCGATATAGAAAATTTACTTGGCAGAAATACGATATGTCTTGACAAAACGGAGTTTTCTTCTTTTCTGAAAAATAAAGTTGTGATGGTTACCGGCGGCGGAGGGTCCATTGGCTCGGAGCTTTGCCGGCAAATAGCATTTTATAATCCAAGACAACTAATTATAATTGATAATTATGAGAACAACATCTATGATATTCAAAATGAATTACTGGTTACTTACCCTGACCTAAACCAGGTTGTTTTGATAGCAAATATAAGAGAAAAGCAGAGAATAGAAAGTATCTTTGCCAAATACGCCCCCAATGTGGTTTTCCATGCTGCTGCGCACAAGCATGTACCCCTTATGGAATCTAATCCCACTGAAGCCATCATGAATAATGTTTTTGGGACAATGAATGTCGCAGAGTGCGCCTGTAAATTTAATGCTAAAAAGTTCATACTCATATCCACGGATAAAGCTGTTAACCCGACAAGTATCATGGGAGCAACTAAGCGGATCGCGGAAATGATAATCCAGTGCTTATCCGGGAAAAACAAAACAGAGTATGTTGCAGTAAGATTTGGAAATGTTCTTGGCAGTAACGGAAGTGTAATACCTTTATTTAAGAAACAGATAGAGCAGGGTGGGCCTGTTACCGTCACCCATCCTGATATTATAAGATATTTCATGACCATATCTGAAGCTGTACAGCTTGTTCTCAAGTCTGGGTCTATGGCAAAGGGCGGCGAAATATTTGTGCTTGATATGGGCCAACCTGTAAAAATATATGATTTGGCAGAGAATCTTATAAAGCTATCCGGATTTCAACCTGGAATAGATATAAGAATTGAATTCACAGGCTTAAGGCCTGGGGAAAAGCTTTATGAGGAGCTTTTGACGGCTAAGGAAGGACTGAAAAACACAAAAAATAACAAAATATTTGTCACCAAGCCTGTTTTTAATGATTTTACTGCATTATGTGAGAAAATTGAGTATTTAAAAGAAGCTATAATGACAAATCCTGAAAAAGCCATTGAATATGTTAAAGAAATTGTTCCCGAGTATAATAGGGGTTGAATAGAAAAGCTTGTCAAATCCTTGATGCTGTTGTATAATACAGAATAGTCGGAATTAAAAAGAATTATGAATACCAGGGGGATGAATGAAAAAACAAGTTCTTTCGGTTTTCATCGCAGTGTTCCTGGCTTGTTCTGCCGGCTTTGCCGCAGAAGATGGTGCAGGAAAGAATCTTTCAATAGGACAAAATCTTGCGATAGGCGTGACGGTGCGTGATTTTGTAAAAAGTCGGACATCCCTGGATTTTACAACTTTGGGAGTAACCTTGAAATCTTTTTCGCCCGGAGATAGAGTTTCCTTTGAAGGCACGGTTTTTGAGACATACAACAAAGAGTTTCTTAATCTTGGTGTGGAATTTAACTGCCTCTTCAATATTATTCCGACAGGAAGCAGTCCTTACCTTGGATTCGGAGCAATCGGGAACTATGATTTAAAGTATAATAAGGTAACAGTTGCAGGAGCATTAAAAGCAGGAGTAAGTTTGGTCTTTAACCCTGTTGAGCTATTTGGTGAGGCAGGCGTGGATACAGCGTTGTTTAAGGTTTCCGCGACAAATATTTTTGTAAATGCCGGAATAAGATTTATTTTATAATAAACGCAACCTGTCGTAGTTGCTCGGTTTTCTCATGCGCTCTGTAAGCTTTGACGTGCAAGTTGTTAGAGGGCGGTCCCCCCAATAAACTGGTCCAAAATCAAGGTTAGGATTTGGTAGAATGATACCAGTTTCCTAAGGGGGTAAGCAATGAAAAAAAGGTACTCGGACGAGCAAATAACCTACGCATTGCGTCAGGCAGAATTTGGTACGCCTGTTGTGGAGGTCTGCCGGAAACTAGGCGTAACAGAGCAGACATTCTACAAATGGAAAAAGAAGTATATGGGAATGGGTGCACCAGAGCTAAGAAAAATGAAATCCTTGGAAGAAGAAAACAGGCAGTTGAAGAGACTTGTAGCTGATCTCAGTCTTGATAAACATATGCTACAAGACGTGCTCTCAAAAAAATTCTAGAGCCTGCGGGAAAACGGAAAGCTGTAGAGCACCTACAGAAGACATATAAATCAAGCGAAAGACATTCCTGTAGGCTCATAAAATTCAATAGGGGTACGAACAGATACAAGAGCATAAAAGCCGATGATACTCCCTTGAGACTAAAGATAAAAGAAATCGCTGCCTCAAGGCCTAGGTTTGGCTGCAGAAGAATACTGATAATGCTCAGACGTGAAGACTGGATTGTAAACAAAAAGAGAATGCATTGAATATACAAGGAAATGTGATTGCAATTATCAAGACGAAAAAGACCGAAACGCGGGAGTCTGAACAGAATTCCGGCAAGCATTCCGCAAAAACAGAACGAGCGTTGGGGTATGGACTTCATGTGCGATCGTTTGGAGGATGGTCGAAGATTCAGGATACTTACGATGGTTGACCTATTCACAAGAAAGAGCCCAAAGATATGGGCGGATTTTTCAATAACTGCGGAGAAGCTTGTAAAACAACTCGAAAACATAAAAGAAGAACACGGATTGCCGAGGATGATAACTGTAGATAATGGTCCGGAATTTGTTAGCAGCAAGCTTGATTCGTGGGCATATTACTACGGAATTAAACTGGATTTTATCCGCCCGGGCAAGCCAGTAGACAATACTTTTACGGAAAGTTTTAATAGTAGGCTAAGGGATGAATGTTTAATAGTTGCCTAATCCACCGACCCTAGTCGGTGGTGGGGTGTGGGGGCGAAGGCCCCACTCTTTATGTTGCCCATCGACAAAGTCGGTGGTAGAATAGCGATATGAAAACAAGATTTCGTAGGACTCCACATACCGTATATGAGCTGAAATACCATTTTGTATTTGTGCCAAAATACCGATATGCCGTACTAGAAGGAAAAGTAAAGCAAATAGTAAAAGAGGCTATAGGATTTGTCTGCCAAAACATGGACATCATTGTGGAGTCCGGTGAAATATGCAAAGACCATGTTCATCTGTTTCTGTCGATACCACCAAAGCATTCACCATCAGAGGTAATGAAGCAAATAAAAAGCATCTCTGCACAGGAAGTATTTGAGCGAGCACCGGAAATAAAAGAGAAGTATTGGGGGCAACACTTCTGGGCAAGAGGATTCTGCGTGAGTACCGTGGGAATAGACGAAGAGACTATCAGGAAGTACATAGCAAACCAGCAAAGGGAAGAAGAGAACGTAAAAAAACAGCTGAAACTGTTGCACTAAAAGGAAGCCACCGACAAGGTCGGTGGTCATTCACTACAAATGTTTTCTATTCGATACAAGATGCCGTTGACAAACTAGAGACCTGGAGGGTAGACTATAACACGATCCGGCCACATAGTTCTCTAGGAGACGCGACACCGGAAGAATTTGCAGAAAGGTTTAAAAACCTTAAAAAGCTAACCTTGAAGGTGGTCTAGTTTTAGGGGGCAGTCATTAAGCTACAAAACTAACATTGCGGTTGGTACAATAATTGGGGGTAGGTCACTTTGCGAAATTCCCTATCAGTACCGTAGAGTGTCCACTTTTTCGGGTAAGATTCAGTATGCAACTCCTCCGCTGCTTTATGACAAAATCGAAAAACAATACCGTTAGTCGAGCTATATTTTTTTCGCTTCCAAAAAGAGAGATTCTTCTTGCCTGTTATCCAACTTATTTATGTCTGGTAACTCTCCTTGTTTAAAACTGCATTTTATTATTTTTTTAAAGCCAACACGGCTTAATTCATTTTTGAGAATATCAAAGTTATAGCTATATTTGTGGGTGTCAAACTCAGCTATTTTATAATCTTCGTATAATCCTTTTAATGCTTGCGTCGTCTTGCCCTTTTTTAGTAAGCTAACAATAGCATCAAGATCAGGAACGACTATCCTCACTGCTCCTCCAGGTTTAAGCACTCTATACATCTCATTAATTAATTTTCTTGCTTCATTTAAATATAAATGCTCAAGAAAGTGTGAACTATAAATGTATTCTATACTTTCGTTTTTGAATGGAATCCCGTAATTCAGATTGTGTAAATGTAATCTGTTGCTATCTAGCATATTTGAATATTCTTCAAATGAAAAAGGTTTCTTGCCCCTTATTCGTTTGTAGAATAAATATTGTAACATTCTCGGTTTTCTTGCTGCTAAAAAATGCGTATTTGCATCTAAATTAATCCAATCCCCGCAAACAGTAAAACCACATCCTAAATTTACTTTTGTATTCGGTTGGCTTACTCTTAATTTAAACTTCATTCTCGCAATACTATAAATATTGATCATTAGCCTTAATAATATTCTCCGCACTCTCCACTCTCCTTCGAGTATTATCTTAGTTGTGTTTCACATAAAGTTTGTGCAACTTGGTTGAATAACAAAAGAATCCCATTTAATCTAACTTTCTCTCTTGGATTGCACCTTCGGAGCTGACAGTTAGCCCACGAGATTTAGGGTAGCCTGTCCCAAGGTGTTTCTTCTTTCTTCGGGCTTAGGTATATCCTCAGACTCTTGCGGTGTCAAGTAATAGATCCCTGAAAGAACTTTCTTGCAGTTGTAGACTTTTTCAATGAACTGCGGGACCCTTTCAACGACATCAGCAAATGATATGTACTCCCATAAATAAACCTTCTACTATTTTAACGTTTTGAAAAAAGACTTGATCTGCCCCCCGAAAACTTGTCCAACTTAAAGTTAATATTTTCCGCAATTATGTTTACATTTTACTCCTCAGGGTTTTAATTACAAGTAAAATGTCATTTTTCGTTTATAATTTTACTTCAAGAAATTACGTTGAATAGGTAATTTGACATTATAATGCGACCCACTTAGCCGACTTTGTAATTAGTAAAAACACGATTGTTGTCATTCAAAAGCCATTATGTGGTAAGGTCATTTGTAAGGCAAAGTGCGGATATTACTAAATAGCCCAAATTATGAGACACATGGGCATTGGGATGGGATAATTGAACCTGAGACAAATTCACCTACCTTAAAAAGCTAACCTTGAAGGTGGTCTAGTTTAAGTGGGAAAACTTGTTTAAGTTTGAACTGAAAAGTGGTATATATTCTGGGGCAGATCAGTATAATTAATGGTAGAAACAGGTTGGAAGCTTTGATATAACGGATACCAGATGATAAATTATAAGCACTCTTTTGAATCAAATGTGAATGTGGGGGGGCAATGCTTTTCAATTCGTGGCAATTTCTACTATTTTTCCCTATTGTTACTATAGCTTATTTTATCCTGCCGCACAAGTTCAGGTGGATGCTTCTCCTCCTTGCAAGTTGTATCTTCTATATGACTTTCATTCCTGTTTATATCCTTATCCTTGCGCTCACAATTGTCGTGGACTATTTCGCCGGTATCTACATAGAAAAGTCTCAAGGCCATAGGCGTAAGGTATTTCTCACTGCAAGTATTATTGCGAATGTCGGAGCGCTGGCATTCTTTAAGTATTTCAATTTTCTTAACGGAAATATGGCGGAACTGGCGCGCCTGATTCACTGGAACTATCCGATTGGCGCTCTGGATATAATACTTCCCATAGGATTGTCTTTTCACACGTTCCAGGCTATGAGTTACACCATTGAAGTTTATAGGGGAAAGCAAAAAGCCGAGAGGCATTTTGGCATTTATTCCTTGTATGTGATGTTTTATCCCCAGCTTGTAGCCGGGCCGATAGAACGGCCACAGAATCTCATCCATCAATTCAGGGAACACCACAAGTTTGATTATGTCGATGTTACGGAAGGATTAAAGCAAATGACCTGGGGACTATTCAAGAAGGTTGTTATTGCCGACAGGCTGGCAATAAGCGTAAATCAAGTATACGCCAATCCCATGCTCTATCACGGGTTACCGTCTATTCTTGCAACTATATTTTTCGCTTTTCAGATCTATTGCGATTTCTCCGGCTATTCAGACATAGCCCTAGGCGCCGCAAAGGTGATGGGTTTCAAACTAATGCAGAATTTCAATAAGCCCTATTTCTCCGGTTCCATATCGGAGTTCTGGAAAAGATGGCACATATCTCTTTCGACCTGGTTTAGGGATTATCTGTATATACCTCTAGGCGGAAGTAGGGTTGTAAAGTGGAGATGGCAGTTCAATCTTCTCATTGTATTCCTGCTCAGCGGGTTCTGGCACGGGGCAAACTGGACCTATGTTGTATGGGGCGCTCTGAACGGTTTTTATCTTACTTTTTCCGTCAGGACAGAAAAAGCGAGAAAGAGATTTGTTTCATTCATAGGACTTGACGGTCATCCTAGAACCCATAAGTTGATTCGTGTTGTTATAACTTTCTCTCTCATCTGCGTTGCTTGGGTCTTCTTTAGGGCCAAAGATATTCAAACAGCGCTGTATATTTTAAGACACTTTTCGGATGCTTTCATTGGGTTCCCGGGCGGCGGATGGTTTAGGGATTCAGTGTATTTTTTGAATGGTTTTGGCCGTGCCGCTTATCTTGTTGTGTTCCTTATTGTTGCAGTAGAATTTGCGCTTATGCGCTACGGAAGACCAATCAATTCACTTTTACAGAGATCAGCTCTAATTAGATGGGGTATCTATTATGCGCTTGGTTTTGGCATTTTGCTTTTTGGTGTATTTGACAATTCGCAGTTTATTTATTTCCAATTTTAGGAGCAAAGTATGGATGTAAGGAAATTCCTTATTAAAGTTACACTCTTTTCTCCGATTGTATTGATAATGATAGTAGTGAACTACCTCGTAGGCTATGGTCCGGCCAGGTTTAATTACAGTGCACATTTAGAAAATATTTCAAGAATTATGGTGAGCGGGAAAAATATTGGGAATTCTTTTGTTTTGAAATTGGATCAACGGATTTTAAACAGGTGCTTGATAAACGGGTTTAGCGGTAAGAAACAAGTTGTTGTGCTGGGTTCAAGCCGGACAAGAGAGGTAAATTATACCGATTTCTCGGGATATTCTTTCTTCAACAATTCTATGGATTCCGCAAGTCTTGAAGATGATATAACCACATACTGGATGTATAGGAAAAGAAATATCCTGCCGAATGTCATCATTATTGGGTTGGATCCTTGGCTACTCAACAAGAATATTGACGCCGATGAGTATAAAATATTGGGAGAAGAGTACAGCGAAGCCGCTGAATACATTTTTAAAGATGTAAAAAAAAGACGAGTCCGGATTCCCGGTTTCTATATTATTAATTATTTACAGGCTGTTTTGTCTCCGACCAGTTTTCAGGTTTCCTACTATAAAGCCAGACTTAGTAAAAGTGAGTTGATGGTGACAGAAGAGTTTGAGACCAATGACTGGTTAATAAGGTCTGACGGTTCTCAGAACTGGCCAAAATCATTAAAAAAAAGAAGCGCAGCGGAAGTCGAAATCAATGTAAAGAAGGACATGAGCTTTTTTGAAAAGCCGCTGAAAAAATATTATTTTTTGGAAAAGCAGAGATTTGAAGAATTTGTTGGTGTTATCCAAGACGATAAAGTCAAAGTTATATTCTATTTGATGCCTTTTCATCCTACTACATATAATCTGCTTCTTAAGTCTGAGAAATTCAGAATAGTAGCTGACGCAGAGGTTTACTTTAGAGAGTATTCTCTAAAGTATGGAATTGAACTCTATGGCTCTTATGACCCGAAAGTGAATGGAATTGCGGAAAATGATTTTTATGACTGCGTGCATGCAAAATGGGATTCAATAAAACAGCATTATAGGGTTAAGAGTCTAGAGATCAAATAGAACTGATGGAAAACAGTCCTATTAAATCCTAAACAAAATTTTACCGAGCCAAAGGCGGCGGCTGCTCCGGAAGAACCCTGCGCGCCTATAAGCAGGCCTTCAAAGGGCCAAAGAATACGACGAGAATCCGATACGGGTTTTGCTCTGCGGTATGCCGGGCCTTTCCGGTTACAAGGTGGAAACTGCCTGGGATGGCGTCTCATGCTTAAGAGCTTTGGAAGCGTTCAAGTCCGAGATTCTCCTTCTTGACCTTATAATGCCGCAAACGAACATTGAAGAACTCCTCAAGTGCATTACCGCTGCATATCCTTCAATGAAGAAGATAATTGTCACCGGCGCGGGAAATGCCGAATTAAGACTGTTGGAACCTGTCTTGTGAAAGTACGGAATAATAAAAGTTGTCACCAAACCTTTTGATATGAAAGAACTTGAGCAGGAAATCGCCTCAGCACTGCCATAAGCTGTCCTTGAACATCTCCCCTGCCGCAATTCCGAAGAATCAATAGAAGACCCGTGGTTTGCCCGCTATTTCCCTCGACATCAAGGTTGAAAATACGATAACTTAAGACAGTTATTTCGAATCAAATGCAATGTGTATATGGGGGACAATATTATTTATTTCGTGTCAATTTTTGTTTTTTTCCTGTCGCAGCGCTGCTGTATTACTTGGGGCTCGTATTTTTAGCATAGGAGAGATTAGTTGAAAAGCAATTCTGTTTCTATATTGAAAATTGCTCTAAGAGCATCCTATAACACAATACTTACCATGAGGCCAAGGCAGTGGACTAAAAACCTGCTCGTTCTTGCTGCACTGCCAGATGTTAAGAGAATTAAGGACTTAGAGAAGCTAAGTGCAAATTCCGATCCAATCCGCCACCTGATTCCGATTGATTCCGCCACCCCGTTCCGAAGCAATCCGCCACCCTGCCGAGAGGCATAAGAAAGGCAAAGCATGCTGAAAAACTCCTGAAATTAAGCCATAATTAAGCCCAAAGCTTTCAAAGGAGGGCTTTCCAATGGCAAAGGAGCGGATAAGCGTGCGGCATCTGAGAGAAATACTGCGTTTAAAGAAGCAAATCGGACTTTCACCTGGGAAAATAGCGCAATCCTGCGGTTTAGGGAGAACTACAGTTCGGGATTACCTGCGGCTATTTGAGGAAAGCGGACTTCCTTGGCCGCTTCCTGACGGATTAAACGACGATGAATTGATAAAAAAGGTCTGCCCTTCCAAGAATAAAGAACCCGGCAAGCCCCTTCCCGATTTCAAGGATTTAGCCGTCGAAATGTCAAAACCAAACATGAATATCATGGTCCTGTGGGAAGAATATAAACAAGATAATCCTTCCGGGTATCAGTACAGCCAGTTCTGCCGGTTGTTTGGAAATTACCTTGAAGCAAGAAAATACAGCATGAGGCAGATCCATAAAGCGGGAGAAAAAGCTTTTGTGGATTTCGGAGAAGGGCTTTCCTACACCGATATGATCACCGGCAAAGAAGTAAAAACCAGATGTTTTGTGTTTGTCTGGGGAGTATCACTTCGTATGTTTGCCTGTTGCACCCCCGACGAAAAGGTCCATAGCTGGGTCAATGCTCACACAGCGGCAGTCGAATACTTTGACTGCTGCCCATGGATTGTCGTTCCTGACAACCTCCGATCCGGCGTAAGCAAAGCGTGCAGATATGAGCCTGAACTGAATATCTCTTACGCGGCCTGGGCAGAATATTACGGGACAGCTGTCATTCCGGCCAGAGTAAGAAGACCGCAGGACAAGTCTCTGGCAGAGATCGGCGTTAAGATCGTAAAAAGATGGATATTTACACGGCTTCGGCATCGGCAGTTCTTCTCTCTGGCCGAGATAAATCAGGCCATACTGGAACTCCTTGAAATATTGGACAATAAGATAATAAAGAGCAGAGGCAAAAACAGAAAACAGCTCTTCCTGGAGCTGGATAAGCCTAATGCGGTGTCTCTCCCTGAAAAGCCTTACCAGTTCTCCGAATGGAAGAAAGTAAAAGCTGGGATAAATTACCATGTCTGTTTTGACGATCATTGGTATTCAATACCATACGAACATGCCCGGCAGGAACTGGAGCTCAAGGCAACCGACAGGGTGATCGAGATATATCGGAAAAACGTAAGAATCTGCATGCATAAAAGAAGCTACATCAAAAACGGCTATACGACGAATAAAGCACATATGCTTGAGAAACACCGAAAATATCTGGAGTGGACGCCGGATCGGATCATGCAGTGGGCGGAACAATACGGTCAATCGGTAAAAAACGTGGTTAAAACAATAATAAAGCAAAAATATTTTCCAGAACAGGCTTACCGCTCCTGCCTCGGAATAATCAGCTTCGAAAAGAAATACGGCTCAACCAGACTGGAGTCGGCCTGCAGAAGAGCATTAGAGTATCATAGCTGCTCATATCGTTCAATAAGACGGATTCTGGAGAAGAATTTAGACTTGATTTCCGACAAACCTGAGTCTTTAGCAAAAATATACCATGAGAACATTCGCGGCTCAGAATATTACGGGCAAAGCATCAGCATAAATTAACCAGGAGGTTAAAATGAAAGAAGAAATTGTAAGCAAACTGTATGAAATGAAAATGATCGGCATGGCAAAAGGCTACGAAGAGAAATCCGGCAAGCCGGGGCATAGAGACCTTTCTTTCGAAGAGTTCCTTTCCCTGCTTGTTGACGACGAATATCTCTACCGAAAGAACCAGAAACAAATCCGGCTGCTGCAGGTGGCAAAACTGAAATACCCATCCGCTTGCTTCGAAGAGATAGACTACAAAACCGCAAGAGGCATTAACAAAGCAAAGATCGTTTCGCTTCAAAATGAAGGGTGGTTCGCGGCTCACCAGAATGTAATCATTACCGGTCCGACAGGAATAGGAAAGAGCTATCTTGGCTGTGCTTTTGGGAATAAAGCCTGCAGAAACGGACACAGCACGTACTATTTCAGGTGGGAGCGGCTACTCAGTAATATTCACGCTGCCCGAGGAGATGGAACCTACCTCAAATATCTCAACAAGCTCAGCAATGTGAAGCTGCTGATTATTGACGACTTTGGAATGAACTCCATGAGCGACACGGCCAGAAAAGATCTCATGGAA